>OLSB01000006.1_pt1 | contig 313605 bp, 293 predicted proteins | sample 1672071 | NCBI WGS metagenome assembly OLSB01 (sample SAMEA3136642, study PRJEB25190) | human gut metagenome | biome: human gut; feature: human-associated habitat; material: faeces | place: Austria | collected 2013
TCATCGCTAAAGCTTTTTTGAACCCCCGATACAATCGGGGGTTTTCGTTATACAAAAAAGAACCACTAATGACTAGCCCATTAGTGGTTCTTAAAATATGTATTGTTAAATAATTATTTAACCTTTACTTTACACTTTAGAGTGATACCGTTTGCCTTTACAGTAATAGTAGCATTACCCTTTTTCTTAGCAACTACTTTACCCTTAGCATTTACAGTAGCAACCTTAGTATTAGATGACTTAAAAGTTACCTTGCCGATTTTGCCCTGTACTTTTAGAGTATAGTTCTTTTTAGCCTTTAGGTTAAGCGTAGTTCTGTTAAGTGTTGGGTTCTTAACTGTTACTTTGAAAGTTCTAGATACTCTATTATTTGTAACTGTAATTACTGCAATACCTTTCTTTACACCTGTTACTACACCGGTTGAAGAAACCTTAGCTACTCTAGTATTGTTACTCTTATAAGTTGTCTTACCCTTACCATTCTTTACAGCAGCCTTAACAGTAGTTCTGCCCTTTACATATACTGATCCTTTAGTTCTAGCCAGAGAAACTGTTGTTTTCTTAACTACAGGCTTAGTAGGTGTAGTTGTAGATGGCTTTGTAGTAGTTGGAGTTGTAGTAGTAGGTGTAGTTTCTGTTGGAGTTGTTTCTGTAGGTGTTGTTTCAGTTGGAACTTCTCTCTTAACTAATGAGTTAATAGCAAGTGTTAGGTGCTTAACCTGTTCATTAATAGAAGCCTGATTTCTAGCATTAGCCAGTAAATCAACAGACTCATCAAGTTCTGTCTTAAGGTCTTTCCAAGAGTCAACTGTGTAATCATTTTCATTTAGAGCATTAGCCTGATCAACAAGTTTCTGTAGTTCAGTCTTATCTAATTCATCAGTTGACTGTGCAGGTAGGTTATCAGCGGTAATCTGGAAGTTTACTGTATAATCTTCGTAACCTAGAGCATAGATAGTAAGTTTCCAATAGCCTGTACCGTCTGTATTTTCAGGTAGCTTAAATCTATAAGAATCTGTTAAACCTAGCTGAATACCCATTACTTTATGCATCCAGTTATCGGAAGCAAACTTTGTACCGAATGATACAAGCTTATTAGAGTATGAGTTATCATCACCGTAGTAATCCCAACGAACTGCATACATCTTTGAACCTAAAGCACCGTATCCGTCACCCTTAAAGTCAACTCTAATGTATTCACCATATGAACCAACATCATCACCGTCTTTAACTTCAATGTTTACATTTTCTGCTTTCTTTAGGTCAGCACCTTCAATACCGGAAGTTGTACCTACATTTCTCTGAGAGAATGAATATGTACCGTCAGTATTCTTTTCAGCATACTTTAGACCATTTGTATTTTCGTCAAGGTTAGCAGTTAAACTGTATGACTGTAGGTTCATTTCAGTAAAGCCACCCTTAACCTCTTCACCTGACTTTACAACTGTATATTTACTTTCAAAGTCGGCTAAATCATCATTCTTAACTGCAACAGGAATGTACTTCATACCTGTAACATCATAACTAGTCATAGTGTAAGCAACACCATCATATGTAAATTTACCTCTTGAAAAGTCAGTAATCTTTGTACCATCTGTTAATACTAAAACATTGTTATTATCTTCTTTAGTCCAATAAGAAACTGCAAATTCTTTTTCATTTTCATTTGCATCCTTAGCAAAAATATCTGCTGAACATTGGAAACTACCTCTGTGTAGTCCATGGTTAGTTGTTGCTCTTGATACTACATCAAAAGCACCCTTATCGTATTCATTATGCGAATCCAGAACATCAGAAGATGCAGTCCAGTTATTATCTGCTACATATACACCCTCAGACTTCCAATATTCATCCCATGTTAATCCGGCAAATACATAAGTATAGTCCTTAGCATTAACATCACTGTTAGTTGTTTCAGCAAAAATACTCATCTGACCAACACTAACAGTCATCATACCAGCCATAGCAATAGCTGATGCTTTCTTTAGAAATGTAGATTTTTCCATTTCTTAATCCTCCTTGAATATATTTTGTTAGCAATTGCTAACTTCTATTCAAAAAAATAGTTATAACCTATAACTATTTTTTATTGACTAATTAAAAACTTTCATTTTAGTTGAAGTTAATATTTTAATTACCTTAGTTGATACAATACCGATAACAAAACCTGTCACTACACCGGAAACTAATAATACAGAAAAATAATAAGCAATACTTAAATTGTTAAGTACTATTGATGCTGCTATAAGTTGTCCTAGGTTGTGCAAAACACCACCAACCACACTTACACCAACAGTAGAAAATAACTTAAACTTTTTGAAAATTATCATTCCCATTAAACTAAGAATACCACCTGAGAAACTATATATTAATGAAAACACATTACCAAAGAGAATTCCCATTAATAATATTCTAATTAGGGATATTCCGATAGTTTCTTTAAACCCAAGAACATATAAGGAAGTAACTACAACAATATTTGCAATTCCAAGTTTAATTCCCGGTATTCCAAAATTAATAGGAATAATTGCTTCAATATAACTAAAAATCATTGCAAGTGCAATAAACATTCCTATCTTTGCAGTTTTCTTTACCAAAAAATCACTTCCTACTTTACTATTGCATCTAAATCATCATTATTACTTATAATTTCATCATCAGTAATTTCTACAACTAATTTGTGTGGTAGGCAAATTAAGCTTTCATTTGTTTTTGAAATATCACCTTTATCAACACAATATTTATCAGGACAATCAGCCTCTTCCATATGAACTTTGCCATCCTTAATAACTACTTTGTTATGTCCAAAATCAGTTTTTATATCAATTTCTTTATTTTCACTTAAACTATAAGTTCCATATGTTGAGCCATTCTCTGTTATAATAACTGTTTTGCCACTTTTATTATTAAAATTAAAAATTAAAAATACAATACCGGCAACAACAAGTAAACTAACAACAAGAATAATATCTCTCTTTTTCATATCAAACACCAATAAAATATAGTAGAACTAAAAGAATTACTGCTCTGAGAAGTACATACCAAATCTCATTACCTCTTACTTTTTCTGAGACACCTGTATTTTGCTTAGGACAAACTGAAATACATTCACCACATTGGAAGCACTCACCACTAACATTCCATTTACCTCTCTCAGGAATATCAATATTAGCAGGACAAATATTTTTACAAGCTTTACAGCCTTTGATACAATTTTCTCTCTTTCTGGTTACTGCAGTAAAAGGCAGTGATGGTAGTAATGAAAAAACTGCTCCCATAGGACAAAGAAATCTACAGAAAAATCTCTTAATAAAGAACATTCCCACCATAATAACTGCTAATGCAATTATGCCAACTGTATATCCATCAAATCTAAAGTTAAATGAAACTATCATTGAGAATACATCCCATGGACTTTTGCCTTGCAGATAGGATGAATAGGCTAAGAAATACATAATAACTATAAATAGCAGTACTACATATTTTAAATAGCTTAGTACTTTAGAAGGTTTATCATTGAGTTTAAATGGTTTTTTCTTCATCTTCTTACAGATAAAAAGGTAAAGTTTATGTAACAAATCACCCATTGTACCAAAAGCACAAGCATATCCACAGAAAAATCTGCCAAATACTATTGTATAAACACATAGTGCAATCAGTACGGCTAAAAAGGAATTAAGTGCAACACTTGAGCCTAAACCTATTTGAGTAAAGATATATTTTACACCATTAAAGGCACTTGTGAATGTAGACGGAAACAATAGAAAGAATAAAATCTGAATTGCTAATCTAACATACATATAAAGTTGTTTTTTCTTTTTCGGTGTTAGTTTTATACTTTTCATAAATTATATTACTTCCATTACTTTAATGCTTTGTTAAGTGCAATAGTAGCTGCATTCTTGATACCTGTTGAACTAAATGTTGCACCACTTACTGTATCAACATCTGTTGATTGTTTGTCAAGCATTGTATTAATAATATTCTTTGCTGAAGCTAAATAGCTTGAGTCTTCTTTATCGGCAGATACAACATTAATTTCTGTTATAATGTCATTCTTTACAGTTAAGCTAACTTTGATATTACCACCAAAACCTTTAGCCTCACCGTCATATGTGCCATCTTTATATTTAGAAGATATTGTAGTTTCCTCTACTTTTGACTCTTTACCGTTATTTTTATTTATTTTTGTTTTAATATCTTCAATGTAATTATCATCATATTCAACTTGTTTCTCTAATGATGATACTTTTGTATTTAATTCTTTTATTGTGTTATCTTTAGCATTAATATCAACAAAAAAGTTATAACCAATAATAACACAAACACATAAAAGAAAGTTAAATAATTTAAACCAAAAATTCACTTTAATCTCCCTTAACTTCTGCAATTAAAAGTGCTTTATTAACAGCTTCAATAATTGCTTTTGATGAACAAGTTGCACCACTAACTGTATCAACATCAGTAGAATTTTTATTAAGAATTTGTTTAACAACACTTGGGTATTTTGTTGTACCTCTTACTGCTCTATTCAAATACCAGTCATTTGCAGTATCGTAGTTATCACCAACACCCATAACTTCATCAATAGAAGTTATAACATCATCAAAAATAGAAATCTTTAATGACAAGGTGTATTCCTCAAAAGCACCGTTTTCACTAGGGTAACAAACAACTTGTGCCATATATGTACCGTTTTCATACTTAAGTTTTACTGTTGGGTTACTAGGTAAAGTAGTTGAAGTTGAATTATTTGTAGTAGTGGTAATAGTGGTTGTAGGAACTGTTGTTGTTTGCTTTACATAGGCCTTTTGTAAAGCATTTGAAACAGCCTCTATTATGCCATTAGAACTAAAAGTTGCACCACTTACTGTATCAACAGCAGCAGTTTGTTTAGTGATAATACTTGAAGTTAATTTTCTTGCCTTTGAAAAGAACTGTTCATCATCTTCTGTGCTAAGAATATTTATCTTATAGATTTTGCCATTCTTAATAACAACAGAAACTTTTATATCTCCTTTATAACCCTCACCAACACCAATATATGTGCCATCTTTGAAAGTAGCATTATTCATATTAGGAACACTTGGCTTTGTAGGAGATTTCTTAGGAGTTGTTGTGGTTGCTATATTATTAGTATTTTTATTGTTATTTGCATAACTTTTTGAATTATCTTTATTGACAACTGCTTTTGAAAGTGCATTAGAAACTGCTTCAATAAGTCCATTAGAACTATATGTAGCACCTGAAACAGTATCTACATTTGTATTTTGCCTAGCATAGATTGATTTTAACAATCCTTTTGCTTTTGCAATATACTCATCACCATCACCGGTTTTTACAATATCTATATTTGTTATTTTACCATTCTTAATAGTTACTTTTACAGTAAGGTTGCCATTAAAACCAACACCTGTTCCGTAATATGTACCGTCTTTATACTTTTGATCACTATTTAAAGTTAAAGGTAAAACACTCTTTACCTTTTCACTGTTTGAAGTTAAATTATTATTTCCACTTTCACTTGGTAAAGGTGATGTTGTTATAGCATTACTACCGGTAGAGCTAGTGGTAGTTGAATTTGTTGTAGAATTTTCAATATTAATGGTTTCTCTTTTATTTACAGAATCAGCACTAAAACTACCAATTGTAAAGCTATTTACTGCAAAAGCAACACAAACCACTAACACTAACAATGGAAGAATATATTTAATTTTAGAAATATTTTTAAATATATTTTTCATTATTTATTAACCACCTTAATATCTAAATCGGAAGAAAATATATCTTTAATACCATCAGAAATAATTAACTTATTGTCACTTGAATAAAGGATAAAATCAAAGTTATAATTTGATTTTTTATAAAAATCAATTGCCTTATCTTTGCCCATAACAAACAGTGATGTTGAAAGTGCATCAGCTAAAGTACCATCACTTGAAATAATAGTAACTGATGTAAGTCCATTGTTTGCAGGATAACCATTTGACGGGTCTAAGATATGATGATAGATTTTACCATTCTTAGTGAAATTTCTTTCATATCCACCGGAAGTAATAACTGCTTTATCTGATGTTTGTAACACACCTAAATATTCATCTTCACCAATTGGATTTTGTATTCCGACTTTCCACAGTGAACCATCAGGCTTTTTACCTAAAACTTGAACATTACCACCTAAAGTTACCATACCACTTTTGATATTATTCTCTTTAAAAATATCAATAATCTTTGATGAGGTATATCCCTTGGCAATAGCACCTAAATCAATTTTCATATTACTATCCTTAAAAGATACTTCATTTTTTCTTTCATCAATTTTAATATTATCAATATCCATATGATTAAGTAATGGTTTTATTTCATTATCTTTAGGTACATAATAATTCTTTGTGGTAAATCCCCAAAGCTCCATTAATGGATAAATTGTTGGGTTAAATGCACTATTAGTTGCTTTAGAAATTTTTACTGACTCTTTAATAAGTGACATTGTATCGGCAGACACAACTTGCTTTTTATTTTTATTTAATTTACTGATTTCACTTGTTGACTTACCTGTTGATAAAATGCTATCAAGTTTATTAACTTCCTTTTCTGCTTTAGCAACAGCCTTTTCACCATTATCTCCATAAGCATCGACTTCCATATAAGTATCCATAGCAAAAAATTCTTTTGATGCCGGAATAGTATCATTAACTGTAGTTGTAGATGTAGTTTTTGAAGTATTCACTTCATTTTCATTACTGCAACCAGCAAGCATAATTATTAAAATTAATACACTAAAAGCCTTTATAAATCTCATAAAAACCTCACACTTATCTCCTTAGTTAGCAATAGCTAAATTAAGTTAGCATATCCTAACCTTTTAGTATTATAGCAAAGCACTTTTATTTTTTCAACAGTAGTTTTTCTAATATTTCGTATTTTGTTAAAATAGCTCATAAATTTTTCATATCATAAAAGTATTTATGAATAATCTGCATTATAATGATTAATAAGTAATCTTTTTATATATAAAAAGGTGCAGTTAATTTAACTGCACCTTAAAAATTGGATTATTTTGCAAAGGATTATAAAGAATTCTTAATATCTTCTACAATCTGTTCAGGAGTAATTCTATTTTCTCTTAGAATATCTTCCGGATTATATCTGTCTAAAAATTCCTTCTTGTAACCATAATTAATAGTATTCACATTAGTATTACCGTAGAAACGAGAAATCTTCTCACCAAAACCACCATCAAGAACACCATCTTCAATAGTGATAACAAGCTTATGGTTATCCTTTAAACTTTCTAATAGTTCATCATCTGTACCTGTAATAAAGTATGGGTTAATAAGTGTTGCATTAATGTTACTATCAGCTAACATTTCCTTTACCCTTTCACCAATACCAAAGAAAGAACCTAAAGCAATAATTGCAACATCATTACCCTCTGATACAACTTCATACTTATTAAGTTTGCTAAAGTCCTTAGTCTGAGGTTTACCTGCCTCAAACACATCATATGGTACTCTAATAGCTACAGGGTGTTCATTCTGTGTAGTAGCATAATCAACCATAGCTTTGTAATCTTCTAAAGTTGTAGGAGCTAAATAAACTAGGTTTGGAATGTTAGATAACATAGGTATATCATAAATGCCTAGGTGAGTAACATCATTCATACCATAGATAGATGCACAGAAAACAAGGAATGTTACAGGACTGTTATTGATACAAACATCCTGAGAAATTTGGTCATATGTTCTCTGAATAAATGTACTATACACACCATAAACTGCATTGCCACCACCTGTTGCAATACCGGAAGCAAGTGCTACTGCATGTTCTTCAGCAATACCAACATCAACAAACTGCTTACCGGCTAAATCTCTCTTATCCTTAGTAAAGCCCATTACTGCAGGTGTAGCTGATGTGATAGTTACAAGTGTCTTGTCCTCTTTCATCTTATCAAGTAACATTTCACAAGTAATTTCACCATAATCTTTAGCATCACCAAAGTCAATAGTATACTTACCTGTTTTAGGGTCAAATGGCATACACCAATGCCATGCCTCTTTATTCTTTTCAGCTAAAGCATATCCCTTACCTTTTTCAGTAACAATATGAACTACAGTAGGCTTTGTAGTATCTTTAACTTCTTTTAAAGCTGAAATCATTTCTTCAATATTGTTACCATCAGCAACAAATTTATAGTCAAGTCCCATAGACTTAAATAGGTTACATTCGGCTTTACCGTTAGTTTCACGAAGTAACTTTAGATTCTGATATAAACCACCATGATTCTCAGCAATAGACATATCGTTATCGTTTACAATAATAATAATATTACTTTCAAGTTCTGAGGCAAAGTCAAGTCCTTCAAGTGCTTCACCACCACTTAATGAACCGTCACCAATAACTGCAACTACATTGTAGTTTTTGCCTTTTACATCTCTGGCCTTAGCAAGTCCACAAGCTAAGCTAACAGAAGTTGAAGTATGACCGATTTCAAAGAAATCATGGTCACTTTCTTTTGGATTACTATAGCCGGAAATATCGTCAAAGTTTTCTTCATATAAATATGAATTTTGTCTGCCGGTTAGCATTTTATGACAATAAGTTTGGTGAGAAACATCAAATACAAACTGATCTATTGGTGAATTGAAAACATAATGCATAGCAATAGTTGCTTCAACCATACCAAAATTAGGTCCAAAGTGTCCACCGTGAATACTAAGTCTGTGTAATAAAGCATCTCTCATTTCTGATGCAAGTTCATTTAGACTGTCAATATCCATTTTCTTAACATCAGCAGGTCCATTTAGTTTTTCTAAATACATCAACAATTCTCCTTTTCATCATCCCAATTTAGAACACCTGTTTTTACAGCATCTTCATACTTTGAGATTTTGTAATTTAATCTTTTTAAGGTAACATCGATCTGTTTCCTCTGTTCAAGTAAAGAATCTCTTTGTTTTTCTAATAAATGAAGTCTATCAGGAATTGTACTGTCTCCTTGTTTAAAAAGCTTCACATATTCAATCATTGCTTCAACAGGCAAACCGGCACTTCTCATACATAATGCTAGAGACACCCATCCAAGATCCACTTCTTGATAATCACGAATACCACCGGCAGTTCTTGTAACCGGAGGAATCATACCAACCTTTTCGTAATATCTCAATGTATCAGGTGTAACATTATATGTTTTGCTTACTTCATTAATTGTCATAGAAATTCATCTCCTATATATTAATACTTAGAGTGTACTCCAAGTCAAGTCTTTTTTTATTATAAATTAAATTTTTTGTAATTTCAATATGTTTATTTCAAAAATATTTATATTGTTTTTGGTTATTTATCTACGATTTTAATTCTAGAATGGGTTTACTTTTCAATCAAAATTGACAAAAAAATAATGAATATGATATAATAAACTAGAAAAATTATGTCATAAGAAGGGATTTAATGAAAAAGATATTTGCAATATTACTTTCATTGATATTTGTTGTTTCTTTATGTAGTTGTTCATCAGATAATGATAAAATTCGTTTTGGTGCTGCCGGTATTGGTGGTATTTATAACGAAACAGTTACATCAATCAGAGAACTAGCCGATGAAAGTGGAAAGCTAAAAATCGAACAAAAAACTACTGCAGGTTCTGCAGCAAATGTTAGACTGCTTTCTCAAGGATATTTAGATGCTGCTATTGCACAATCAGACATTGTAAGTGATGCCTATAATGGCGAAAACAACTTTGAAAAGTCAGGTGCATATAAAGGCTATAGTGCTTTAGCATCTCTTTATACTGAAGCTTGTCATATTGTAGTAAGAAAAGATTCTAATATTAATTCAGTAGATGATTTGCTTGGCAAGACAGTCAATATCGGTGAAAAGGAGTCAGGTTCTGAACTAAATGCAAAACAAATTCTTGCATCATATGGACTAAACTCTAAGATGGTTAAGGAAGTTAACCTTGATTATGCCGAAGCTGCTAAGAAACTTGAAAACAAAGAAATTGATTGTTTATTTGTTACTGTTGGTATGAATGCAACTATTGTTGATGAATTAGCAAAACAATGTGATATTAAACTGCTTGAAATTGATAATGCTACATCTAATAAGCTAAAGTCAGCTTACTCTTATATTGATTGCAAAATTCCAAAGAATACATATAACGATCAAAACACAGATATAAATACTATTGGTATTAAATCTGTTATTCTAGTAAGTGACAAATTATCTAATGATAAAGTAAAAGAACTTGCCAAATTGATTTTCAATAATGCTAAGGAAATTCAGCTGACTGTATCTGCTGATATTGACATTACAGAAGAAAATGCAGTTAAAGGTATTAATATTCCTTTCCATAAAGGTGCTATTGAATATTACAAAGAAAAAGGTATTTCAGTTAAATAACTATTAACTGCGAAAGGATTGATAACATTGGATATTACACTAGATATGTATCAAACAGTTGCAGTTGCTGTAGTTGTTCTGATGATAGGTAATTTCTTAAAAAAGAAAATTTCATTTTTACAAAGGTTCTGTATTCCTTCACCTGTTATTGGTGGTTTGCTATTTGCAATATTTACATTAATATTGTACGCAACAGGAATTGCAGTAATTGACTTTGATGACACATTAAAAGAAGTCTGCATGGTTCTGTTCTTTACTTCTGTAGGTTTCCAAGCCAACTTAAAAGTCCTCAAAAGTGGTGGTAAGGCACTTATAGTGTTTCTTGTACTTGTTGTTGTGCTTATTATTGGACAGAACTTTGCATCAATCGGACTTGCAAATGTACTGGGACTTGACTCCTTAACAGGTATGACAACAGGTTCTATCCCTATGATTGGTGGTCATGGTACTGCCGGTGCATTTGGCCCTGTACTAGAGGACTTTGGTGTTTCAGGTGCTACAACAGTATGTACTGCTGCTGCAACATTCGGTTTGATTGCCGGTTCACTAATGGGTGGCCCTATTGGTAACAGACTTATTAAAAAGCATAATCTACTAGATACTATAAAAGCTGAGGATGACAGTTTCCTAGTTGAAGAAGAAGAAAAGCATGAAAGACATTTTTCTATGTATGCTCCTGCAGTTTTTCAGTTGATTATTGCAGTAGGAATTGGTACAATAGTATCAGAGCTACTTTCACTTACAGGAATGACATTCCCTATTTATATTGGTGCAATGATTGTTGCTGCTATTATGAGAAACATAGGTGAATACACAGGTAAAATTACTATTCATATGGGTGAAATAAATGACCTTGGTGGTATTTGTCTATCTCTATTCTTAGGTATAGCAATGATTACTCTTAAATTATGGCAACTAGCTGACCTAGCTTTACCACTTGTTATTCTACTAGCCGGCCAATCAGTTCTTATGTTCTTATTTGCCTACTATGTTGTATATAACATTATGGGTAGAGATTATGATGCTGCAGTAATTGCTGCAGGTACTTGTGGTTTTGGTATGGGTGCTACGCCTAATGCTATGGCTAATATGCAAGCTATTTGTGATAAATATGCACCATCAGTTAAGGCATATTTGATTATTCCTATTGTAGGTAGTTTGTTTGCTGATTTCTTAAACAGCTTAACAATAACATTCTTTATTAATTTATTGTGATAATTTGGAGGTAATGTTTTATGAAGGACAAGGCAAAAGACAAGTATAGTTTCAATTCAGAAAATTTAGCAGTACCTGAAGTTCACACAGGAAAAGTAAAGCAAAATGATATTGTAGAAGAGGATGATGAACCTGTGCTATATGATGTAGCAGTTCCGGAAGTTCACATTAAGAAAAAGAAGAAAAAGTAAAATGTAACACAAAAGTCCTAAGATGAAAAATCATCTTAGGACTTAATTTTTTGCAAAACATTTGACTAATTTAAATTTTGATAATCTTATTTATTATTTTCTTCAATATACTTTTCTTCTAGTAATTTTTCCATTACTTCAATATCATCAATATTTTCCGTATCTAATATACCAAATTTATATTCATCTGCATTTTTAGCTTTATTTTCTAATTCTTGAGATATATTTTTAGAGTTGTTTTCTGATTTATTCATTTAATTCAACACTTTATACAAAATTAAAGAAAAAAGCCCATTAGAATGGGCTTTTTATGGCGAAGGGTTGGAGATTCGAACTCCAGGCTTTACTTTCGTAAAACACGATATTTCGAGTATCGCACCATTGACCACTCGGACAACCCTCCAAATAAATAGGAAGTGCGTTAAATTAATGCCACATTTCCTTTTTATTATACAACTTTTCTTAATTCAAATAATGCAATTATAGAATTATTATATCTTTTTATACTTTTTCTGCATTTTCTTATTTCTAAAAGTATGACCTTTAGTATAAATGATTATCAGTATTGCAACTATAATAATTACTGCAACAACAATGTACCAAACATATGACGGAATTGAATTTAGATTAAAGCACCGTACATTAATCCACATTTGGTTCATTCGTTTATTTTCATCACTATTAAAGAACATCATTACTGCACAACGTTTTAAAATATCTTCTGTAGGATATTGAGTAAACAGTTGTCTTTTTGTTTGGTCTTTTGTAGTTTTTACAATATAATCTTTATCCTTGGAATTACCTGTAAAGAAGAAACCTACCGGGTAATCAACAGTTTCTTCATCATCTTCTGCACCGTAGTTCCAATTAATGTATTCAAAAATTCTGTTGTCATCACCACCGGAAATGCAACTTGTATAACCGATATAGTACATATTACGAATTACATTATCAGGTCTTGAAACAAAGTTAATAAATGACTCAGCTACTTGTTGCTTTTCTTTATCGCCGTTAATACCTTGCTTTAACATAACCCAACCGTCACACCAAAGGTTTGAACATTCCTTAGGCACTGCATATTCAAGGTAACAATTGTCTTCTTCTGCTTGGTCAAGGCTATATACTGCATCTCCTGACCATTGGAAATTGGCAACTACTTTACCTGACACCATATCGGACTTACCACTATCAGTTTCAAATGAATAAACATTATCCTTGATACCCTGTAATCTTTCTTCTGCTTTATCAACTGTTGATTGTGAGGTATCATTCATTAATTTAGTTATTTGCTCATTATAGTCCTTAGAATTCTTAAATTCATCAGTAGACATTTTATCTGAATTTATAAGACCTAAAACTGCAAAATAACTATCTCTAACGCTATCTTTAATAGTGATTTGTCGGCTATACTTTTTATTTTCAAGTATCTTCCATGTTGAGGCATCTTCTGTTGATACAACATCAGGGTTATATACAAAACCCATTGTACCCCACATATAACCGGCTGAATAGTCACTCCACTTTTTGTTATCAATCTTAGTTGTATCCATTAAGTTTTTGATATATGGTGATACACCTTTTGCATAGTAATTATACTTATTACTTGTATCAAAAAATTCTTTTGATAAAGGTACTAACATATCTTCATCAATCATTTTCATACCCATATAATCAGATGGACAAACTAAATCAAAATTATCACCCAGGGTAATTTGGTTATATAAATCCTCATTTGTGCCGTAAGTTGAATATTCAACCTTAACCTTTTTACCATAGGTTTTGTAATACCAATTTTCAAAATCAGTAGTCATAGAATTTTTACCGATTATATCACCACTGTCAAGGTCAATGGTATCATCTTTGTCCCAATTACCCTCATCAATATATTCTTCGCAATTTGAAATTCTAAGGGTAATAACATCCTTATCTTTTGCAGATACTGACATAGGTAAAATGAAAATAGATGCAGTTATTAAAAGCATAATTAAAATAGAAATTAATTTTTTCATCTACTTTCACCTACCTTTTTGTTTGTTCTGAAATAATTAATCAAAACAATTGCAATAACGATTGCAAAGATAATTGTAGATAATGCCCACAAGGCTGTTTTTATGTTTGTTTGAGCTCCTTTTGTAGCATTTACTACATAGGTACTAATTGTATTAAAGGTAGCCGGTTTTGTGTATGTTGTAACAAAATAATCATCAAGTGAAAGTGTAATTGAAAGCATAAAACCGGAAACTATACCCGGCATAATCTGAGGAATTACAACCTTAAATAGTGCTTTTGATGGTGTAGCTCCTAAGTCTAGAGCTGCTTCATAAAGGTTGTTATCCATTTGTATAAGTTTAGGTACAACAGAAAGATATACAAATGGAGCACATAAAGTTACTTGACCTATAACAAGTGGAATATATGTGCTTTTATCAATACCAAATGCAACAATTAGCAAAATACAAATTGAAAAGCCTGTAACTACATCTGCATTAACAACAGGAATTTGGTTAGCATTTCTAATAAATGCTTTCGGTAATCTCTTTGAATAAAATGCACCGATTGCACCACTAGTGCCTAATACAACTGCCAGTATAGCAACAACTAATGCCAATACTAATGTATCTACAATCATTTCTAACAATTCTTTTGTAGTAAACAAGGTTTCATAATTATGAAGAGAAAAACCTCTTATAGCACCGATTGTGGTGGAATCTGTAAAGCTATATATTGCCAAAATAATAATTGGCAAATAAATTGCTAACAGTACAAGAAATACCCAACTTGCTGAAAATATCTTTTTTATCATAGAGAAGCACCTCTGCTTTCTCCAACACCATCACCAAGTCTGTTGGTAAATATTGTTACAATAAAGATAATAACCAGAAGTACAATGGAAATCATTGAACCATTGTGCCAATCATATGCATTAAAGTAACTACCGATTAAGCTACCCATAATATATGTGCTATTGTATAGCATATCAAGTACAACATAGTTTGTCATTACAGGTAAGAATACCATAGTAACACCACTGATTATTCCAGGCATTGAAAGTGGTAATGTTACCTTTAAGAAAGTAATTCTATTATTAGCACCTAAGTCATTAGATGCTTCAAGAAGTTTCTTATCAATTTTTTCAAGTGTTGTATATAAAGGTAAAATCATAAAAGGTAAGAAGTCGTATGTCATACCGATTATAGTATTTAAAAAAGGATGGCAAGCAAGGTTACCCTCTATTGCAGTTAGAATTTCTTTTAATGCAGTAATTCTTAATGTGAAGTTAATCCACATAGGCATAATAAAAAGCATCAAAAGAACTGATTTTCTTTTTAGCTTAGAATTCGCAAGTATTAATGCTACAGGATAAGCAATTAATAAGCATACTACTGTAGTAACTAAAGCAGTAAACATACTATAAAGCAAAGTGCCTATAGTGTTACTGTCAGTAAAGAAATCTGTAAAATTAGAAAGTGTAAACTGACCCTCGCCATTAGTTAAAGCATAATAAATAATTACAAGCAAAGGTGCAATTACAAACAAAACAAGAAACAATCCGTAAGGAATACAGAGTTGTTTACGAGAAAACTTAAACATTTTTCGACCTCCAAAATGATGATTACTTTAATTTCAATGAAATATTTTCTTTAGGAATAATCAGACTGACAAAGTCATTTTCATTCCATAAGTCTTCATCATCAAATATGAAGTCATATTCGTTTTCTGTTCTAACAATATACTGATAGTGGTCACCTTTATAAATAAGTGAAATAATATTGCCGGTAGTTCCACCCTTATCAGCATCATCACTCATTTCAATTGAACCAAATACAGGGATAGAAACTGAAACTTCTTTGCCTACTACATCAATTTCATTACCCTTTTCGTCAACAAGTACATCATCAACATACTTTGAATTAGGATAAAGCTGAGTAAGGTCACATTCAAATTCACCATCAGCAAATTCAACTGTATTGTGCTTTGTAATAATACCCTTAAAGTCGTTTGTAGTAAGGTTATTTTCAATCAAATGAATACTATCAGGATCAATATCAATAGAAATTGTGTCACCTACAACTGCATTGTAAATTGAGTTAATAACAATTTCATTATCACCTGAAAGAACTGTAATTTCATAATGGACACCCTTAAATACAACAGAGTCAACTACAACATCCATCATACCCTCACCCTTAGGTTTCATTACAATATCTTCAGGTCTAACAACTACATCAACCTTAGTTCCAATATGGAAGTCATCAACACAAGTAAATGTATGGTCACAAAACTGTACTTGTAGCTTATCAGTAACTTTACCGTTAAAAATATTACTTTCACCGATAAAGTCAGCTACAAAAGCATTCTTTGGTTCATTATAAATTTCTTCCGGTGTACCAATCTGCTGAATTACACCATCAGACATAACAACAATTTTATCGGACATTGTAAGGGCTTCTTCTTGGTCATGGGTTACATATATGAAAGTGATACCAAGTCTTTCATGCATTGCTTTAAGTTCAATCTGCATTTCTTTACGCATCTTAAGGTCTAATGCACCTAAAGGTTCATCAAGTAAAAGAATCTGTGGTTCATTTACAATAGCTCTTGCAATAGCAATTCTCTGTTGTTGACCACCTGACAAAGTATCTACAGAACGCTTTTCAAAGCCCTCAAGGTCAACTATCTCTAAGGCTCTCTTAACCTTTTTGTCAATTTCTTTTTTAGAAAGTTTTTCCTTACGAGTGATAATCTTGCCATTATCTTTCTTGTAAGTAACTTCATTAGTTTTTAGCTTTAAGCCAAAAGCAATGTTATCATATATATTAAGATGTGGAAAAAGTGCATATCTCTGAAATACTGTATTAATAGGTCTTTCATATGGAGGAAGTTTACTTATGTCCTCACCTTTTAAAGTGATCTGACCCTCCGTAGGAATTTCAAAACCTGCAATCATTCTTAGTGTAGTTGTTTTACCACAACCTGATGGTCCAAGAAAAGTAACAAACTCACCTTTCTTTACTTCCAAATTAAAATCTTCAACAACCACAACATCATCAAAAGATTTTCCAACATTTTTAAGTTCAATAATATTCATTGAATTAGATACCTTAGACATAACGACCTCCTTATTTATTACCCGCCTAAAAAAACAGAGGAAAACTCCTCTGTTTACGTTTAAAATTATACACAAATTTCTACTTATAGTCAATGAATATAAAAGATAATTAATGTAAATTTAATATAAAAATAAAAGCACAGAGAATTCTCTGTGCTAATAGGACAATAAGTGACAAGAAATCAGGAATTTTTCTTATCCCAATTTCTAATATGTACGAAGTAGAATACTGCACCAACAAGTAACATACCACCAACAATATTACCTAAAGTAACATAGATTAATTGGTCTGTACCTGCAAAGTGCTTTAAATTTTCACACTGCTGAGCAGTAATACCAAATAGCTCTTTAGCCTTTGCAACATACTGTGGGTTAGTTGTTGCTAAAATACCTGAAGGTAAATAGAACATATTAGCAACACAGTGTTCGAAGCCACAAACAACAAACAAACAAATTGGGAAAAATACAGCAAAGATTTTGCTAATTACTTCCTTAGCTACACTAGACATTAGGATTGCTAAACAAACAAGAATGTTACACAAAATACCACTGACAAAAGCAGTAGATGGAGCAAGTGAAGTCTTGCCAATTGCAACCTTAATTGTATAAGCACCCAGGCCACCACTTGATAGGTCAAACTGACCTGAATAGAAAATCAAGAAATCCATTATTAGTGCACCAACAAGGTTTGAGAAATACACAATAACAAGATTACGAATCATCTTAGACACTTTAATTTTCTTATCAAGTGCACCCATTATCATTAAACAGTTACCGGTGAAAAGTTCACTACCGGTAAACACAACAAGCATAAGACCTACAGGGAAAATCACACCGGCTAACATCTTTGCAACACCGGCATTATCAATACCATGAACTACAACGTTACTTGCTGCACCACCAAATGCAATAAATGCACCTGCCATCATACCCAAAATAATCATTTTTAACAGTGGTAAATTTGACTTTTTAACTCCGGCATTAATATTAATATCAGCCATTTCAGCTAACATATTTGAAGTTCTTCCCAAAGTTTCTCCCCCATTTCAAATTGACATCAAGGATTATTTTATCATAAATACACCTATTTAACAAGTAAAGTACATTATATAAAATAATCATAACATATAATCAATATTGATATAGAGAATTTCTATAAAAATTATGTGATAATCAATCAAATTCTAAATATTTAATATTAAGTTCACTTTCACTACCAACAATTGTTTCAATTTTAGATATAATTTCTTTATAATTATCGGAATAAATAAAAATTTCAGTATGGCAAGTTGGCTGTAAAATCATATTATACTTTGGCAAATAGAAATCTATAAACGAAAAGTATCTAAAATTATTTTCGATTATGTAGTCAATAATTTCATCATTATGGTTAATTTCATAATTGCTTTTCTTGTTAAACTGCTCATTTAAATTATTAAATGAATCGTAACACTTCATATCTTTCCAATGTGCAAAAAGGTCAGACTTTTCCCCTATGTCCTTTCCGATAATAGCTTTATCACCAAACTGATAAATTATATTTTTCAGAACATCACTATACTTCTTGGCATAGGAATAGAATTGTAGTTTTTCATCTAGTGAAGTGTCTATATCAAAACCACCATCCCAATACTTTTCACCGGTTATTACATAAACACCTTTTTTATGATATAGCTTTTTGACTTTTTCTATATCTTTAAAATTAACTTTATTCATATAATCAATCCCAAATTTTTGTAATATCAGCATTAGGAAAAAATTCTTTATTCAGTTTATCTTTTAACTGCCCTGTATTATCATCAAAGTAATCATTTTTTGCACATCTGATTTTCTTATTATAGAAGGTAAATTTAGTTATCATTACATTTGTAAAGATTTTCTTACAATCATTTCTATTATAAGTGTAGGTCTTATTCTTAAATTGAAACACAATATTATCATTATCAAAATAAACTTTATAAGCAAAGGTTGAAAAATAATGGATTTGTCCTATAAACATACCTATTAAACAAATCTCTACACCTATAAATAATATAAAATTACCTACTGTAACATCACCTATACAGAAAGCAAAAATCATAATTAAAGTTACTAGTGACAAAAAGGATATAACGAAAATTGAAAAAACTTTCAAATATTTTTTAAACCAACTCATTTTCATGAGAACACCTCCTGTTTTTTAGTTTTATCTAAAGAGTTGGTTTTTACTAATTCTAAAGAAGTTCACTATGATTATGTATATTACAAATGCAATCAAAGCTACTAAAATTTTCACTTGTTATTAATGAATTAATACATTAAAAGTAAGCAATGGTCTTATATTTTATGTAAATAACTCAACTAAATCATCAATTTCAAGAAATAAAAAACAAATTATCCATAAAAAATATAAAGTAGTTTTCAACAATTTATTTCTTATCTCAAATTTGAACTTATATGAGTAATCCAAAATTAACGGTACAGTTAATATGCCTAATAAAATTAAAACCACTACATAAATCATATCAAACATAAAAACCCTTTCTATTTGTGAGAATAACAACTAAAATGAACGAATATAGAGAAAAAACTTTGTTTATAAAACTGCTATACTTTTCTTTTTCGTTTTACAGAATGTCTTTCGTTATCATTTTCCTTTTCCTTATCAATCAAATTAGCTATATCAAATGAAGACAAGTAACCATTTTTGTTATGTTGAAAGACATAACTATCATAAGAAACAATACCATATACATAATCAACAAAATGATCAATATAGATTCCGGATTCATTATATTGGAATTGTTCATACTTTAGTTCTCCAAATTTATATAGTTGGCAAAAACCAAAAAGATATAATATAATTCTTCCAAAATCATCGTAAAAACATTCACTGATACTGTCCAATTCTGGCTTAGTAGATTTAGGTGTACGAAATCTATATCCTATTGAATAATTATCCTTATATTCGATAAATTCAATATTATCAATCTCATCACATCTAGCAAATATTAACCTATCTTTTTCATCAAAACCATATTCAAATCCATATGATGATAATTTGTTTTTATTTTTAAGAAGCCTTCCTCTTTTACAATTTCCTATAACAACATCTTGTACCGGACTCGGACAATAAAAACCTCTATGTATTTCAGAGCCTTTTGAAGAATATTCTTTCCTTACTATGTTACTTGTTACTTTGGAATATAATTCATTGTATCTTGGAGAATACTCTTTAGACAATGTATCATAATACTCACATTTCTTTTTACAGTAATTTTTAATATCATTTTTTGTGATATCAAAAAGATTGCCTTTAAATATAAGATCCATATATGCCCCCTATTAATATAACTTCAGTTATAATTATAAAAACTGGCTTATATACAAGGAAATGTTCCTCCGTATTTTTTGAAAATTTTCTCTACTTTACTGCGTTCTGAATTAGAAATATTAAAATACTTATCTTTAAATTTTACAATACCACAAGAATCACAAGCAATACAGTAATAGTCATTATCAAACTTAATAGAGATATTTTTATCAAAACCACAAGATGGTTCATCGTTATATAGTTCTTTCTTATTAAATATATCTTTGACTATATTACTCTCAGCCTCAGTTAATGTTAATGATATGTGTTTATTGTCATAATTATAATTTAATTGTCCAATAGAACTATCAGCGATATTAGTTGTATTATTACAAGCGCATAAGAACATCATAAAAGGTATCATTAATAACAAGGTTATAGTTTTAATATAGTATTTTTTAATCATATTATTATCCTCCGAGAGAAATTGTTTTTATATATAATTCTTCAAATTATTATCATTCTGTACTTAATTCTACAAGCAATAAATATACAGAATTGAACTACTATTACGGTCTTATGATAAGAGAAATCATTAAAATATATCTTTTAAACTACTGTTCATTTAAAAAAATCGGTTCAAAATTCATTCTAGGATACCTTTTAATGAGAAAATCATAAACTCTTTGACTAACAACCCAATATGGCAAATACATTTCAAATTTTTCATATGTTGCATTGTCAGTCTTTTCAGCAATTAGGTTATTATTACTATCATAATAATAGTCAGTTACCTTTGATCCCACTTTTTTCTGAGCTCTCATTCCGTTGGCATTATAACGGTATGTTATCTTTATACCATCACTTAGAGTAGTTGTTGACAACCATCTACCGTTTTTCTATTAGACAGATATTTCACTACGAAAATTTAATCTATAGCTAAATTTTAGTAATACAATTCATTTTTATCGCCCTACATAAATTCCATATTTTGGTATATCAGAACCAATATCATCATCTGAATAAATTCCTTTAATCTCACTTTCATCTAAATTGTTGTCAACTATGCACAAATTCCACACGCCTACATTTAAATCATCATTATCATCATTCGAACATATTTCTATAGAAATATCAAAACTCTTATTCGCTTTCTTTATAGTTACATCTCCACCTGTAAATGTTATGGTTATGCCATCTTCAGTAGAATCGGAATCACCAGACCAACTATATTCAACTTTTTCTGACTTTATTGTGTAGTACTTGAAAGCCTTATCTAACTCTTTATCAAAGTTTTTATACTTTTTTAGTATATTTTTAGCAAATAGTGATTTTACCATCTCTTTATCTCTGTTATCAAATGCTTTAACTACCTTTTTTAATGTATCAATGGTAATTTTTTCAGTTGATGCAAAGAAAGAATAAGGTAGAGCCTTTAGGTCACTACCAAGAATATTACATCCGGTTAGTGAAAAAGTAAGAAATAATAAGGAAACAACAATACTAACTAATTTTTTCATTTTTACACCTCCATACTAAAAATTCAAATATCCTCTGAATTTTTTAGTGTTAAATCTCCAATTTTTCCAATCATTAGATTTCGTTTTCTTCTTGATATATGTATTACTCGAATTGCAATAACTTTCCGTAAACAACTTCGCTTATTTTTCATATAATTACCTACTTTATTTTGAAAAAATACTTTCCGGTTTCAATAGGCAAATATGTTATATTGAAGAATCCAGTAGTTCTCCTATATTCATATAAATTACCACTAATTTAACAAAAAATATATTATTTGTTAACTTAAAATAGAATAATAATCATATCCATCAACAATTGTATCACATACAGTTACACTATAAACAATCCATTTGCCATTATCATTATGAAGTTCAATAATATGACTTCCATTTGAATCGTTTACAACATTATTTCTGTTGTCATATGACCTATAAATATATCTGTACTCAGCAATAGCTACACCATTATGTTTAAATACTTTACTGATTTTTCCACTATTTTTCTCATTAACAATATTATTCACGTTATCCCGATAATTCATTTCACTAAAGTCTTCTCTTGAAATTATTCCATTAAATTTAGTGTCAAATCGACCATAGTTTTTATACGCACTATTTTCTATTTCGTCTACTAAAGAATACACTTCACCTTTAATATTAATAGGATTCAAGTAAAAGAACATCGTAATAAAATTTGACAATAAATAAGAAAAAACAAGAACAATTATAAAACATACCTTTTTCATAATATTCACCTCATACTCAATATGTAAACACATCTATTTTTCATCTTTTTATTAGTAGTTCCTCTTAACATTTCATATTTGTGTGGATTAGTATGGACTGCATAAAAGATTTTTATATTTACCTTACTAATAATAGTAGCGTGAATAATGATACCATTACCATTATCAAAATACATTAAATCTCCCATTTTTATTTTTTTAATAAATTTTAGGTGCTTATCATCTGCTATTAGATTATTATTACTATTCATAAGCTATTTGTTCATATGCTTTGTCTACAACAAGGCTCATACCTTCATATTTATATGTTATTTTAGTTCTGCAAGGTTCAAATAAGCTACCTCCACCTGATACAATTTTTCCATTAGCATCTCTAACGTCATAGATGTAATAATGATACACAACAACCTCATTCCACACGGGTATAGCAACATATACGCCATAATATGATGTATCAGTATCAGATCTATCTCCACTAAAATGCATTTGATTATAATACTCTTCGTCCTTTATATATTGTGAATATTGGGACGATTTAAACTCATCATAGCTTTTGGTTGAATTTATATTTTTTACAATTTGGTATGATAGCACGCAAAAGAATATTGAATAACAAATAAATGCAAATGCTATAACGCATAAAACAATAATAACTTTTCGTAAACAACTTCGCTTATTTTTCATATAATCACCTCATCATCAAAATCATAAAAGAAGCATTCTTGTTATCATCACTGTAAAGAGGATAATCTCTCCTATTTTCTGTATGAGCACAATACTTAATTTCTGCATTAACAGATGAAATTATAGTGGCATGTGTATACACTCCGTCCCCATCAAAATCAAAATATAACAAATCTCCTACTTTTATATTATATTTCTTTATAATATTAATTTAAGATGACATATTTGTTTTATGTAAATTAAAACTCTTATGTTTTCTGACGTATTTAGAACGATAAAAATATGCCATATTTTGACTTGCTACAGACCAATAGTTAGAATGCTTCCATTTTTTATTTCTAGCAGAATAAAGATAGAACCAATCATCATTCATCAATATCCCACCTGCATGTAAACATTGTGACACAAAATTAGTACAATCTCCTCTTATAAACCAAGGGTATTGATTATTACGCAAATAAGCCCATTTTCTAGCATAATTTACTGCAAACTTTCTATTGTATTTTCTCTCTTTTTTTCTCCAATCTTTATAAAAATCCAACCTATATTCACTATTAAAATGTTTTATATTATCTTTAAAATCAAAGTAACATGTTCCATCAGCATCACTTTTATTAACTGGATCATTTTCGCAATATGTATAAATATTATCACCAATAGCCGTACCAGAAGAACCAATAAAAGCAGTATCATCAGCATTAATAAATCTACCTGTTGTTGGGTCATAATATCTAGTTTGAAGATAATAAAGAGTGGTATCTTCATCATATACATAACCACGATAACGAAGTGGATTTAGTCTCCTTAATATTGGTTCGCCTTTCTCTTCAAGAATATTACCCCAAGAATCATATACATAACTTGCATAGCTAATACCGTCTTTATCAAGAATCTTTACTATATCACCTAGCAAGTTCTTTACATAGTAGAACATTTTTCCGTTGTAGGATAAAGCTACAGGACTATTCTCAGTATCATAATAGAAGAAAAGTGTTGCACTGTCAGTCTTTTCAACAATTAGGTTATTATTACTATCATAATAATAGTCAGTTACCTTTGTTCCCACTTTTTTCTGAGTTCTCATTCCATTTGCACAGTTGATTTAAGAATACACATACATCATTTATTTTGACTCATCAGGAAAAATTTCTTCTGTCACACTCGTAACTTTCCATTGCCCTGATTTCTTCTCTAACTCAACAAATATTGGTATCGGTTCATACCAAGTGCCACTACTAGACACTAATTGATCATTTTTATCATAAGATGTATAATGATATCTAAATTCAGCTTCCGCTTTATTGTCAGTTATTTTAATGTCAGATATATAACAACTATTTGTTTCTCTTTTTACGCTTTCTCTATCATCTCGATAATCCAAACTTTTGAAATCATCTTTTGATATAAAACCAGTGTACTCCTCATTTAACCTTTCACCATATGTATCATAAGCATTTTCCATAACAAAATTTAGTTTTAGCTTTAAATATTCTTCTTCAGCATCAAAAGAATATGTTTTGTATAAATTCAAACCCAGCAATAACAAAATAGCAATTAAAATCCCATACTTTATTACTGTTTTCCATTTCACCATCATTCTAGACCACTCATTTCAATTGTAATATACAGACAGTACTATTTCTTTTGCCTTTATTTTTTAGGATTCTTTTTATCCTTATTACTTAATAATTTTTTATTGAAATTGTTTACAGTATGAGCTGCATAACAAATTATTTTTTTGTCCTTTACTTTAATTATTGAACTAATTATCGAAGCGTGCGTATAGATTACATCACCATTACCATCAAAATAAAGCAAATCACCTTTTTGAAATTTAGGAAACTGCATATTATAATCATCACTCCATTTCTCAGCGTACTTTACTGCATTATCCCTATTGTATTTATTACTTTTATGGCATGTTTTAATTATCCCACCATCCAAATAACTACAATTACCTGTATAATCATATAAGTTTATTGGATTATTCTCACAATACACAAAAATATTACAACTTAAAACAGTACCTGAAGAACTGATAAAAGCAGTATCATCAGCATTGATAAATCTACCTATAGTTGGGTCATATTATCTACTTTGGAGATAGTACAGACCTGTATCTGTAACATACACACATCCTCTATATCGGAATGGATTGAACTCTTTAACTGTTGCATATGATGGGTTAACATTAGATTTTTCTTTTAGGATATTTCCCCCTACATCATATGTATATTCTACCATTACTTTGCCTTGGTGATTTACTATCTTTGTTATATCACCTTGTAAATTTTTGATGTAATAATACATTGTGTCATTTAATGACATTATTTTTAAATAACCAAACAACCGTACTTATGTAAGCAAATTTTCTTTATCTAATTTGCTCACATAGTTAGAATATTTCATATTCATAGAAGATACAATTAATTTATTATTAATCTTCTTATAATTTATAAATAATATATCTTCATTAGTTAAATGAATTGAATAATATTCATCAAAAGCAGGATAATTAATAAAATTCAGTTTGGTAGCAGAATCAATGTTTTTTATATCATCCAAAGTAGTTTCATCGACAATGATATTGCTAAAATCATCTTTATTAAGCTTTTTCTCGGAAGCTACAGCAAAATTAATTTCTTGATTGTCGTCATAGAAAACATATAATTTGCCATTTTCATAATTATACACATTACAAAACTCTGATTTATCAATGTTTATAGTTGTGTATTGAGGCATAAGATGATTTATTTTGCTAATATCTCTGAATATAAATGTACTCATTTTTTCTGGTTGTTTTGCTGAATAAACAGCTGCTTCTTTTACTGTAGCAAAAGGATATTGTTTAGTATCTTTATCCTCTGACTTACAACCACACAAGTTAACAACACCAATAACTAAAACAACAAAAAGTAATGTTGAAAATAATTTTTTCATAATAAACGCTCCTATCTAAACCTAATGACATTCATACAGACAAATATACATACATCATTTATTTTGTGGTTTTTTTCAAATTTAACTTACTTATAATTATATTATAGCTTACCTTTATTTTCCGTAAGGAAACAACATAGACTATAATAGAAAACAATAAAATAGCAGAACACATACAAATCGGCACAATATTTTTTGATAATAATGCAAAATAAAATACTGTACTTATACCAAAAAAGCATACAAGGACGATTATTGAAAGTGTAATTGTAAGACAATTTTTGCTTTTTCTTATTTTCTCAGTAGAACAATCCAATAGTGTTTTTTCATCTTGTACACAAATATTATTCACTTCAATATAAGGTATGGAAAACTCATTATTGCTACTTGAAAAAGAAGTATCTTTGTATTTTAAATTAATATTAGTATCTGATTTTATTTTTATTATGTAGTTTTTTCTTATAGAATATGGTTTTATATCGCTATAATCTAAAAAATTAAAAGATTCTAAATTATACAAAGATATTAAAACTCTAAAACACATTAAAATGGTTAAAAACATCTGAGAAATAACACTCATATTTTCATCATTTATTTGTTCAACTGAAAAGTGATATTCTCCTGCTTTTTCACAATTAAATACAACAACATCATTATAGGTGGATAATATTTTATTCTCTCCATTAAAGCGTATGTTTAAAGGTCGTGCATATTTTCCAATTTTAGACTGTATTTTTATTTTCATTTTAATTCACCATAATTTTATAGTACATATCTTATTATTAAGTTTTTTATCTCCTACTAGAATGTCTAAAAATCCTGAAATTAAACCACCTCTTGATAGAACAATATCTATATTGTTTACTACAAAATTTATAAATTTATTAAAGGCTGCATTTGCAAGAAATGCCGTAATATGTTTTGCTATTTTCCAACTCGACAACATAATACCGAATGTTCTTAATATACCACCTCTTTTGCTTAAAGCACCTGATACCTTACCAATAACTTTAACAAAAACTTTAAGAAATCTCCTTATAGGTGAACGAATTGCTTTCTTTAAAGCTTTCTTACTATAATGTTTTACCAAAAGTTATAAAGGAGAAAAAACTTTACCAACTAAATTTACCCCTGGTATTATGCTTATTATTAAATCTATAAATCCGGCTACCATTCCACGAGTAATTGTGATCGACCAATATCCATTTGGATCGACTTTATTAACAGGATTATTCTCACAATAAGCGAACATATTTGTGCTTAGAGGAGTGCCGGAGTTTGTATCTACATATGCAGTATCATCGGCATTGATAAATCTACCTGTAGTTGGGTCATAATATCTACTTTGAAGATAACACGTTGCAGTATCTTCATCATACACATAACCACGATAACGAAGAGGGTTTATAGAAGCTAATTCATCATCTGATTGAGATATAATATCTCCCCAAGCATTATAAACATAATCAGCTTTTTCTTGACCGTCTTCATCAAGAATCTTTACTATGTCACCTTGCAAGTTCTTTACATAATAGAACATCTTACCGTTATAAGTCATTGCCACCGGACTGTTCTTGGAATCATAATATCAGCAATTAGATAATTACTACTATTATCTTACATTAAAGATTTTTTTAATGAATAGAATCATTTAAATAGCTCTATTTGTTTTTCTTAAAAATCAAGGTTTTCCCTTTGAGGTAGTTGTATTTCTTATTCTCAACTTTATCTATTTTAACAGTTAGTTTTCCCCATGAGTAATCATAAGAAGATGCAGAAGCATAACTTTTAAAATCAGTATATTTTTTACCATTTTCTGCAACTGTATAATATTTTCCTATATAAAAGCAATCGTACTCAACCATAACATCTACCTTATGATTGTTAATAGTTGCATTTTTACATTGATCTCCTCTAACTTCAGGAAAATTTTTGCCGTAACTTGAAAATGAAAAATTATATTCCTTACAATACCAATTTTGTTTATATTCTTCACCACTATCTAAATATGTATGCATATTATAATTTAAAAAACTAAAAAATACTGTTAATAAAATTAAAAAAGCAGAGCCAAAAATAATAACTTTAGTTGATGTTTTTAAACGCTTCATATTTACCTCGTCAAAATGTAAAACCAATTATAAAATTGCTTTTTTCTTTTTTAGCAAAAGACTTAATATTGATTTTTGTTTTATAAGTACTATTAACATCTTTGTTATATGCTTTGTACTTTTTGGATTTTTTATCATACTCAATGCAATAAGTATGAATACCATTATAAAAATGATCGTTCCAAAGTGAAATAATAGCAATTTTTGCTTTTTTAATTGACTTTATAAAACGATCAAAAGTTGACTCTCCTTGGTACATGTCTCTTTTTATCTTATGAAAATCAAAATATCCTGCAATACCTAACGGATTTGTACCCCAAAGCCCACCAAACATATCCATATCATTCATTTCAGCCTCAAGCAGAACTTGATAGAAATATTGAAATTTTCCTAAACGCTTTAAAGTGTTATAGATCGCAATAAGTTCACAACCTACACCTGCAACCGTAGCATTATTAGATCCGTATTTTAAATTTTTAACTTTCTTGTTTTTTGTCCATAGATATACCCACTAAATCTACCTAAAGCAGACCGATTGTCTTTATATCTTTTTTTAAGTTTATTATATCTTGTACAAAATGCTTGCCATGCATCAGGATAGCCCTCATACATTTTCTTATGAGCTTTGTAATAAGAACTCAGATTATGATACCATTGGCCAGTATAATCAACATTATTAATATGATTATTTTCACAATAAGCGAACATATTTGTGCTTAATGTAGTACCGGAATTTGTATCTACATATGCTGTATCATCAGCATTGATAAATCTACCTGTTTGTGGATCGTAGTAGCGGGACTGGAGATAGTAAAGTCCTGTGTCGGTATCATATACATAACCACGGTAACGGAGCTTGTATATTACCCTCTATTTTAATACAAACTTGTTTTGTCTTTTAATCACCTAAATTCAGCCTATCATAAAAGAGTAGTTATTGTTAAGACATAGAAGATAAAGCTGTAGTAGATAATACTGTCAACTCTTCTTTTATTACAGATTTTTATAAGTCAAACACTTGCGATAAAAATAACTTTGATTCTATATAAGGTAATTAAAATCAAACTCATATATTTGTCTTTTGAATATAAATCTCACCTTTTTCATAAGAATACCCAACATAATAAAAATCAAAAATATCATTGAAATTGATTTCTTCATTTGTTTTATTATTGGGATAGTCACAGAGAATGAATACCGTGTCAGTTGCAGGAGATAATCTCTTGTTTAACATACCTCCAAACGCCTTTTCTCCGGGTGTAGTTTCCGAACTCCATAAGTAGTTGTAAATTTCGCTTTTTTGCTCTAACTTCATCCACCTGTCATCTAAATTGTTTTGAAATTTTTTATTTTCTTCATTACTTAAAGTGAGTATCACTATTATGTCTCCGTCACCATGAAAGCCACCGCCATTCTTTTCGAAAAACGTGATGTCATTATAAGGAATAGATAGTTTCAGCGTTTGATTTATTTCAGTTATGACAAATTGCGGCGAATTATACTTTCTCAAAAAAATAATTGTTGTCAATAAACCAAACACGCATATTATAGATGTAATTATTATTAATATCTTCTTTCTTGCAATCATTAATAATCACCTTTTAGCATAAACAATAACATAAATTTTATATGGAACAATAATACCTTGATTTTGATCAGCCAAAGCCATATTATTTCCAACTTTAATTGCCCAATTTCCTGAATAGTTCTCTAGTTTAAAATCATACTTATCTTCTAATAAAAACTGAAAATATCGACAACCATTTATCCGCATTTCATTCACTGTTACACTGATGTTGTGAAACGCCCCTAACAAATCTCCGGAATTATATACTAACGAACACGTATAATTGGATACCCATTTATTTTTATGTTTTTTCCTCACTTTTTTAACTAAATTTTTGAATTCATTTGTTTTTTTATTTTTTTGATAGAGCCGTTGAAGAATTATACCAAAGATTTGATGGCTTATCGCGTAGACTATGTTCTAAGAATGTTGCTGAATATGTCCATTTCTTTTTCTTTAATGTAGATACAACCCAGTTTTTCCAGAATTTACGTCCTGCTTCTTTTTCTTCTTTTAATAGCTGACCATTGTAATCCGTAAACATTATCGCATTATTCTCGCAATAGGTAAAAATGTTTGCACTTAAAACTGTACCAGTAGCACCAATATACGCAGTATCATCAGCATTGATAAACCTACCTGTTTGTGGGTCATAGTACCTGGTTTGGAGATAATAAAGAGTGGTATCTTCATCATACACATAACCACGATAACGAAGTGGATTTATTGAAGATAGTTCATCTTCTGACTGTGATAGAATATTACCCCATGCGTTATATACATAACTAGCTTTTTCATTTCCACCTTCGTCAAGGATTTTTACTATATCTCCTTGCAAATTCTTTACATAGTAGAACATTTTTCCAAAATCTCCCCTACTCAATTTTTAATGAGTAAGGGAGATTTAATTGATTGTTACTAATGGATAATTAGACCATGGGGTTTAACAAGTCTATTATAAATGTCATAATAGAAGAAAAATATTACACTGTACCATCACCTAGAGTAGTTGTGGACAACACATCTACCATTTTCAATGTAAAAAACATACCATCATGATAGTTTCATATTTAGGATTACCCATCAGTTTCATAAAAGACATAATCATTATTCCTTAAATCGTTATATTTTTTGGAATAAACTCTATCAATATGCAATGTAATACTACCATCAGAGTTAGAGGAACAGTGACCTTCCATTATTTTGGGTTAACCAGTATAATAATCCTCAGCGACTAAAAACTGCTTACCATCACAGGGTTCATAAGAATACTCTTCACCATCTATAAAAATCTTATTCATAGAAAAAACATCATATGGAAATTTATTTGAATAACTTACAATTTTCATTTTATTATTAGTACATAACCATTCCTTGCGAACCTCTTCACCCTGAATTGGTAGAGAATAAGAGTTATACATCATATAACCAATAAGCAATAATGAAAATAATGCAACTGCACCAAATAATATAAAAATATATTTTCTTTTCATTACATCACCTCAAGTAAAACAATATCCAACAACAAATTTCCAAGATTTAATTTTTGTTAGATCTACAACTTTTGTATCTCTAGCGTTATTGGTATAATTATATGCCCAACACTTGTCTTTACTTTTTTTTACAACAAAAAAAGTATGGATACCAGTTGAAGAATCATTATTCCATTTAGATATTATTCCAATTTTGTACTTATTCATATCATGTTTAAAATCATAAATATTATTTGACTGTACATAAATAATCTTATGTGCATCAAAGAATCTGCCTATCTTTCTTGGATGAGTGCCAAACTTACCTCTATACCAAACAAGATCATTCATTTCTGCCTCTAATATAATTTGAGAGAAATTCATAAACTTTTTCATTTTTTTTAATGCATTATATATTGCTACTAATTCACAACCCACATTCGATATTCTACTTTCACTTTTACCATATTTCATATTACTAACTGGGTAATTTGCTTGACCATAAATATAGGAAGAATATTTACCAATACAATTTTTATTATATTTATTTCTTTTACATAATTTTTCATAACTTTCTAAAAAATTATACCAAAGAATTGGCGAAATAATCATATATTTCTTAAAATTGTAATCATAATATTTTTTTAATGAATAAAACCATTGACCAGTATAATCTACATTGTTTACAGGATCATTTTCGCAATAGGTAAAAATATTATCGCCAATTGCAGTACCTGATGAACCAATGAATACAGTATTATCAGCATTAATAAATCTACCTGTAAACGGATCATAATATCTAGTTTGAAGATAGTACATTGCAGTATCTTCATCATATACATAACCACGATAACGAAGTGGATTAATTGAAGATAATTCATCATTAGACTGTGACAGAATATTACCCCATGCGTTATAAACATAATTGGCTTTTTCATTTCCATCTTCGTCAAGGATTTTTACTATATCTCCTTGCAAGTTCTTTACATAGTAGAACATTTTTCCATTGTAAGATAAAGCTACAGGGCTATTCTCAGTATCATAGTAGAAGAAAAGTGTTGCATTGTCGGTCTTTTGAGCAATTAGATTATTATTACTATCATAATAATAGTCAGTTACTTTTGAACCTACTTTTTTCTGAGTTCTCATTCCGTTGGCATTGTAACGGTAAGTTACCTTTGTATCATCATTTAATGTTGTTGTTGAAAGCCATCTACCGTTTCTCCACGTAAATGACATACCGTCACGATAATTCAATGGATTACCGATTTCATCATAAGTAATATAACCGATATTATTGACTCTAGTTAATTTGTCGCACCATTGTTTATCTTCATAATAATATACATTACCATGAACGCTACCGGTAGGATGTTTATCCGAATCAAGTGCTTGTGTATTAACAGAATGAATATTACCATTACCATCTAAAGAATAATTTATATAGTAGTTATTTACATAGTCATATTCCTCAGTTAGCTGATTCTTTTTATCATACTTGTATCTATGTGCTTCTTTACCATCTTTTTTAATAGAAGTAATATTACCGTTGTTATCATATTCATACTCATATTTTGATACAACTCGACCATCAAATAACACTCTTTGTTTATTTATATTCCTTGATGATAAGGTATCAGTAGAATTAGCATTAACATTATCTTCATCATCAAAGTTTTCATCACCAATATACTTATTAACAACATTTAGTGAATGCTTTGATTTAGTTAAGACAGATGTAACTCTACCAAATTCGTCTTTTTCTTCTGTTGTTTTTAGTCCGTTATAATCAACAAATGATTTACCGTCACTATCAGTACCACTTGTTATTGTTCTCGTGTTATTTCCGATTTCTGTTTTTTCTACAGTATTACCGTTTTCATCGGTTGTAACACTATTTGCAAGGGTGCTGTCTTTACCAAGTATAAACTGACTCTCTAAGTTTCCGTTACAATCATAGTAATAATAAGTTGTTTCTCCACTTTCGGAGTCATCACAAACAGAAATTTGACCGTTTTTGTTATAAGTATACTTAGCGATAGTATTGTCATTACACTTAATATTTGTAACATTATTGTACTCATCATATGTATATGATATTACACTACCGTTTGCATATGATACTTTCAATAAATTTCCGTTATATGGACTATATGTATTGGAAACTATCTGTGAATCGCCAACATATGTTGATAAGAGTTTGTTGTATTCATTGTAATTAAACTTAAAAGAAAAGTTATTATGTGATATTGACTCAACATTACCTTGATAGTCATAATCATACTTATTGCTTGCACCACCTGTTGTAATAGAAGTGGCATTATCAGAAGAATCATATGTATATGATGTTTCTACATTATTACCATTAGTTATGGAAGACTTGTTTCCGTTAGCATCATATGTATATTTTGTAGTATTACCGTTTTCATCAGTTTCTTCTGTTACATAGTTACCTTTTGAATCATATGTTGACTCTGACTTAATATATGATTTTGAAGTGTCTAATTCTTCAGAAAGCATATCGCCATATTCAACTTCACTACTTGCACTTGTTGTACCTTGGGTATTATCATCCCCACTAGAAGAAGATGCACTATCAGTTGAAGTAGTTTCAGGTGATACCATAACTTTTAACATGGCATTACTTGGTATCATTGTATTACTATTATAACCATAAACAAATGCATAGTCAACACATTGTACGAGCTTTTCACTATTTTCAGGTGTAACTGACAATGATACTGACTGTACAGAGGTTGTATTAGAATTAAATGATTGATAATGACTTTCAGGAGTATCTTCTCCTTGATAATAAACATTAAGTGCTATACCAAAAGTTCTATTTTCATTTGATAAAGGAACAGAAATACCTTGTGCTTGTCCTGTTAATACAAATGAAACATTCTTAGCATTTACATTTACTCTTTGATATATATACTTATTAGCTAAATAATTTGTCTTATCAGTATTTTCTTCACTTGTAGTATCTTCTGAATCACTATCATTACCGGAATTTTCTGAATTATCAGTATCACTATATACTTCATATACTCTGTTATATACACCTTCTACTGATTTTACTACATTTCCGTATGCATCTGTAGTGTCAACCACATCATGTTCACTAACTACAGTAGTAGATTGAACAGATTGTGTGGTTTCCTTAACAGTAGTACCGGTTGCATTTTCTGTAGTTGAATCGGTAGTATCATTTTCATCACTATTCATTTTCACATATAAAGGTGCACCAAAAATGTATGGTCTGCCATATGTAAATGCAAATTTATTGTTACTATTATCAAACCAATTATTTGCATTAGTGAAATCACTGTTTTTCAATGCATTATAATCATTTACAGTTTCTCCTTCTTCTAACTGTAAACAATCAAACCATGTTGTATAATTCTTACCGTTTGACTTTAGAAGCACCTTTACATCAGTTGCTGTTGATGGAAGCTTTGCAGTTACACTAATTCTTTTCCAATTAATTTCATCACTTACTGCAAAACCATCAATAGTTTTTTCTTCTGAATTATCTTTATACTGAATAGCCAGATTTACTTTGCCTGTACCGTTATTTTCGCACATTGCCTTAACATATGCAGAGAATGTAACGTACTTACCTAACAAAGCTCTTTGACTAATATTATGATAAATTACACTATCCTTGTCTTGTTTATCTTTGTTATGGATTTTAATAGCATTTGTACCAAAGTATTTTGTATTGGTATCTAAACTATACTTATTATCAGTATTTGAACTTTCGCTATAGTAGTAGCCATCATTGTTCTTAATACCGGAAAAGTCAGATGTTTCATCAAGATAATTCTTAATAAAGTTATCTTCACTTTTAGTTACAGTAAGTTCTGAACTTTGACTATTTGAAATATAACCATTTGCATTCATTGTTGAAACTTTTGTTCCATCAGTATCAAAAGTATATGTTTCTGAAGAACCGTTTCTATCTGTAACTTTAGTTGTATTATCAGCTTTGTATTCAAAGTTTAGATAATTACCTATTTTATTCTCTGAACTTCTTTCAGTAATATTAGTAACTTTATTAGCAGTATTATAAGTTAATGAATATGAAGAACCTGTTTTTACTTGTGAACCGTCTTCTTTTGTATATTTTACTGAAATTAATCTACCTAGATTATCATAAGTATAATTTGAACAACTGTTATCAGGTAATTTAACTTTAGTCAACAGTACTTTTCCATTTGACTGTGTATATGATAAATTAACCTTTCTTGAATTAGGAAGATTAATAGTTGTTATATACTTCTTACTGTTAATAGTGGTTGTTGTAAAAGTAGCTTGTGTTTGATTTGTAGAATCATAAATATAGTTTATATATCCATCACTACTATTTCGACCATAAACAATATGATTTTTCTCATTATCTAATTCGGTGATTTTATATAAAACACCTTTACCATTGCTAGACTGGAAATAAAGCTTTTCTGAATCTTTTTCAAGGATATATCCACTACTTGTCTTAGTTAATTTTAAACCTAAATCTTCATCATCTTCCCATTCAGTTGGTGCATTGCCTTCACCTCTAAGATAATGTTTTCTTCTATCTGACTCGATATATACATATTGATATGGATTATCACCAGTATTTAAGTTAGTATCTGTAATTGGTTCAATGTATTGATTAAAAGAAAAATTCCAACCATAACCAATCATTGAATCTTGATAACATTTATCATAATCAAAACTATTATATGTTGCTGAAAGTGAAAGTGGCATTCTAGCTGCTTTGCTTTCGTAAAAGTTCTGATTTACTACTAAATTTCCAAGATAATCATTAATATTTACATCAGCTTTACTACCGGCAGAAACAGTATGATATGATAAACTTTCTTCTTTACCTGTAAAGTCTTTATAAACCATTGTAAACATTGGCTTATGATGAGTTTTATCACCGATTGATAGATTTACGGTTCTTGTTTTTGCACTATCTTTAGCTTCCAGAATAAAGCCATTATTTGTACTTTCACCGGTAGCCCATGAATTTACTAATGAAGTAATATCAAAAGATACATCATTACTTGAATCAGCTATTGCTGAATAATCTATTACTATACTATCATAATAAGGTGAAGTACTTTTATAATTATGTAGCTTAATAATAAAAGGATTACTTTCTGATACATCACCTATAATTTTTTCAATAGAATATGAATATGTAGCCTTAATTACTTTTTGAGAAGAAGTAAGCGTAGGTAATTTATTTATAACCCATCTAATATATTCAGAAGATGATAAAGTATATGGTGGGTTATACTTTGGAGATGATGTACCATATCCTATATATGAATAACTAGTATTAAGTGCTTGGCCGGAAGATATTTCCGGATCAATAGTTACAGGATATTTAATATCTGATGATAATAGAAAATCCTTATCAGCTGTTAATTTAACCTGCATAGTATCATCTTTATGATTTAAAATTTCTAAAGATATATTCTCACTATACTTTTCATTTGCATCTACCATATATGGTGCTGAAATTGTATACACAATATTCTTTCCATTATACAAATCAATAGTATTATCATCTTTTAATTAAGGAGTTAGTTTTCCAATATTATACGAAATAACATACTCATTATTTACATTTGGGCTATTTAGAACAATATTTTCTTTTACACCTTTTGTTGTAACATTGCATTGCAAGTCAACATTATTATAAATATTCTTATATTCAGCATTTGAAGTAATATTATCTAAAGCAGTATCATTTTTATCGTCATTAGTTTTTCCGTTCTGAACTACAATGTTACTTTTGTTAGCGTCATCATAATTCCAACTAATTTCGTGTTTGTCATTTTCAACTGAAACCAAACTGTCACTACTTGTATTTTTTGAAAGGGATACATTTACATCACTTTCTTTATTACTGTATGTTGAATTGTCATTAGACTTAACAAGGGTATTATCATAATCTACCCATTCATTTTTACTGTTTTTATAATGAACAGGCTCACCGTAATCAACAAACATTTTTGTTCCATCATCTAACAAGAATGTTTTAGAATTCTCAGTTCTCTGCTCGCTATCTTCACTGACAATATCGCCTATTTCGTCCGTTTCACTTTTAACATTACTAAAGTCGGCACTATTAGATTCTAAGTTAGAATTTTGACTACTGTTATCCTGAACTAAAGCAACAACATTCATTGGAATTAAATAAATCATTGCAAAGCATAGGATGATAGAAATTGTAGATAAACATTTCCGCAATTTACATTTCATTTTAAACCTCCGTTTTAATTTTTAATCATATACTCCTCGAAATATGATATTTTATTTATATTTTTCTGCTTTGACTAATTTCTAAAACTATCACCTCGTTATCATTATTAATTATTTAATTTTCATATCTTCTTTATCATCTCCAAACTGTGTATTTACATCATATTCCTTCCGAACAGAAATAAAGCCCATCTTATATGTTAGTTCTTAGTTTTCATTTAAAACTACAAGTGCATTACAAGTACCCAATAACACTAAAAGAAAATTTTTCATAACTTTTTTAAACGGAAATAAAAAACTTCGCCTATAATAAAAAAATAAAAACAAATATTAATTTATCTAATATTGTATTACAATTTTAAAACAGAATTTGCAATAATGTTAATATCTAACCCTTTAACCTCATAACTAAATGTGCAATACTATTAAGAGATTTATTTGCTTTTTTCATTTTCATTCTTTCAAAATATTTATTAGAATTAATATTTCGATAAATCCTATCTAAATTAGTTTCTTTCTTAAACTTAATTAGTGAACCTATGATAAGTAGAATTAGCAATATTATAAAAAATAGAGCAAAAATATAATAGCCACAATAAATTGTACTGAAAATAAATGAAAGTAAAGTGATTACAAATAAGGTTACAGTGATAGGAAAACAATGATTATCAAAGAAAATATCATGAGCTGTTTTAAATGAAGGCAACATATAATTTACATTTTGTAATTCATTTCCCACTTGTTTACGAATTTTCTTATTATCTTTGTTATTATTAATGTATTTTTTTATAAGCAACAATTTCTGTATTTTAGCATTTATAATAATCAATGTTTTACACATACTTTCTATCTCATCAAGCTGCATGCTATTATAATTGACTAATAAGCTATTGGCTGTATTCAAGAAGTCACTATGTAATTTATCGAATTTCACAGTTGCATTACTATTTATTAGTTGATGAGTGTTAATCTTATTGCAACATTTCTTAAATATAACAACAGCTTCTGAAAGTTCATCCATACCTAAAGTATAATATTTTGAGATAGCACTCATTATATTTTCCTCCTCATTGAATACTGATAACAATTTAACAATAAATACACATCCTATGCGTATTATTATAGAGTTTGTTTAATTTTGTCACTTAATGTAACATTATTCTACTACAATACAAAATAAATGTCAATATAAATAATAATTTTATTGTATAGTTATTATTACTGTTGTATTTGACTAATGATTAGAATAAAAATAGCTGCTAGCACTTGCTAACAGCTTTGATTAAAGATATGATTTTCTATTATAGACTTCTTAAGGAAACATATAATGTTCTATAACGATTTGTATATTTGAAAAAGGGTAAATAACAGGTTAAGTACAGCCTAATTTTGCGTATTATTCTTATTATACCAATAATTATAATATTAATTACGATATTCTCACTTAATTAGTTTACACTATGCCTAGTCGTGTATAGCATTTACCTTTTATGATTATTTAAGTCTATATTATGCTATATTTCAACTTCAATTATTGGCAATTCCTCTATTAATTATGTAATTTTATATATTGTTGTAACAAATATTTTAAATGTTAGAAAACACTCTTTAGGAAAGTCTTGAAAAACCCTCTAGGAAAATCAAATTTTGCATACAAAATTCTTAGCCACAAAAGTAAATATCGCACCATAACCAAAACGGCTAAAAGTGCGATAAATACTGGGTTTCTGATATATTTCTTGGCGGAGAGCAAGGGATTCGAACCCTCGAAACCACTTTAATGGTTTACACGATTTCCAATCGTGCTCCTTCGGCCATCTCGGACAACTCTCCACAACGCTACTAATTATAACTTGAATTAAGAAAAAAATCAAGTATTATTTTAAATTTCTTAAAAAAATACACCTTTTCAAAGGAAAAGGTGCTTATATTAGTATAAATATTGAATTCTAGTAATTGGAAGAATTACAAACTGTGCTTTACCAATAATATTCTCTTCATCAATAAGTCCGATTTCTGAGTAACGACTATCAAGTGAATCAAGTCTGTTATCACCCATTACAAATACTTTGCCTTTAGGTATTACTGATGGAATTTCTGTATTACCTTCTTTTAGTTCAGAGCTAACATAAGGTTCATCAATTAATGTGCCATCAACATAGACCTTCTGATTTTCAAAATCAATTTTAAGACTTTGTCCTCCAGTTGCAATTACTCTCTTAATAATAGGCTTATCATATTCCTTAGCATGGCTGATTACAACAATGTCGTTATCCTTAGGTGTGTACATAAAATTAGTAACAATTACCTTATCATTATCAATAAGTGTATTCATCATTGATCTGCCATCAACATTTACAATTCTTAAGAAGAAAGTAAGAATAATGATAATCACAACAACAGCCATTATAATTGCTCTTGCTAAGTAATAGAAAAATCCAACTGTAGGGTTATTGTTGACTACTATGTAATCTTCTTTATTATTAACTTTTGTTTTCGGCTGTTTCTTAGACTTGTCAAAATACTTTTCTTTTTTTCTGCTTTGCATAGTATCACCTATTAGTATAAGTATTTTGCATGGTTGAATGGGAATAATGTAAACTGAGCTTTACCAATAACATCTTTCACATTAATTAATCCTACTTCAACATATCTACTATCTTTAGAAACATATCTGTTGTCACCCATTACAAAGATTTTACCTTCAGGTATAACCTCAGGAATCTTAGCATCACCGGGTATTAATTCTGATGATACATAAGGTTCATTAAGTTCTTTACCGTCAACATAAACCTTTTCTTTGTCAAAGTCAATTTTTAGAGTTTGGCCTTCAGTTGCAATAACTCTCTTAACAATAGGTTCATCTAAATACTGACCATGGCTGATAATAACAATATCACCATCAGTAGGTGTATATAGAAAACTTGAAACAAATAGTTTATCACCATCATAAAGAGTACTGTACATTGATGTTCCGTCTACATTTACAATTCTAAAAAAGAAAGTAAGAATAATCAGAACAACAAAAATTACTGAAATAATTGACTTAGTCCAATCATATATCCAATTAGGTGCTGATTTTGTCTTAATTGTATAATTATTATCCATTATATCTCTCTTCGTCTAATTTCGTTTAGATAGTAAAAAAAGGGACGTGAAGTCCCCTTTAATTACTTTTTGATTTGTTCCTTAACCTTAGCAGCCTTACCTACTCTATCTCTTAGGTAATATAGCTTACTTCTACGAACCTTACCGTATCTAACAACCTTAACGTCAACAACGTTTGGTGAGTGTACTGGGAATACTCTTTCGATACCAACACCGTAAGAAACTCTTCTTACTGTGAAAGTTTCAGCAACGCCACTACCCTTCTTAGCGATAACAGTTCCTTCGAACATCTGGATTCTTTCTCTTTCACCTTCACGAATGTTAACTGATACCTTTACTGTATCACCAACATTGAATTCTGGGAAAGATTCTTTCATTGAAGCTGCTGCAATAGTTTTTAATGCGTCCATTTTATTTCCTCCTGTAATTTCAGATATTCTTGCCTATGTAGCAGAGGAATACCCGCTTCAAATTTTCGGTCAATGACCTCGATTTGACTCCTATCGTATAACGACAGATTCCAAATGCCTATATATAATAACACAATAATTTGTATTGTGCAAGTGTTTTTACAAAAAATATCACAATTTATTGTTGAATTTCTTGCAAAAATTTTCTAAAGTATACCGGAAGTTCTGAATTAAACTCCATATACTCTTCTGTTCTTGGATGAACAAATCCAATAACCTTAGCGTGTAGGCATTGACCCTTTAGCTTTGTAATAACTTTCTTAGGTCCATATACATCATCACCTGCTACCGGATGACCGATTGAAGCCATATGAACCCTAATCTGATGTGTTCTGCCTGTTTCTAAGATACATTTAATATGAGTAAAATTGCCATAACTCTGTATAACTTCATAATGAGTTACTGCATTCTTAGAATTTTCATAGGTAATACACATTTTCTTTCTATCTTTTTTACTTCTGCCAATAGGTGCATCTACTGTACCATTTTCTTTAACATTGCCATAAACAATGGCTTGGTATTCACGCTTAAAGCTATGTTCCTTAATTTGTTCAGCAAGTTTATTATGAGCAAAATCATTCTTTGCTACAATCAAAAGTCCACTTGTATTTTTATCTATTCTATGGACAATACCGGGTCTTAATACACCATTGATACCTGATAAGGAATCTTTACAGTGATAAAGCAGTGCATTTACTAAAGTACCTGTATAGTTTCCGGGTGCAGGATGAACAACCATACCCTTAGGTTTATTTACTACCAACAAATCACTATCTTCATAAACAATATCAAGTGGTATTTCTTCTGCCTCAACAGTATACTCTACAGGGTCAGGAACAGTAAATTGGACTTTATCACCGATTTTAAGATTATACTTTTTGTTTTGTAATTTATCATTAACCAACAGTCCACCATCTTCAATAATTGATGCAACTGATGACCTAGACATATCTTCTATAGTATCAGAAAGAAACTTATCAACTCTAACTTCTTGATTTTCATTTTCAATAATGTAATTAAGAATGTTCAACCTTATTCTCCTTCTTAGAACTATCAGACATAAATAGTAGATAAATTACAAGCAGTACTGTACCAACCGTAACTGCATAATCGGCAAAGTTGCATACCGGACTAAAAAAAGAAAGTTGCAAATAGTCTATTACATATCCATAAAGGACTCTATCAATTAAATTGCCTATACCACCACCAATAATCAATGCTGATGATATTAAAAACATTTTAGACTTAATCTTTTTGAAAATGATTATATAAAGTAGGATTACAATAATAACTGAAGTTAGAGCAACAAAAATCCACCTCATATTTTCAAACATACCAAATGCAACACCACGATTTTCAACATAATTTAAATCTAATAAATGTGGAATTGCAGTAACAACACCGGCTTGTGGTAAATACATAGCTACAAAATATTTAATAACCTGGTCTATAACAACAACTAAACCGGCTATAGCAAGAGATAACGCTACCAACTTTTCACCTCATTAATAAAAACGGTGCACACCACAACAGAATGTGCACCGTAATTAGTTATTTATTATTTAAGAACATTTACACATCTCTGGCAAAGAGTTGGATGTACAGGATCAGCACCAACAGTAACTGAATGTTCCCAACATCTTTCGCACTTTTCACCATCAGCTAGTTCAACATCAATCTTAGTATCTGAACCATTATCTACTACTTCTACGCCGGAAACAATAAATACATTCTTTAGTTCAGGTTCTACAGACTTGATAAATTCAAGTTCATCACCACTGGCATTAAGAATAATCTTAGCATCAAGTGACTTCTTAAGTTTCTTTTCCTTAACTGCTTCTTCAAGAGCTTTCTTAACATCATCTCTTAAATCGTGAATCTTGTCCCACTTAGCCATAAAGTCATCTGAAACATTAATTTCAACAGGCTTTGGCATTTCGTTAAACATTACACATTCACCATCATCAGATGCTCTATGTGGAATATACTTCCAGATTTCATCAGAAGTATAAGCTAGGATAGGAGCAATCATTCTTGTTAATGAATCAAGAATGATATAGATAGTTGTCTGAGCAGCTCTTCTTGAATGACTTTCTTTCTTTTCTGTGTATAGTCTGTCCTTAAGTACATCTAGGTAGAAGTTAGACATATCAACAACACAGAAGTTTCTTACTGAATGATAAACCTGATGGAATTCATAGTTATCATAAGCATTTGCTACCTTGTTAATAAGTTCATTTAGCTTAACAAGTGCCCACTTATCCATTGGTAGTAGTTCATCAATAGCAACAGAATTTTCGTCAGGGTTAAAGTCAGAAATATTACCTAGGATATATCTTGCAGTATTTCTAATCTTTCTGTATGATTCAGAAATCTGCTTTAGAATATCATTTGAAATATGAACATCAGACTGATAGTCGGTAGAAGCAACCCAAAGTCTTAGTACATCAGCACCGTACTGCTTAATAACATCTTGAGGGCTGATACCGTTACCAAGGGACTTACTCATCTTTCTCTTTTCTTCATCAAGAATCATACCATGAGTAAGAACTGCCTTATAAGGTGCAACACCATTTGTCGCAACAGAAGTTAGAAGTGAAGACTGGAACCAACCTCTGTACTGGTCATTACCTTCTAGATATAGGTCTGCAGGGAACTGCAGGTTATCTCTCTTTCTAACAACAGCAGCATGAGAAGAACCACTATCGAACCAAACATCCATAATGTCTTTTTCTTTATCAAATTCAGTACAACCACACTTCTTACACTTTGTACCTGCAGGTAGAATTTCAGCAGCAGTATGATTATACCAAGCATTAGAACCTTCTTTTTCAAATAGGTCAGCTACTGCATACATAGCGTCCTTATCAATATGAGCTTCGCCACATTCTTTACAGAAGAAGATTGGAATAGGCACACCCCATTTTCTCTGACGAGAAATACACCAGTCTTTTCTTTCTCTAACCATATTTGTAATTCTGTCACGACCCCATGAAGGAATCCACTTAACATTATTAATAGCTTCAACAGCTTCATCCTTAAAGTCATCAACAGAACAGAACCACTGGTCAGTAGCTCTAAATAGGATAGGTGTCTTACATCTCCAACAGTGAGGATACTGGTGGATAATCTTCTTTAGTGCGAATAGAGAGCCTTGTTCATCAAGGAACATAGCAATCTTCTTATTAGCTTCATCAGTTGTTAAACCTGCAAACTGACCTGCTTCTTCAGTAAGAACACCGTTAGAGTCAACAGGACAAATTGTAGGAATTTCAGGATAGTTCTGACATACATTAAAGTCATCAACACCATGACCAGGAGCAGTATGAACACAACCTGTACCACTTTCAAGTGTAACATGGTCACCGACAATAACAAGAGACTCTCTGTCTAGGAATGGATGAGCAGTCTTGATGTATTCAAGTTCACTACCCTTTACTGTAGCTACTACTTCATAATCTGTAACTTCAGCAACTTCCATTGCATTCTTATAAAGTTCAGTAGCCATTACAAGATATTCATCACCTGTTTTGATGATAGAATATTCATATCTAGGACCAACACAAATAGCAACATTAGCAGGTAATGTCCATGTTGTAGTTGTCCAAATAACAAACTTAACCTTTGATGGGTCAATTCCCAAGTTTGAGAATACACCCTTATCATCAGTTACATTGAATTTAACATAAATAGAATGACAAGGATCTTCAGCATATTCGATTTCAGCTTCAGCTAGAGCTGTTTTACATTCAGGACACCAATATACAGGCTTTAGTCCCTTATAGATATAGCCCTTTGTAGCCATATCAGCAAATACTCTAATCTGTTCTGCTTCAAATTCATGCTTTAGTGTAATATATGGGTTATCCCATTCGCCGATAACACCTAATCTCTTAAACTGTGTACGCTGGTCATTAATATAACCTGTAACGAATTCTTCACACATTTTACGAAGTTCAACAATAGAGATTTCTGCTGAGTTACCAACACCGGCCTTTTGTCTGGCCTTTAGTTCTGTTGGAAGGCCATGAGTATCCCAACCAGGAACATATGGTGCTTTGAAACCGGCCATATTCTTTTGACGAACAATAAAGTCCTTAAGAATCTTGTTTAAAGCATGACCTAGATGGATATCACCATTTGCATATGGAGGACCATCATGCAATACGAATAATGGCTTACCATCATTTTTCTTCATTAACTTGTCATAAATCTTGTTATCTTCCCAACCCTTTAGAGTTACAGGTTCACTCTTTGGAAGTCCTGCTCTCATAGGGAAGTCAGTCTTAGGAAGATTTAAAGTCTTATTGTAATCCTGTGACATTCTACTTCTCTCCAATTTATATTTTAATTATTCTTCTACATCATAATTACTACCAAACTTTAAAACACCAAACTTAGTAGTGCCTTCAAGAGCCGGGTCAGTTTTCTTTTCTTCCTTTATTTCTTCAGCAGGTTCTTTTTTTTCAACTTCTACCGGAGGTTCAGCAACCTTAACAGGCTCAGCCTTTGGTTCAACAACTTCTTCTGCTACTGCAGGTGTAGGAAAATCCTTAGATAGCTTTTCCTGAATTTCAGCAACAACATTATCAGTTGGTAGTGCATCAACAATATCAATGCAACTCTTAACTTTCATTAGTAGTTCTGTTCTCATTTCATTAGCAAGTTTCTGTAAAGCAACTAGGGAGTCTTTTTCTTTCTTTACTTCTGCCTGTGCTTGTGCAATAAGTTCATCAGCCTTTTTCTCAGCATTCTTTACAGCAATTTCAGACTGTTCGTTAGCTTCCTTAAGTGTAGAGTCAGCAACTTTCTGAGCTGATAATAGAGCGTTACGAACTGTTTCTTCATCAGAACGGTACTGTTCAATTCTTGTAGCAAGAATATCCATCTTGTGTACAAGTTCAGCCTTTTCGTTATTTTTCTGTTCAAATGTTTCTATAACATCATCAATAAAAGAATCAACATCTTCAGCCTTATAGAAAGAACCACCTCTGTTAGTTCTAAACTTGACATCCTTGATTTCATCAATAGTTAGCATCTTTATATCTCCCCTATATATATTGTTTTATTTTAATTTTTTGTCTGCCTTTTTTAGTTAAGCCATTAATATCATCAAGAATAAATTTACCATACTTTCGTATAGAAATAATGTCGTCTTGTGATACTTTGTCGCTTATATTTGTATCTTCTATATAGTTCTTAAACACATTACCCGAAAGCATAAGTGTCCTTACCTTTTCTCTGCTAAGACCGGTTATAGCAGCAACAACTGCATCCAGTCTAAGAGAAGCAACTGTATAGTCATGATACTTAAATGTTGGTGTATAATCAAAGTTATCAAGTGTAACTATTTTTGACTTTACTCCAACTTTAGCAATTCTATTTATTTGAGATAAAATATAGTCTGCTTGATTTTCTAACACAAAAACATAAGTTTTACCTTCCATACAAACAATGTCACCTATAACATTTCTGTTAAGTCCGGTAGAAAGAATTGTACCAAGAAACTGTCTATGTGTTAATTTATCTTGCTTTCTATATTTATATTCAATAATTGATATTGGATATTCCTCTTCCTTAGCGAAAAATCCAAGAACCTTCCTTTGGCTGTTTTCATAGCCACCAAAGAAATAGTAATCAGTAATACCAAAGTCCTTTAATGCTTCAATACAAATTGAAATTTCACTTTCATTAAGGAAAGAAGTAAACTCAGGTTTGTTCCTTTCCATAGAAAGATAATAAAGGTCACTTATTCTGGAAATCAGAATATCCTTTTCATCTATATTTTTACTCAATTAAAAAATAACTCCGTTATTTTCTAGTTCACCAAGTAAATCATCACCGGTGAAATCCACATTTTCAGGCATAATGATAAATGTAGCATTGGCGATTTTCTTAATCTTACCCTTTTTAGCATATGTAACACCACTTAGAAAGTCAATAATTCTTCTTGACATATCCTTATTAGTGTCTTCAAGATTAAGTACTACAGTGCGATTCTTGTTGATTTCATCTGCAATACCTCTTGTTTCGTCACCAAAACGCTCAGGCTTAAATAGAATAACCTGAATTTTTGTACTTGCATTAATGTTAACAACCTTGTTGCCACTGTCACTATCTGTATATGAGTCAGAAGTATATCTTCTTCTTTCTGATCTTTCAGATCTTCTTACTTCTCGCTGATGTTCTCTTTGTTCTTCGTAAGGATCTTCATCATCATATGAATCCTTGTTGTTATCCTCATATGAGTAGTCATCATACTCATATTCATCATCTGGTGAATCCCACATTCTCTTAATCTTATCTACAAAACCAGCCATATCTGAACCTCCAAATTATTTATATATCCTATTTCCAAACAAAGCAGAACCGATTCTTACCATATTGGCACCTTCTAATATTGCTTCGTAATAGTCACTAGACATACCCATAGACAAAATGTCCATAGAAACATTATCTAATTTTTTTGATGATATGTCAAGGAATAATCTATTCATTTTTTCAAAATATCTACGAATTTCGTCTTTTTTTTCACAAATAGGTGGAATAGTCATTAATCCTTTAACATTTACAGCAGGTAAAGTGCTAATTTCTTCCACTAACTCCTCAAGCATTTCCGGCATAACACCGGATTTGTTTTCTTCTTTTCCGATATTTACTTCAACTAAAATATCAGAAGTAATGTTATTCTTTAAAGAACACTTAGAAACTTCTTTAGCAAGTTTCATTGAGTCGATTGACTGAATTAAATCAACCTTACCGACAATCTGTCTTACCTTGTTGCTCTGTAAGTGTCCAATAAACTGCAATGAACAATTTTCAAGGTTGTACTGATCATACTTTGAAAGTAGTTCCTGAACCTTATTTTCTCCAATATAGGAAAGTCCCAGAGAAATTGCATAGTTGATATACTCAGGTTCAACAGTTTTTGTTGCTGAAAGAAAAGTAATATCTTCCCTTGTTTTTCCGGCTTTCATAGCAGCCTCTGCAATTTTCTCATTGATAAAATCATAATTATACTTAATATCAGTTAATGATCTTTCCATCTTTTAAGTCATTCCCCTTTACTACAATATTATCATATAAAGAAATCGTTTCTCCATTATACAAGTTTGTATTATCTGAAGAAGGATCACAAATAACAAAATCTGAACCAGAATAAATAATATTTACTTGTTTGAACTGAAGTTCATTGCCGTATAGTACATATACACCCTGAACTTTCTTCTTAGTAGTTTTCTGGTTACCCTTACTATCTTCTGTAATCTTTGTAACATAATCAGTATGAAGAGCATCCTTATTAACTCTTATACCTTCATAAGTTTTTAGACAAATTTCTACATTTTCTTTTCTAACGGAAGCCAGTTCTGAATTCATATAATTACACTTCAAAACAAGAATACTGTCTCCACCCTTTTTATCTTGGTTGATAGATTCAATAGATGCAGGGATTGTACTTGTTGAAGCATAAGGCATATTTACTGTAATTGAATCGTAGTTAGTTGACTTTAATGTTAAAGCCTCTTCCTTAGAAATTGGACAGATTACATACCAATTTACTCTAGTAACAAGTTTACCGATTGTATCACTTGACACTTTCTTAGGTTTTTGTTTAAGTAATTTATTGTACTTTGTAATCGTCATTGACTTTGCATTTTTATACTTATAAATTGACTCATAACCATCAGCAGAAGAAACAAAACAACCGGCTTGTGAAGCCTTTACAGAACCTACTGCTTTATTAGATGTGTTCTGTAGTTCCTGTTTCTGTGACTTTAAATCGTTTAATCGGCTTGAAATGTCAACATTCTTACCTGCTACTAACATTCTTTCTGTAATTAAATATGTAATATCATCAACATAATTTTCACTGTCAAGAAAGTTCTTATCAGCAATACGGGAATTTAGTTCTGTAATAGAATTATTAATCTGACTATTAACAGTATCAATACCAACATCACCGTTAGATGCAATAGAACTTAACTTCTTAAGTCTAGTGATTTCACTATTAATATCTTCAAGTTTGTTGTTATTTAGTACATCATCTTCTGAACTGTAAATATCAGCTACCTTTTCATTCTTTGCAACTTTGTCACCGTCATCACAAGAGAAAGAAATAATACCGTCTGTACTGTTTTTCACTAACTTTTCATCTCTAACAATAATTGCATCTTTATAAAGTGAGTCAGTTGCAGTAATCTGTGTTGCTACTTCGGTATCTACACCGTTAAGGTCAAATACAGAACTAATGAAAACATAAATAACATATATAATTATAAAAATACATATTGCACTAATAATAATTCTTTTTGTCTTTTTATTAATCATTTTTTGCCTCATCTATATATTCAAAAACATTCTTTATTAATTCTTCACTGTTAAGTTTACATATATCAAACCATTTAATGTTTTTATCTCTTTTAAACCAAGTTAACTGTCTTTTTGCATATCTTCTTGTGTTCATTTTTAATGTTTCAACACAATTTTTTAAAGTATCTTCACCATTTAAATAAGGGAAAAATTCTTTATAACCAATGGCTTTTTGAGCAGTCAAACTAAGGTTACTGTTCATAAGGTTTTTAGCTTCTTCTAAAACACCTTGTTGAACCATTATGTCAACTCTTTGATTAATTCTATCATAAAGGAACTGTCTATCCTCTGCATATAATCCTATTTTTATCGGTTTATATGGTGATTCAACCATCATTGCCTCTTTATCAACTTGTGACTTAGGTTTGCCTGTAAGATAATATACTTCTAATGCTCTTGCAATTCGCTTATGGTTGATTTCTTTTGATAGTTTATCATAAGACTCTTTATCTACCTTTTCAAGTTCTAGAAGTAATTCTTCATCACTCTTAGAATTCAATTTATTTCTTAACTGTTCATCAACCTTTTGCTCAGTAAACTGAACATTATTAAGTAATGAATCAACATAAAGACCTGTACCACCAACAAGTATTGGCAGTTTATTTTTATCTAAAATTTCTTTAATTGCACTATTTGCATCTCTTACATAATCTGCTACTGAATAGTTAGTTGATGGTGGAAGAAAGTCCATCATATAATGCTTTATTCCATCCATTTCTTCCAAAGTAGGTTTAGCTGTTCCAATATCCATATCTTTGTAGATTTGCATTGAATCAGCAGAAACTATTTCGCCATTATATTTCTTTGCAACTGCAATAGAAAGGCTTGTTTTGCCGGAAGCAGTAGGTCCAATTATTGAAATAATTTTTATCTTATCCATTTAGTTATGCCCTTCCAAATTGTTTTTCAATTTCATATTTAGAAAGTTCAATACATACAGGTCTGCCATGAGGACAATATCTTATACTGTCATCAGAAAAAACTGTTTTCGCAATATCTATCAGTTCCTTAGCAGTACTACTGTCACCTGCTTTTATTGCTGAACGGCATGAAATATTGTGATAAATCCATTCCATATGTTCACTCATAACATTCTTTCTGTTTTCAGCTATGTAACCACAAATTTCAATAATAGTATCTTCAATATCATCATTTCTTAGGTATGATGGCGCACTTCTCACAATCAAAGCACCATTACCAAAGTCCTCTACATCAAATCCAACATTCTTGAACATATCTAAATGTTCAATTGCTACAGTATATTCATTCTTTTCAAGTGTAACTGTAATTGGAATTAACAATAGTTGAACAGAACCTGTTCCTTTTTCACGCTTTAGCTTTTCAAAAATTATTCTTTCATGAGCTGCGTGTTTATCTATTAAAACAAGTTTATTGTTATCAGTTTCTACAATGATATATGTATTCATTGCTTCACCGATAAACCTAAAACTTCGCTTGTCTTCGTCAATTAGTGTTTTGATTTCAATATTTTCGGAAGAAGAATTAGTTTGTCTTTCTGTTGGTAACACAACATCAACATCACTTTTCTTTTCTTCCGTAGTAATTTTCTCTAGTTCAAGTTCTTCAAAAGGATTAACCTTTTGTACTTCTTGATTTAATGAAGTATCTTCTTTTACTTCATCCATTTTTGTTTCAATCTTACTTTCAGTTGAAACATTATTTATTACATTATTATCTATATTATTACATACAGTATTGTTTGTAGTTTGATTGTTTTCTGATAGTTTCTTGTTATTCTCCAGAAATTCCATATACTTCTTTTGAACAGAAGAACTGTCGGAAACTTTATTTACCTTATTATATTTTACAGTTTTTATCGGTAAATCAAGTTCATCAAAAATACTTTTTTCTCTTGGCTTTTCAGATGCTTTTTGAACCGATTTAGGTGATTCTTTATTAATAACCTTATTTGCCAAATTAAAAGGATTTAGAGGCTTTATATTTACAGTATTGTTGTGATTTAGTACTGCTTCCTTTCTACTGTCTCCACGAAGCAAAGCTGACTTAACACCATGATAAACTGTATCAAAAACAGGTCTTTCATTAATAAATCTTACTTCAATTTTAGACGGATGAACATTTACATCAACTGCTTCAGGACTAATCTGTAAATTAAGAACACAAGAAGGAAACTTACCAATCATAATTGAGCCTTTACAGGCTTCTTCTAGTGCAACAGAAATTGTCCTTGACTTTACAAAACGGCCATTAATAAATGTGTTTTGCATATTTCTATTTGCTCGACCATTTGTAGGTCTGCTGATATAACCGGTTAACTTCATACCGTTAAGTTCATAGTCAACAGGTATAAGTGTTGATGCAAAATCTCTGCCATAAACTGCATATATTGATGACATTAATTTACCGTCACCGGCAGTTTTTAGAACTCTCATGTTATCCCTAATAAAAGTAATTGCAATTTCAGGATGTGACAAAGCAATCTTGTCAATTACACTTGCAACTGCATTACCTTCGGCAACATCCTTTTTAAGGAATTTATATCTAGCCGGTACATTGTAGAAAAGATTTCTCATAATAAAAGTTGTACCATCAGGACAACCGGCATCATCAAAAGAAATTTCTTCCCCACCATCAATTTCATAAGCTGAACCTATATTTTCTTCTTTAGCTTTTGTTATAAGTTGAACCTTTGAAACTGATGAAATCGATGCTAAGGCTTCACCTCTAAAACCAAGTGTACCTATCTTTTCAAGGTCACTGTCAACTGAGATTTTACTAGTAGCATTTCGCTTAAAAGCATTGCGTACATCTTCTTTAAGGATACCACAACCGTTATCTGTAATACGAAGATAATCAATGCCACCATGCATAATTTCAACTGTAATTTGAGTAGCCCCTGCATCTATAGAATTCTCAAGTAATTCTTTTACAACAGATGAAGGACGCTCTACAACTTCACCGGCAGCAATAAGTTCTGCCGTATGTTTATCAAGTACATTTATTCTACCCATAGCGTCCACCACCTTTTAAATCATATTTTTTAGTTCATATAGTAAATTCATAGCTTCTATCGGTGTAAGTGTATTTACATCAACAGATTTTAATTTATCGGTTACTGCATTACTTGCAGTATCTAGGAGATTTAATTGCATATCATCTTCACTACTATGAGGTGATATATTAGCAAATGTTTCCTTATCATCAGTCTTACCGGAAGTAAGTTCTTTTAATATTTCTTTTGCTCTTTTAATAATCCAATCAGGTAGTCCTGCAAGTTTAGCAACTTCTATACCATAACTGTCATCAGCACCACCGGGGATAATTCTACGCAAGAAGGTAATATCGTCACCACGCTTTTTAACTGCTATGTTGTAGTTTTTAACTCCATCAAGGAGATTTTCCATAACAGTCAGTTCGTGATAATGTGTTGCAAATAGTGCCTTAGCACCTAGTTTTTTCTTATCAGCAACAAATTCAAGAACTGCTCTAGCAATACTCATACCGTCATAGGTACTTGTACCTCTACCGATTTCATCAAGAATAAGCAAAGAATTTTTAGTAGCTTTCTTTACAATGTTTGCTACTTCATTCATTTCAACCATAAATGTCGATTGACCTGATGCTAAGTCATCGGATGCACCTACTCTTGTAAAGATACTATCAACAACGCCAATCTCTGCATAACTTGCAGGTACAAATGAACCCATTTGAGCCATTAGTACAATTAGTGCTACTTGTCGCATATATGTAGATTTACCTGCCATATTAGGACCTGTAATAATAGCAACTCTGTTACTATCGTTATTAAGTGTTACATCATTAGGAACAAATGGTGCACCTGAAAGAAGTGCTTCTACTACCGGATGACGAGAGTCTTTTAAAATAATTTTACTTGATTGATTAACTTCCGGTCTAGTGTAGTTATTATCACTTGCAACATTTGCAAGGCTAGTTAGTACATCAAGTGTTGCAATAGCCTTTGCAGTTTTTTCAATCCTATCAAGGTTATTTGCTACTACTTTTCTAATATCATCAAATATAGCATATTCCATACCGAATGAACGGTCTTTTGCACCTAGAATTCTGCCTTCCAGGTCTTTTAGTTCTTGGGTAATATATCGTTCACAGTTAGTTAAAGTCTGTTTACGGATATATTCTTCCGGCACTTTATCTTTATAGGAATTTGTTACTTCAATATAGTAACCGAATACTCTATTGTAACCAACCTTCAGCTTAGGGATACCTGTCTTTTCTTTTTGTTCAAGTTCAATTTGAGCAAGTAAAGAAGTACTGTTGTTCATATCAGAACGAACTGCATCAAGCTCTTCGTTATAGCCCTCTTTAATAAGTCCACCTTCTCTAACAGAAAATGGTGGTTCTTCTTCAATAGCAATATCAATTAACTGATGAATATCCTCAAGTGGATCTATGTCTTCAGTTAGCTTTCTCATAAGACTTGAATCAAACTTACTGATTAAATTCTTTATCTGTGGTAAATTCTCAAATGCACCACATAGAGAACGAAGTTCCCTGGCATTGGCATTACCGTAAACTATCTTTGTCATTAATCTTTCAATATCAAAAATACCGATTAATGACTCAGTAATTTCAAGTCTTTGAACTGTATCATCTACTAAATCAGCAATAGCACTTTGACGGTTAAGAATTGTACCAATATTAAGTAATGGGTGTTCAAGCCAATATCTAAGTAGTCTTTTACCCATTGCAGTTTTTGTTTTATCCAGTAACCAAATAAGAGAACCTTTCTTCTCTTTATTCATCATAGTTCTGGTAAGTTCAAGATTTCTCCTTGTGTTATAGTCAAGGTTCATATACTGATTTTCGTTATACACTTCGAAAGTATTGATTCTTTCATAACCGGTAATTTGAGTAACCTTTAGATAACTTAACAAAGCACCAACAGAAGAAACCATTTCTTTTTTATCTTTGATACCATTTACATCATTTTCTTTAAACTGATTTTTCATAGCATCAAGACAAATAGAATAACCAAATTCATCATCAGTCAGCATTTCCACAGAAGCAGAAAGTTTTTCTTTAATAAAGTTTGGCAAGGTTTTGAAATTAACAATTTCTCCACCTATTAAAATTTCTCTTGGATTGTAACTGATTAATTGGTCTTGTAGTTGGTCTTGCAAGTCTTCACCGGATATTTCTGTAATGAAAAGCTCACCTGTAGAAATATCACAGAAAGATAAGCCAATCTTTTTGTTAGCCATAAAGGCTGATGAAATAAAGTTATTTTTACCTTCATCAAGCATACCGGATTCAATAACAGTACCCGGTGTAATAACTCTGATAATATCTCTCTTTACAAGTCCTTTAGCTTTTGCAGGGTCTTCTGTTTGTTCACATATTGCTACCTTGTAGCCTTTTTGGACAAGTCTTGCAATATAGCTTTCGCAACTATGAAATGGAACACCACACATAGGAGCTCTCTCTTTTTGACCACAATCCCTGCCAGTGAGAGTTAAATCCAGTTCACGAGAAGCAAGTTTTGCATCATCAAAAAACATCTCATAAAAGTCACCTAGTCTAAAGAACAGAATACTGTCTTTATTCTTTTCTTTAATTTCAAAATATTGTTTCATCATTGGTGACAATTCAGCCATACTCTCACTTCCTTTCTAAATAGATATTAATTAGCCACAACTGCTACAACCACTACAGTCACCACTACAACCTTGGTGTACATCTGTTGTTTCAGGATCTTCACCATTAGCTGAGTTTGTAATAATAGCAGCTACTCTACCTACAATCTTATCTAGTTCAGACTTTGCTTCATTGTAAGCAATCATATGCTGATTCTGCATAATCTTGCCGTAGATTTCACGCATTTCGTTATTGAAGTTCTGAATCTTTTCTTGGTCTCTGTCTTTCTTCATACCTTCTTCATTAATGGCAATTCTCTTTAGGTTGAATTCACCGATTAAATCTTGAAGTTCTTTATCTGCATCAGATGCAATTCTTTCACTTTCCATCTTAGCGTAACATTCTTCTTCCTGAAGAAGTTTACCGATTTCTCTTGCCATAGAAACAATTTTTTCTTCCATTGTTATTCTCCTTTATATTAACTTACCTTTTAAAATCCAGTTTCTAGCTTCAGTAATTTCAGCAATTTGGAATGTACCGATTAAGTTTTCATCACCGTCACATTCAACAATAATATTGCCTGAATTTCTACACTGAAGTTTGTTATTCTTCTTGTTTACACTTTCAACAAGAATCTTTTCTTTCTTATCTACCATTGAGGCGCAACGCTTTGCAGCAATCTCTTCTTGAACTGCAAGTAGTTCTTGAAACCACTTTGACTTTTCCTCAGCAGAAATTGGGTCATCCATTTTAGCAGCAGGTGTACCTACTCTTGGTGAGTAAATAAAAGTAAATAGTGAAGTAAATTCTACTTCTCTGATTAATGACAAAGTTTCCTTAAAATCTTCGTAAGTTTCTCCTGGGAAACCTACAATAATATCACTTGTCAAAGAAAGATTAGGAATCTTTTCTTTAGCATAGTTGATTATTTCTAGATACTTCTTTCTGTCATAATGTCTGTTCATCTTCTTTAGAATTCTGTCAGAACCACTTTGGAACGGTAAATGAAGATGAGTACTGATATGTTCACCACTAGCAATAGTATCAATTAGTTCCTTTGAACAATCCTTAGGGTGACTAGTCATAAATCTTAACCAATAGTCACCCGGGATTTTGTCAATCTCACCAAGTAACTTTGCAAAAGTAATATCTTCTTCAAGACCTTTACCGTAGGAATTTACATTTTGACCTAATAAAGTAATATCTTTGTATCCGGAATTGATTAGTTCCTTTGCCTCAGAAATAACATCAACAGACTTACGGCTTCTTTCTCTACCTCTAACATAAGGTACAATACAGTATGTACAGAAATTATCACAACCATACATAATAGGCAACCAACCCTTGAAAGTACCATCTCTCTTAATTGGAATACCTTCATAAATCTTCTTATCGTCATTATCTCTTTCGTAAACTCTCTTACCTGAGAACAAGGCTCTGTAATAAAGTTCAGGGAAATTCTGTAAAGAATGAGTACCGAAAACCAATGAAACGAATGGAAAGCTATTGTACATTCGTTCAGCAATATGCTTTTGTTCCATCATACAACCACATACTGCAATCATAATCTGTGGATGTTTTCTCTTAATTTTCTTTAATGCACCAACATTACCGAATACTCTATCCTCAGCATGTTCTCTAACTGCACAAGTGTTGAACAAGATAAAGTCAGCATCATCAGGACCTTCTACAAATTCAAAACCTGCCTTTGAAAGCATACCTTTAATTTTTTCGCTATCAGCAACATTTTGCTGACAACCATATGTGTGAATATATGCCAGAGGTACTTCTCCTCTTTTTCTGATATTCATAAGTTCAGAAATCAAGTTAAGATAATAATCTTGATTTTCCAAGAAATTTGTGTTATTTAAGTCACTTTTCTCCAAAGTAACACTCCTATCCATTGTTGTATCATCTTATTTTATCACAATATATATGTTTTTTCAACAGATATTTTTCTAATTTACTTTTGGATAGAGATAATCAGGTGTGTCACCAACAATAACAGTTTCACTAATAGCAAATTCATTTCGTATTTTCAAATTTTCCATATATGATTGACTGATAAAAACAACCTCAGCATCAACAATCATATTTACCCTATGTATTGTCTGATTTACACCTGTACTTTCAAATGTACTTTTTAATTCAACGTCAACCGAACCTGTCATATCATATGAGAATTTTATCCTAGGACCTAAGCTGGAAAGCATTGTAAGATTAGTTAAGTCACCTAAAGGTACTGAAAAATACTGAGTATTAAGGTCATCCATTTTATTTTGAAATACATCTGAAAATTCATTTTGAATTTTATTTACTGCAGGTGTATTTACACTTAATGACATTACCCCACCGTTTTTATTTTCTGTTTTTACCAGTAATTTATCATAATCATAGTCACTATTCGAAATAACATCATCTGCAATTTTAGATACTCTTTCCTCTACAAGACCTCTTGCTTCATTTTCCATGATTTTGTCTTGGAGTGGTTTCATATAACTTTCAAATGCTATAGTTAATAAAATAGCTATGATAATGAAAACTACAATGAACTTCATAAATTTTCTTTTTTTCTTAATTTTCTTAATAAGCAAAAAAACACCCCTGAGATATATTATCCCAGGAGTGTAAATTTGTTAAATCAGAACTTAATATCTTGCTCTTCTTCGTTATTAGTAATACCGTCTAAATCAAATTCAAGAACAGCATCACAATCAGGACATTCAACTTCGCCTGTTAGAAGTTGATTTTCTGAAACTGCAATTTTCTTGTTGCACTGAGGACAAGTTACTTCGTACATAGGTACATCAGCTTCATCAGAAGAATCATTATCCTGTGAAGTACAACAGCCCTTGCAACCTGTTGAACAAGAGAACTTATCTAGGTCTTCATCATCGTCACCATAGACTACATCTTCAAGCATTGATAAATCGTCGTTAAGTGTATCAACAATATCAACTGATTCATCATAACATTCTTCAAGTTCTTCTACTTCGTCAGCTAACTGACCAAGGAAATCAATAATTTCATTAAGAACCTTTACTTCGTCCTTGTTTTCGTCTAGGTTTAGACCTTCTGCTAATCCCTTAATATAGGAAATTCTTGCTGATAGGTTCATTATGCTCTACCCATATATTCGCCAGTTCTTGTATCGATCTGGATAACTTCGCCTTCGTCAATGAATAGTGGTACTTTAATTTCTGCACCTGTTTCAAGTGTAGCAGGCTTAGTAGCATTTGTAGCTGTATCGCCCTTGAAACCGGGATCAGTCTTTGTAACCTTTAGTTCAACAAAGTTAGGTGGTTCAACACCGAATACATTGCCCTTGTAAGAAAGAATCTTACATACCATATTTTCCTTAACGAACTTAAATGAGTCGCCTAGGATGTCAGCACTAATAGGAATCTGTTCCCATGTTTCTGTATCCATAAAGTAATATAGACCACCGTCTTCGTAGCTATATTCCATATCTTTTCTTTCGATAAATGCTGTTGGGTACTTATCATTTGGGTTGAAAGACTTTTCAACTACTGCACCTGTAATAACATTTTTATACTTTGTTCTAACGAATGCTGCACCTTTACCTGGCTTAACATGCTGGAATTCAATAACCTGAACTACCTGTCCGTCAAGTTCAAAAGTAACACCATTTCTAAAATCACCTGCTGAAATCATTGGTAATCCTCCTTAAATTTTATAAAATGCGACTACTCGCACAATTTATCATTAATATTATACATACAAATGGAATAAAAAGCAACCTCTTTTTACAGAATTGTTAATTCTTTTGGGAGGGACACAAAACTTTTGTAACCATTCTCTGTAACAATTACGGTATCTTCTATTCTAACACCAAAATTATCTTTTATGTATATACCCGGTTCAATAGTAACAATCATACCTTCTTTTAGGATAGTATCACATCTTGGGCTTACTGTTGGGTATTCGTGAATATCAAGACCTACTCCATGACCTGTTGCATGACCAAAACAGCCTTCATAGCCTTTAGAATAAATATAGTCACGAGCAATCTTGTCAATATCAGAACACTTCATACCGGGCTTAACACTTGCCATTGCCATTTTGTGGGCATCTAGCACAATGTTATAAACTTCTTTCATTTTATCGGTAACACTGCCTACTGCAACGGTTCTTGTCATATCACTATGATAACCCTTATATGTTGCACCAATATCAAAAGTAACAAAGTCACCATTTTTGATCATATCATTACTAGGCACACCATGAGGTAAAGAAGTTTTCTTGCCTGTAATGGTGATTAAATCAAAAGATACACTTTCTGCACCTAATAATTTCATTTGATATTCCAATTCTACAGATAAAGTTCTTTCAGTTGTACCTACTTTTATTAGTGGTACAATTTTGTTAAAAGCTTCTTCTGTAATATCTTGAGCCTTTTGCATTAACTGTAGTTCATAACTATCTTTAACAATTCTTAGGTCAAGAATAATTTTGTCAAGAGTATTTTCTTCTGACAAAGTAACATTTAGCTTATCGCTATATGTTTTGTACTGTTCCATAGTCAGTACATTTGTTTCAACATAAAGTTTAGTAACATTATCATTTTTTAGAACATTGTTAAGTTCATCAAAAAGTTTATTAAAAACAATAACATTCGCTGAATTTACAGTTTTCTCAGCCACTTCACCATAACGAAAGTCAACAAAAAGATAGGCATTTTCTTTAGTGATAAGCAAATATCCATTACTGTCCCAAAGTCCTGTAAAGTAATAAATATTCTTATCATTTGTTACTAAGAATGCACCATCTGTAATTTTTGATTTGATATTATTAATTCTATTCTTATAAATATCCAATTAAATCAATCCTTTTAATGCTTCAATACCAAGTCTGTAGCTGTCTTTACCAAAGCCACAAATTACTCCGGCACATACTGCTGAGATAACTGACTTATGGCGAAATTCTTCTCTTTTATGTACATTGGACATATGAACTTCAATAAACGGTACAGCAGTCACAGAGGCAATAGCATCTCTTAATGCGTAGCTATAATGAGTTAAAGCACCGGCATTTAGCACAACACCATCATATACACCTAAAGTGCTATGAATTTTATCAATTAAGTCACCCTCATGATTTGACTGAAAAATATCACATTCGAAACCTGCATTCTTTGCAAATGACTTAATATCTTGATTTATAGTATCGGCATTTTCTTCACCGTAAATATTTTTTTCTCTTGTGCCAACCATATTTAGATTTGGACCTAGCATTACTAAAATTTTCTTCATAGTAAAAACCTTTCTGGATAACAAAATACGGACAGTAAAATATTACTGTCCGTTTTTTATAAGCATATTACTTATACTTTCTCTTACGAGCTGCTTCAGATTTCTTTTTACGCTTAACGGAAGGCTTCTCGTAAGCTTCTCTCTTACGAACTTCAGCAATAACGCCAGCTCTAGCACACTGCTTCTTAAATCTTCTTAGTGCACTTTCAAGAGATTCATTGTCTTTTAATCTAACTTCTGCCATTGTATATTTCCCTCCCATCTGCCACTTGGCATGGGTAATTTTGCTTAATTGCATAAATGATTATACTACAAAAACCTAAAGATTGTCAAGTAAAATATAAATTTTTGTTGAAAATTGTATTTTAAGGCTTAACAACTATGTTAACAAGTCTTCCCTTAACATAAATTTCCTTAATAATATTCATACCTTCAACTGACTTCTTTACATTTTCTTCAGCCTTTGCAAGGGCAATAACTTCAGCCTGTTCTGCTTCTGCAGGAATCATAAGCTTAGTCTTAATCTTGCCATTAACCTGAACAGCAATTTCAATTTCATTTGCTTTGCACTTGCTTTCATCATATTCAGGCCAAGGCTGATCAACAACCATACCGTCACCTAAATTACAAGTTGACCAAATTTCTTCTGTTACATGAGGAGCAAACGGATTTAATAGAATTGAGAAAATTGCATATTCTTTCTTATTGATTGAACCAACTGCATTAATGTCATTCATAAGTGCCATTAATGATGCAATTGCAGTATTGAACTTAATATTTTCAATATCTTCGGATACTTTCTTGATTGTCTTATGAATTGAACATTCCAGTTCAGGACGAACTTCATCACCGTCAATTAGCTTTTCTTGTAGGTTATAGTATCTTTCTACAAATCTTCTACAACCCTTAATGCCCTTGTCATTCCAAGGTGCAGCCTTTTCAAAGTCACCAATGAACATTTCATATAGACGCATAGTATCAGCACCATACTGCTGTACAATATCATCAGGGTTAACAACATTACCTCTGGACTTACTCATCTTTTCGCCGTTTTCACCAAGAATCATACCATGGCTTGTTCTCTTTGCATATGGTTCAGGAGTAGGTACTACACCAATATCATATAGGAACTTATGCCAGAAACGGCTATATAGTAAGTGAAGTGTTGTATGTTCCATACCACCGTTATACCAATCAACAGGTGACCAGTAGTTAAGTGCTTCTTTACTTGCTAATGCTTCTTTGTTGTGTGGGTCCATATATCTTAGGAAGTACCATGAAGAACCTGCCCACTGAGGCATTGTATCAGTTTCTCTATAAGCCTTGCCACCACAACAAGGACAAGTTGTTTCTACCCAATCAGTCATCTTAGATAGAGGTGATTCACCTGTATCTGTTGGTTCATATGAATCAACCATAGGTAACCTTAGTGGTAGTTCACTTTCAGGAATCGGAACATAACCGCACTTATCACAATGAACGATAGGAATTGGTTCACCCCAATATCTCTGACGAGAGAATACCCAGTCTCTTAGTTTATAGTTAGTTTTTGCTCTACCTACTTTGTTTTCTTCCAGCCAAGAAATCATCTTTTTCTTAGCTTCCTCTACTGTTAAACCGGTTAAGAAATCAGAATTAACCATTACACCTGTTGCACAGTCTGTAAATGCTTCTTTCTGTACATCTTCGCCACCCTTAACAACTTCGATAATAGGTAGGTTAAATTTCTTTGCAAATTCCCAGTCACGAGTATCATGAGCAGGAACAGCCATAATAGCACCTGTACCGTAGGATACCAGAACATAGTCAGAAACGAAAATAGGAATTTCCTTACCATTTACAGGGTTGATAGCCTTAACACCATCAAGCATAACACCTGTTTTTTCCTTAACTAATTCTGTTCTTTCAAAGTCAGACTTCTTAGCAGCCTCTGCCTGATAAGCCTTAACATCTTCAATATTCTTAATCTTGTCATTCCACTTTTCAATACAAGGATGTTCAGGTGAAATAACCATATATGTAGCACCAAATAGTGTATCACATCTTGTTGTGTAAACTGTTAGTTTATCGCCCTCAGTTGTGTTGAAATCCACTTCAGCACCTGTTGACTTGCCAATCCAGTTCTTCTGCTGAGCCTTAACTCTGTCAGGATAATCAACTAAATCAAGGTCCTTAATAAGTCTATCGGCATATTCTGTAATCTTTAGCATCCACTGTGACTTAACTTTTCTTACAACTTCACTGCCACAACGCTCACAAACGCCATTTACTACTTCTTCATTAGCAAGAACACACTTACAAGAAGTACACCAGTTAACTGCCATTTCTTTCTTATAAGCTAAACCATGCTTAAATAGCTGTAGGAAAATCCACTGAGTCCATTTATAATATTCAGGATCGGTTGTATTGATCTCACGACTCCAGTCAAAAGAAATACCAAGTGACTGAATTTGCTTTTTAAATCTTGCAACATTATTTTTTGTTACGATTTCAGGGTGAATGTGGTTCTTAATAGCATAGTTTTCTGTTGGAAGACCAAAAGCATCCCAACCGATTGGATATAGTACATTATATCCCTGTAATCTTCTCTTTCTTGAAACAACGTCAAGTGCAGTATATGGTCGTGGATGACCAACATGAAGACCTTGTCCTGATGGATAAGGAAATTCAATTAATGCATAGAATTTCTTTTTGTCGCTATTTTCTTCTGCATGGAAACAGCCCTTTTCTTCCCATGCTTTCTGCCACTTAGGCTCTACTACCAAATGATTGTACTTCAACTGTATTCCTCCATTAATCTACATCGTCAAACTTAACAACAGTACCGTCTTCCCACAATCTTTCAAGGTTGTAGTATTCACGGGACTTGTCATCAAATACATGAACGATAATATCAATATAATCAAGTAAAATCCAACCGTTACCTCGGTGACCCTCAACATGACTTACAGAAAAACCTGCTTCGTCAAGCTGATATTCAACCTCATCAGCCAGAGCTTTTACATGAGTTGAACTAGTACCGGTTGCAATTACAATATAATCAGCAAGAACTGAAACATCAGAAATTTTGATAACTTCCACATCTAGTCCTTTTTTGCTTGAAAGTGCTTTGGCAATTAAATGTGCTTGTTCTTTTGTATCCATTTTATTCATCCTTTAAAATTAATTCATTATAACAAGACAAAGCATTAGGGTGAATTGTCAATGCTCTGCTTGAGAGATCTTGTATAGTAAACTGTAAGCCATAAATCATAGCTTCTTCAAGACTTCTTAAAGCCTTTTCTCTCATAATATCAACACCATCATAATTTCTTTCATCACCGGTAAAGTCAGCTACAAAAATAATTTTCTCAAGCAAAGACATATTACTTCTGCCGGTAGTATGAAATCTAATAGCATTGATAATATCAGCATCATTAATATCTAAATATTTCTGAATATATACCGAACCTGAAATGGGATGCCACAATTTTTGACTTGATTTTTCAATCTCATCCAAAATTATACCACCCTCTGTTATAATTTTCAACTGTTCATCAAAAGGTGTTTCTTTTGTTACATCATGAAGGATACCGGCAGTCATTGCTTTCTCTTCATCACAACCATAAATTTTCGCAAGTTTTTGAGCTTGTTTTGCAACATTTACAGAATGAATATATCTTTTTTCTCCCATTCTGCCTTTGATTATCTTCTTATAAGACTCAATACTCATTACTTCACCCCATATAATTGATTATTTCTAATATATTCAAATACATTCTTATCAATTAAATCTCTTTTAAAAGCCTCATTCACATCATCTCTTACAATGGTTGAAGAAAGTTCCATAATAGGTTCTTTCAGAATTATTGACTTGCCATTATGTTGTTCCAAAACTTTTGAATATTCTACTAAAGAGTTATAGTCACCATCATCTCTTGGGCAAGTAATCAGTGTAGCTAAGCTGAAAATTTCATCAGGATTTTTCCATTGTAAAAATGTTAAGTACATATCAGCACCTGTAACTAAAAATAAATTATCATTAGGATAAAGTTTTTTTAGTTCTTCAAGGGTTCTGTATGTGTAACTTTTGCCTTTGAAATTTTCTTCTAAAGTTGAAACAATAAAATTATCATTATCTTTAGTAGCTATTTTACACATATTCACTCTGTGTTCAAAAGGAACTGCATATTGCATACTTTTATGTGGACTGATGAAAGTCGGTATAAAAATAACCTTTTCTACATTACATTCCTTTAAAACATTTTCTGCAAGAGTTGTATGAGCTTTGTGAATTGGGTTAAATGCACCACCAAAAATAGCAATATTCATTACTTATTTGCTCTTGGTAGTTTGATTACAGGTTCATCAGGGTTAGGCTTGTATAGAACAAATTTTGAACCGATAACCTGTACTACATCACAATCAAGTTTTTCTGATAAAATATCAGCAACTTGTCTTGAATTGATTTCACAATTCTCAAGAACCTTACCCTTAATAATTTCTCTTGCATAAAGTGCATCTTCAGCCTGTTTAACAACTTGGTCTGTGATACTGCCTTTACCAACCATTAAAATTGTATCAATTGAATTTGCAATACCTCTTAGGTATGCTCTCTGTTTACTTGTTAGCATAATTACTCCTTAAATATATTTTAACAACTTTTCCCTTAATATTCTTAGTGCATTACCTCTGTGACTGATAGCATCCTTTTCTTCGGAAGTTAGTTCTGCAAAAGACTTGCCACTATCAGTAATGAAAATTGGATCATAACCAAATCCCTCTGTACCATGAGGTTCATATGCAATTTTGCCTTCACTATAACCCTCTGCTGTAATAACTGTACCATCTTCAAGAATACAACAAATACTTGAAACAAATCTTGCAGTACGCTTGTCTTCCGGTACATCTTTCATTTCTTCTAGGACTTTATTATATCTATCTTCATCAGTTGCATTTTCACCGGCATATCTGGCTGAATATACTCCCGGTCTGCCATCTAATGCATCAATCATCAAACCTGAGTCATCGGCTACTGAAGGCATACCTGACTTTTCAAAAGCTGACATAGCTTTAATTTTAGCATTTTCGGCAAATGTAGTGCCTGTTTCCTCAACATCACCTAGGTCAATATTACATTCCTTAGCAGTAACTGCGTGAATACCCAGTGGATTTAGAATTCGGTTTAATTCTACAACTTTGTGTGCATTATTAGATGCAATTAAAAACTTTCTCATTCTTTATCACCAAAATCAAACAGTGCTTTTGCAAAATCTTCCGGAACAAATTCTTGTAGGTCATCAATCTGTTCACCAACACCAATATACTTAACCGGAATACCTAGGCCGTTCTTAATTGCAAGAACTACACCACCCTTAGCAGTACCGTCAAGCTTTGTAAGAACAATACCTGTAATGCCTGTTGCTTTACTAAACTGTTCAGCCTGATTAACTGCATTTTGACCTGTTGTTGCGTCTAGTACAAGCAGGTACTCTTTATCTGCATCAGGAAGTTCTCTGTCGATAACTCTACCGATTTTTGCAAGTTCATCCATAAGGTGCTTTTTGTTGTGTAAACGACCTGCAGTATCACAAATAATAACATCTGTGTTTCTTGCTTTTGCTGCTGAAATAGCGTCGTATATAACTGCTGCAGGGTCAGAACCTTCATTCTGCTTAACAATATCACAACCACTTCTGTCAGCCCAAATCTCTAACTGTTCAATAGCTGCTGCTCTAAATGTATCCGCTGCTGCAAGTAGAACACTCTTGCCCTGCTTCTTTAGGTTATTAGCAAGTTTACCGATAGTTGTAGTCTTACCTACACCGTTTACACCGATTACAAGAATAATAGATGGCTTAGTAGTAATTTTTAGTTCTTCATCACCTCTAAGCATATCTGCAACTACTTCTTGTAGAAGTAGTGTGATTTCTTTAGGGTCTTTGATACCTTCTTTTTTAACTTTAACTCTTAATTCATCGGTAATCTGTTCTGCTGTTTGAATACCAACATCACCCATTACTAGTAGTTCAGTTAGTTCCTCAAAAAGTTCTTCATCAATCTTTGTAAAAGACTTTAGCATTGAGTCAATTTGACTTACAACACTATCTCTTGTTTTTTTTAGACCTTCTTTAATCTTTTTAAATAGTCCCATTGTTTTACCACCTTAAATTAGTTTGCTTTCATTCCAAGCTTTGCTGCAACTTCTGATGCACGAAGTTCAAGTAACTTAGAAATACCCTCATCTTGCATTGTTACACCGTAAAGAACATCAGATTCTTCCATTGTGCCTCTTCTGTGAGTAATGGTGATAAACTGAGTTCTGTCTGTCATTCTTCTCATATACTGAGCAAATCTGTCAACATTAACATCATCAAGGGCAGCTTCAATTTCGTCCATAACACAGAATGGTGCAGGTCTGACTTTCATAATTGAGAAATATAGTGCAATAGCAACAAGTGCCTTTTCACCACCTGAAAGTGCCTCTAGATGAACAACAATCTTTCCGGGAGGATGAGCGATAATATCAATACCACTGTTTAGAATATCATCAGGGTTTGCAAGTTCAAGAGAAGCAGTACCACCACCAAATAATTCTTTGAATGTTTCTCCAAAGTGCTTATTGATTTCGTGGAAGTTCTCAATGAAAGCATCTTTCATTTGTTTAGTTAAGTCATTAATAAGTCTTTCGATTTCATTCTTAGACTTTTCTACATCAGAAACCTGAGCACCTAAGAATTCATATCTTTCGGATACTTCCTTGTATTCTTCAATAGCTGAAACATTAACAGAACCAAGACCTCTTATTGAGGACTTAATTTCATTAAGTCTTTTTCTTGCAGTTGAAACATTTTCAATTTCAATAGAAATTTCTTCTGCTTGTCTTTTTGTAAGTTCATATTCATCCCAAAGTTTTGCAATAATATCATCATACTGCTTTTGTAGGTTGATTTTTCTTTCTTCAAGACGAGCAAGTTCTCTGCCGGAAACCTCTCTTGTAGAGTTTAGGTCCTTTTCTTTCTGTCTAAGTTCTACACTTTTCTTTTCAAACTTTTCTTTATCGCCATTTAGCTTTTCAATAGCGTTATTGAATTCAGCAATTTTATCTTGATAATTGTTTGAAATATTAGTGTAGCTTTCAATCTTCTTATTAATTATATCAATATTTGAATTTACAGAAACAATCTGATTACGCAAGTTCTCTTTTCTTTCGGTTTGATGCTGACTGTTGTATTCGGATGTTCTGATTTCACTGATTAAAGCCTCTTTGTCCTTTTCATAAGTTACAATTTCAAGTCTGATATTTTGTAACTTTTCTGAAAGTTGTTCTCTCTTTTCAGTTAGTGCAAGTCTGTTACCTGTAAGGTTAGAAGTTGTTTTTTCGATATTTGCAATTTCTTCTTCAAATGCACTAAATTCTTTATCGGCAGTTTCTTTGTCTTTTTGTAGATTAGAAGTTTTATTTTCACATTCTACAATTTCATTCTTTGTAAAATCAATACTGCTAACTAAAGAGTCATATTCATTTTGACAAGCCTTATATTCAGTTCTTAATCTAATAAGTTCTTGTTGTTCGGTAGATAAATCTCCTCTAGTACCTAAAATATCAGCTTCATACTTTGCAAATTCTTGCTGACTGTTACTGTACTGTTCTTTAAGTTCATCTGCTTTATCTGCAAGGGCTTTAGCCTCTTTACGGTACTTTTCAATTTCACTTGCACGAGATAACAAGCCTGTTCGTTTATTTAAAGAACCACCTGTTAGAGAACCACCGGCATTTACAACCTGACCATCAAGAGTAACTACCTTAAAACGGTATGAATACTTCTTAGCAATAGATACTGCTGAATTAAGATCCTCGGCAATAACAATCTTACCAAGCAAGTTTTGTAAAATACCTTTGTACTCATCCTTACAATCACACAAATCTGACGCAACACCAACAAAACCAAAACAACTGTCAATACCATTTTCATTTAGGTATCTAGGTTTAATTGTGGCAATAGGTAGGAATGTTGCTCTACCACCTTTGTTTTCCTTTAGTGTGCGAATTGCTCTCTTAGCATCTTCTTCATTGCCTGTAACAATGTTCTGCATTGCACCACCTAAAGCAGTTTCGATAGCTACTGCATAGTCTGTCGGTACTTTAATTAATCTTGAAACAGGACCATGAATACCACCGATTTTGCCATGTCTTGAAAGGTTCATTACAGTTTTTACACTATGAGCAAAGCCCTCAAGGTTCTTTTCTAGGTCTTCTAGGATATTGGCTCTTCTTAGCTTTTCATTAGAATCAAGAGTTAATCTGTCAATCTCACCTTTAGAATTTTCATTTTTTGCTTTTAGGTTACTGATTTTAAGTTCTAAACCCTTAATAGAATTGGAAAGCATTTCTACCTTTTCGGCAGAGTCTTTACCCTGTGCCTTATAATCTTCAAGCATTTTAGAAGTAGTTTCTAAATTACTTTCTTTTTCTAACAATGAAGAATTTAGACTTTCTATTCTTTCATTAAGTTCATTAATTGATGAATCACTTGTAAGTAAAACTACCTTTGCATTAGCTGACTTTTGGGATAATTCAGCTAATTTTGAATTTAGTTCTTGAATCTCATCACCACTACGGGAAGCATCAACACTGATAGTATTTAGGTTTTCGGATACTTCATTATATTCCTTTTGCTTTTCTTCAATGTTTAACTTTAGCTTTTCAACATTTTCTTTCTTCTCTTTAATTTGAGATTCAATTTCAGTAAAGGAATTATCAAGTTGTTCAATTTCAGTTTCAAGTCTTGTTATAGTTTCTTTGTTATGCTCAATGTCGTTATTTGCAACAGAAATAAGAGCATTGTTGTTGCTAACCTCAGACTCAAACTGAGAAATATTTCTTCTTATGGTATCAATCTTAGAAGTGATTTCACCATTTTTTAGATAGATAGATTCTGTTTCTGAACTGATATTTGCAAGTTCTTGTTCAGCATTTTCATACTGTGCTCTTTGAATATCTATTTTGTCGTCTTGTTCTTTGATAATGTTTGCTGAATTATCAAGAGTATTTAGCCATAAAGCAATTTCAAGACCTTTCTTTTCTTCAGAAAGTACAAGGAACTTTTGTGCTTTTTCTGACTGTTTCTTTAGTGGACCGACTCTGTCTTCAAGTTCACCAACAATATCTCTAAGTCTGACAAGATTTTCTTCTGTACTTTTTAGCTTTCTTTCAGCTTCGGTTTTTCTATATCTATAACGAGAAATACCTGATGCTTCTTCAAATATTTCTCTTCTTTCTTCACTTTTTGATGCAACAATACTGTCAATTTTACCTTGACCAATCATAGAATAACCGTCACGACCAAGACCTGTATCCATAAATAGTTCATGAATATCTCTAAGTCTTACTGTGGCTTTGTTAATCATATATTCACTTTCGCCACTTCTGTAATATCTTCTTGTAACGGCTACTTCGTCACCATCAAAAGGAAGTATTCTGTCTTTGTTATCAATAGACAAGGTAACTTCTGCATAGCCGGTCTTTTTTCTCTTATCTGTTCCGTTAAAGACAACATCTTCCATCTTAGAACATCTTAGAGTTTTGGCAGACTGTTCACCCAGTACCCATCTAATTGCGTCACTTATGTTACTTTTACCTGAACCGTTAGGTCCTACTATAGAAGTAATGCCTTTATCAAAGGATAGCTTTATTCTATCGGGAAAAGTCTTAAAGCCATGCAATTCCAATGATTTTAGTAGCATAAGTCACCTCTTTCTTTAATAATAAACTGAAAGTCCTTAAGGGTATCACTTTGTTTAAAAGTAACTATGTATCCCAGTTCTTTAAGGACTTTAATATTTGCCTTTTTCTGTCCAATAGCTTTTGAAATAAACTTATTACCTACAATAACAGAAAATTCGCCTTGTGGGTATTTTTTTATTTCATTTACTAACATATCAAGAAACATTTTGCTTTCACATAATTCTCTAAATGCAGGGTGATAAAAACCTGCTACAGAAGTACTTACAAGTTCATCTGAATAATGAAGTCCTACTCTAATAACATTAATTTTTTTATCATAAAACATTTTAAGAATTTTTGCACAAGTATTTATTGTTGTTTCTTTACTATATGGAACATATTTTTTATCGTTATAATACTTTTCAAGTAATGTGTCTTTCATAGTTATTGTTGGATAAATTCTAACAGTATCAGGAGAAAGACTGATTAATTCCTCAGCAGTTTCTATATCCTTTTCAGGTGTACTGCCATAAAGACCAATCATCATTTGTAGTCCTAAAGAAATGTTATACTTCTTAATAAGATTAGAAGCATTTACAACATCAGTAGCACTATGACCTCTTTCATTAAGAGAAAGAACATCATCACACATTGACTGTGCACCAAGCTCAATTGAAGTTACACCATAACTTTTAAGCAAAGTTAAAACTTCATCATCTATTGCATCAGGTCTTGTTGACAATCTAATACCATAAAAGTCATTTATATATTGCTTTGTAGCATTAAGTAAAGAAACCATATAACCCCTATCGATGGCAGTAAAGCTACCACCAAAGAAAGCGATTTCGGTATTTTTCTTATCAACACCACTTTTTATTGCAGTTTCTATTGCAGACACTACATCATCTTGAGTTGGTTGATATGAATGACCTGTAATATTTCTTTGGTTGCAAAATACACACTGGTGAGGACAACCGTTATGAGGCACAAAAATGGAAATATTAGAATGTTTAATATCCCATCAACTCCAAAGCCTCTCTTGCAGCCTGTTGCTCTGCATCCTTCTTACTTCTTCCTCCACCTTTGCCGATTACATTACTGTTTAGGTGTACTTCAACTACAAAATGTCTGTTGTGGTCAGGACCACTAACATCAACAACTTCATACTGTAAAGTTTCTCCAGGATTTCTCTGGATAATTTCCTGTAGTTTAGTTTTGTAATCTTTAAAGTTCTTACCTGCTGTATGGTTCTTGATTTCAGGTACAACAAAAGAAAGTACAAACTCACTTGCCTTTTCCATACCACCATCAAGATAAATAGCAGCAATAACTGCCTCAAAAGCATCAGAAAGAATTGATGGTCTTTCTGCTCCACCACCTTTTCTTTCACCGTTGCTTAGGTAAATGTACTTACCTAGGTTAATCTTCTTTGCAAATACAAACAAGCTCTTTTCACAAACTAAAGATGCTCTTAACTTTGTAAGGTCACCCTCAGGTAATTGTGGACAATTGTTAAAAATATAATCAGAGACGGAAATTGAAAGTACCGCATCACCTAAAAATTCCAATCTCTCATTATATTTAAGGTGTTGCTTCTTATGCTCATTAGCATAAGAAGAATGAGTTAGTGCCACCTTTAAAAGTTCTTTATCTTTAAATGTATAGTTAATTACTTTTTCAAATTCTTCCATTATTTTATTCCTTTTAATTTATTAAATGAGTCTTCAATAACCTGTGGTACATTTGCGTTTATGTAATCAATAGTTAGTCTAACTGCATTAAAAATTGTTGTTGCATTAGAACTACCATGTGCTTTAAATACCGGTTTTTTGATACCTAGAATTGGAGCACCACCATAAACATCTGTATTCATAGTTTCCTTAAATTTCATTAGGTCACCATATACAAATAATGCACCGATTTTATTCTTTACACTTTTCTTAAAAATATCAGTAACTGCATGGCTTAGTGACTTTGCAACGCCTTCATAATTCTTTAGTAGAATATTACCTGTAAAACCATCACAAACATACACATCACAAGCACCGTTGGAGATTTCTCTGCTTTCTACATTACCAACAAAGTTAACAGGACTGTCCTGTAGTAAAGCATAAGTTTCTTTCTGTAAGTCTCCACCCTTATGACTTTCTGTACCAACATTAGCAAGGGCAACCCTTGGGCTTTCTCTGTGCATAACTTTTTCCATATATACAGAACCTAAGATACCGAATTGACGAAGAATCTCAGGTCTGGCATCAAGGTTTGCACCACCATCAATAAGCAAAAATGATGAACCGTTAAATGTAGGTAAGATTGGTGCAAATCCGGGTCTCTTGACACCCTTTAATCTTTTAACAATTAAAGTACCACCTACACATAAAGCACCACTGTTACCGGCTGAAACAAAACCATCTGCTTCGTTATTTGCAACCATCTTTAGACCTAGTGCCATTGAAGAATTGTTGTATTCTTTCATAATAGCATTAGGTGTTTCATCAACAGGAATAACATCTTCTGTATGGTTAATTTCAATATTTGAAATATCTATATTATTTTCTTTTGCCACTTTCTTGATAATATTCTCATTACCTGTTAGGCAAATTTCAATTTTAAAATGCTCTTGAGCTTTAACTGCACCTTTGATAATTTCTAAAGGTGCATTATCTCCACCAAATGCATCAATTACTATCTTCATCATAAACCTCTTGAATTTATAAATTCTGTTAGCTTTGCAAATGACCTATCAGAATAAGCCTTTGCCCTCTCTTTCTTATCCCTTGGTCTTTGTTCAAGTTCAGGTAACACTCCTAAATTAGCACCCATAGGTTGGAATTTAGAAACTGTTTCATCACTGATATATCTTGACAAAGAACCTATCATTGTATATTCAGGTAAAGTTACAGTTTGTTCTCCAATATATCTCATAGCTGCATTTATACCTGCCATTAGTCCTGAAGATGCTGATTCCATATATCCTTCAACACCTGTAATTTGACCGGCAAAGAAAAGATTTTTATTTTCTCTTACAGAATAATCACTATTAAGAATTCTTGGTGAGTCGATAAAAGTATTTCTGTGCATTACACCGTATCGTACAAACTCAGCATTTTCAAGTCCCGGAATCATTGAGAATACTCTCTTTTGTTCAGGGAACTTTAGATTAGTTTGAAAGCCTACTAGGTTATACATAATACCGGCACTGTTCTCTTTTCTTAGCTGAACCACTGCCCAAGGTCTATGACCTGTTCTTGGGTCTTTAAGTCCTACAGGTTTCATAGGGCCAAAACGAATAGTATCGTGACCTCTTTGTGCCATAACTTCAATTGGCATACAACCCTCATATACCTTTGGATTCATTACATCAAAGTCATGTACAGGTGCTCTTTCTGCTGAAACAAGTGCTTCATAAAAATTGTCGTATTCTTCCTTATTCATAGGACAATTAATATAGTCATCGCCGTCACCCTTATCATAACGAGATGCAAAGAAAGCCTTGTTCATATCAACTGTATCAAACTTTACAATTGGTGCAGCTGCATCATAAAATGAAAGACTATCACCAAACATAGTTTTGATTTTGTCAGAAAGCAAATCGGAAGTAAGTGGTCCTGATGCCATGATAGTAATACCATCAGGGATTTCGGTAACTTCTTCATTTATTACAGTAATATTAGGGTTATTATTTATTTCTTCATTTACTAGATTAGAGAAAATTTCTCTATCTACTGCTAAAGCACCACCAGCCGGTACTTTGCTTTTATCGGCACACTTCATAAGGAGAGAATCTAACATTCTCATTTCTTCCTTTAGCATACCGGCAGCACTTTCTTTTCTGGCTGCTTTTAGACTGTTTGAGCATACAAGCTCACATAATTTATCTGAATGATGTGCCGGACTTTTCTTGTTAGGCTTCATATCATAAAGGTTTACCTTTATACCACGCTTAGCAACTTGATATGCAGCCTCACATCCTGCAAGCCCACCACCTATTATATTTATACTCATTGGTCTTTAGTATAGCCACAACCCTCAGTTGCACAGAAGATTGTCTGCTTTTTGCCCTTCTTTTTATATAGAATCTTGCCACACTGTGGACACTTTTCATTTACAGGTTCATACCAAGACATATAGTTACAATCAGGGTAGTTACTACAGCCGTAGAACACTTTGCCTTTCTTGGTTTTACGAGTAATAACATCTCCACCACATTCAGGACATTGAACACCGATTTTCTCTACAAACTTCTTGATATTCTTACATTCAGGGTATCCCGGACAAGCAATGAACTTACCGTATCTACCAACTTTGACAACCATCTTTCTGCCACAGTTCTCACATACAATGTCAGTTTCATCTTCTTTAAGTTTAATCTTGACACCTTCCATATCTTCTTTAGCCTTTTTCAAGGTCTTATCAAAGTCAACATAGAAATTATCAAGTAGTTCAACCCATTGTTCGTCACCGTGTTCAACCTTATCCAGATCTTCTTCCATTTGAGCAGTAAACTTAACATTTACAATTTTAGGGAATCTTTCTTTTAATAGAGTTACAAGTGCCTCACCAAGTTCAGTTGGTACAAGGGACTTTGCTTCTCTCTTAACATATTCTCTACTTGTAATTGTTGAGATTGTTGCAGCATATGTTGATGGGCGACCGATACCGTTCTCTTCAAGTGCTTTGATTAGAGATGCTTCTGTAAATCTTGCAGGTGGCTGAGTAAAGTGCTGGTTAGGTATAATTTCTCTAACCTTAGCAGGCATATTCTTCTCAAGTGGAGGAAGTTGCTTTTCCTTTGTACCTTCAGCATCATTACTGTCAACATAAAGTGTTGTATAACCGTCAAAGTCAACTCTGTAACCTGATGCCTTAAAGATATAGTCATTAGCATTGATTTCTGCCTGAGTTGTTTTGTGGATACAATCAGCCATCTGACAAGCAGTAAATCTATCCCAAATCAGTTTATATAGCTTATACTGTTCAATAGTTAAACTATCCTTAACCTTATCAGGTGACAATGATGGAATTGATGGACGAATAGCTTCGTGACCATCCTGAGCATTTGAACGAGATTTAAATACTCTTGGCTTTGGTGGTAAATATTCAGGTCCAAAGTTATCATTAATATACTGTGTAACTTCTGCAATTGCATCATTTGAAATTCTTAATGAGTCAGTTCTCATATATGTGATAAGACCTGTTGTACCATAACCCTCAACATCAACACCTTCATAAAGTTCCTGAGCAATTTTCATTGTTCTTCTTGATTGATAGCCAAGTTTACGAGATGCTTCCTGTTGCAATGTTGAAGTTATAAATGGTGGGTATGGTGACTTTTTACGAGTACCGTTTCTTACTTTTGTAACAATAAATTCAGCATCTTTGATTTCTTCAAGAATCTTGTCAGCTTCTTCTTTATTATTAATCTTAATCTTTTTACCGTCAGGTCCAAGTGCTAAAGAGGCATTGAAAACTTTTCTGCTTGATTTTGGAGAAAGTTTTGCTTCAATTGACCAATATTCTTCAGGCTTAAAAGCTCTGATTTCATTTTCTCTGTCTACGATAATCTTAAGAGCAACAGACTGCACTCTACCGGCAGAAAGACCTCTACGAATCTTTTGGCTGACAAATGGACTTAACTTATAACCAACTAGTCTGTCAAGAATTCTTCTTGCCTGTTGAGCATTTACAAGGTCAATGTCAATAGAACGAGGATGAGCCATACCGTTATTGATACCTGTCTTAGTAATTTCATTAAATTCAACTCTATTTTTATCTTCTAAATCAAGTCCTAAAATATATGCTAAATGCCAAGAAATAGCCTCACCTTCACGGTCCGGGTCAGTTGCAAGATAAATCTTGTCACTGTCTTTTGCAAGTGACTTTAATTCATCAACTAACTTTTCTTTACCTTTGATGATAGCATATTTAGGAGCATAATTTTTCTTTATATCAACAGCAAGTCTAGCCTTTGGTAGGTCACGAACATGACCCATTGATGCTACAACTTCATAATCTTTTCCAAGATATTTTTTGATTGTTTTAGCCTTAGCAGGAGACTCCACTATTACTAAATTTGACATTTATCTATCCTCCGATAGTTACTTTATTTTATACTGTTTGCCCGGTAAAACTACTATTAAATCCATAAGTTCAAGATTTGTTAGTATTCCGGAAATTTTATATACCGGTAAGTTACATTTATCAGACAAATCATCTATATGTATAGGCTCATTTCCGATAGCATAATAAACCTTTGATGAATTTTCATCAAGTTTTACATCATATCTATGACCCTTTATAAACTCTTTTTCAGGTTTTACATTAGACTTTTTTGCAGGAATTTTCAGCACTGTACTGTCAGGAATATCATACTCATCATCTTCATAAACTTCTAAATTGTTAAATTCATTATAGTAGTTTAGAATATCAAGATAAGTAGTTACAGGAATAGCACCATCCTTAATAAGTTGGTTTGAGCCAACAGAATAGACACTATTGATGTTTGCCATTACGGCAAAAACATCTTTGCCCTGTTCTTTTCCGGCAATATCGGCTGTGACTAATGCACCACTTTTCTTACCTGCTTCAACAACAAGAACACCTCTTGAAAGTGCAGAGATTATTCTGTTACGAGATAAAAAGTGATGTGGCAAAGGCTCTGTATCCGGAGGATATTCAGAAATTAAACATCCTCTGTGTGTTATAGCCTTTCTCATAGGCTCATTTTTCATAAGGTAAGGATAATTGATACCACAACCTAAAACACAAATTGTAATACCATCAGCATTTAATGCACCTGTGTGTGCTGAACTGTCAACACCCATTGCACCACCACTAATTATAGTTACCTTACATTTTGAAAGATTATGAGAAATACTGTAAGCCACCTTTTTGCCATAAGTTGTAGCTTTTCTTGTACCTACAATAGCAATAGTTAAAAGATTATCAACTCTGGGTAAATATCCACTAACATATATAACTGCAGGTGGAGTATCTATATTACGCAAACAGTTAGGGTATCTGGCGTTATCTATAGCAAAGATGGAATAACCCAGACTTTCACATTTAGATATAATTTCATCAGCCTTTTCAATTGGAGTTTCTTCTAGATGGTTAATTTCCTTTTCGGTAAAAATACCACAAAATCTCCATTCAAAGTCCTGACCATTATAAAATACAGAAATATCCCTATACTCTTCAGTTTCGTAAAGTCTTTTAACTTTTGGATTATCATAGCCAAGAGCTAAACTTAGCCATATCCAATAACGATTATTATTCATTATTTGACATTTCCCACATAATTATACTAGCTGCTACTCCGGCATTTAGAGAATCAATCTTGCCCTTCATAGGTACAATAACTTGGTAGTTACAAGCATTAATAGTCATTTCACTTAGTCCATTAGCTTCGTTACCTATTACAACAAGTGCATTCTTTGAAAACTCAAAATCACCTAGAGTTTTGGCAGTATCTTTTAAACAAGCAGCATAAGACCTACCATGCTTATTAAATTCACATTCAATATATTCTTCTGCGTCATTAATAAGATAGAAAGGTACACGGAAAATTGCACCCATACTACCTCTTACAACCTTAGGACTATAAATATCACAAGAATCTTTTGTGATAAATACACCTTTGATTGAAAAAGCATCAGCAGAACGCAATACTGTTGCAATATTGTCCGGATTTTGCACATTGTCTAAAAGTACAAACTTACCATTATAATCAATTTTATCAATATCATCAGTTTTGTCAAGTGTTTTAAGTACAAGCATTACACCTTGAGGTGACTTTGTATCGGACAAAACATTGAAAATATTGTTAGGTACAACTATTGATTCATCAGAAATTGACTCAAGTCTATTGCATAATTCAAGATTCCTTGTATAGAAATTTTCGCTACAAAGTAGCACATCAATATGAATATTAGAAATTAAAACATCTTGGCAAGTTCTTAGTCCTTCTGCAACAAACTGTTTATTCTTGTTCCTATACTTTTTCTGCTTTACTAGTTTATGAATATGCTTTAGAGTACCATTTTCTCTACTTGTAACAAACTTCATATAATGACCTCTTTTTTAGATAGTAAAAAGCGTTTGAGGTAAGAACCTCAAACGCATAACACTTAAGCTTTTGTAACTTTTTCAACAAGGCTAGCAAAAGCTGCCGGATCAGAAATAGCGATTTCTGAAAGCATCTTTCTGTTAAGGTCAATGTTAGCCTTCTTAAGACCATTCATAAATGTGCTGTAGTTTGTGCCGTTTAGCTTACAAGCTGCAGAAATTCTTGTGATCCAAAGTCTTCTGAAATCTCTCTTCTTCTGCTTACGACCAATGTATGCATAGTTACCAGATTTCATAACTGCCTGCTTAGCCATCTTAAAGTGCTTACTCTTTGCACCGTAATAACCCTTAGCAAGCTTTAATGTTTTGTTTCTTCTTTTGCGAGTCATCATCGCGCCTTTTACACGAGCCATTCTATATTTCCTCCGTTATTTCGTAAGTTAAATTCAAAAAGTTAATTATTTGTAAGGGATTAATCTCTTAATCTGAGCTGTATTTGTCTTATCAGCTACACAAGTCTGTCTTAGACCTCTCTTACGCTTTGTGTTCTTCTTGTTAAGAATGTGCTGCTTGTTAGCATGAGCACGGATAACCTTACCATTCTTAGAAAGTTTAAATCTCTTTTTTGCACCACTATGTGTCTTAATCTTTCCCATTATGAAAATCCTCCTTAAAAATTACTTATTTGGCTTAGGAGCTAGAAACATTAGCATATTTCTACCTTCAAGTTTTGCTGGTTTTTCGATAACAGCAACTTCTTCACAAGCTTTAGCAAAACGGTTCATTGTGTCATAACCCTGTTCTGGGTGACCCATCTCTCTACCTCTAAAGCGAATTGAAACCTTAACCTTATCGCCTTTCTTAATAAACTTAAGGGCATTGTTAAGTTTTGTGTTGAAGTCATGCACATCAATATTTAGTGAAAGTCTAACTTCCTTAATATCAAAAGTACGCTGGTTCTTCTTATTTTCTTTTTCCCTTTTAGCTTGTTCAAAACGATACTTGCCATAGTCCATTACTTTGCAAACAGGTGGCTTTGCCTGTGGAGCAATCTTAACTAAGTCAAGGTTACTCTCCATTGCTATATTGAAAGCTTTTTCTGAAGACATAATACCTAGCTGTTCGCCTTCGGCACCAATTAGTCTTACTTCCTTATCACGGACTTCTTCGTTAATCTGTAGTTTCTTGTTGCTGATTGTCGAGCACCTCCAAAATAAATTAAAAAAGTGGACAGATAAACTCCGTCCACTCTAATACGCATCAGTAAAAAACTGTAAGTATTAACCCACGCAGACGGCACCCCGTAGGTGAAAGCATAACTGCCTTTCTTTCTTTTACTCAATTATTATATATAAAAGCATTTAATTTGTCAATACCTTTTTGACAATTAATTAGAAATTTGATAATATGATACTAACGAAAGTCGAGGTAGACAAAATGAATAACTTTTTTCAACAACAATTGTACCACAATTATCAAATAAATCAAGAGAAAAAAATGATAAGAAAAGAAAGCAACAAACTTTCCTTTATGTTGTTTATTGCAATTATATTTATGAATATTGCAGCTACTGTACTATTTATGTTTATAAGTTTTTTCAGCAAAGATACTTCTCTTATTACTACAGGAATACAAAACAGTTATTCTTCTTATGACTACATTATTAATGGTTTAGGAGAATTTGCCGGTTTCTTTGTTGTACCATTTGTATTTTGCTTAATATTTCGTTACAAATTTAGTGTTGTTATTCCGGTTAACAGTAATAAGAAATATAATCCTTTATTATTGGTATTAGGTGGATATGCAATTTGTACTGTTGCAAATATTGCAATTAACCTACTGAACAATAATTTAAGTATATTTGGATTGACAAATACAACCGGTGTTGAATTTACAACTAAGACACCTCTTGACCAAGTTATTTACTTTATATGTATTGCAATTATTCCTGCTTTAACTGAGGAATTTATATTTAGAGGTGTTATCTTAAATTCATTTAGAAAATTCGGTGATGGCTTTGCAATTTTAATATCTTCTCTCCTATTTGGGTTTATGCATGGTAACTTTGTACAAATTCCATTTGCATTTATTGTAGGTTTAGCTTGTGGATTTATAGTTGTAAAGACAAATTCAATTATACCGGCTATGGTTTTACATCTACTTAATAATGGTACATCGGTACTTATTGATATTGTAGCTAACTATGTTGGTGACAATTTGTATTCTGTGATTTCTTCGGTAGTTATTTTTACACTTACACTACTGGGCTTCATTTCAATAGTTTTACTTGTAAAAAAAGGTCTTAACTTTAAATTTGGAAATAAATCTATTGTAAGTTTAGGTGCTAAGGATAGGATAGTTCAATTCTTTGCTAATCCAGGTACTATAATTCTTCTTTCATTCTTCATTATTGAAGCATTTATTACTTTATTAGGTTTTTAATTATGTATAATGAAAAGTTTATGGATATTGCACTAGAGGAAGCTAAGTTGGCTTTAGACGAAAATGAAGTTCCTGTTGGTGCAGTAATTGTTAAAGATGGTGTTGTAATTGCTAAAGCTCACAATACAAGAGAAAAAACTAAAAATGCACTTCATCATGCTGAGGTTATTGCAATAGATAATGCTTGTAAAGAGTTATCCGGTTGGAGACTTTGGCAATGTGAAATGTATGTAACAATGGAACCTTGCCCTATGTGTGCCGGTGCTATAGTTAATGCCAGAATACCTAATGTATATTTTGGTGCATATGATAAAAAGTATGGTGCTTGTGGTTCTGTTATCAATATATTTAATATGAAAGAAAATTTTAAAGTTACTTATGAAGGTGGCTTTAAAGGAAAAGAGTCACTTGAACTTTTTGATAAATTCTTTAAATATTTAAGAAACAAAAGAACATAAAATTAGTCCTTAACAAATTGATTGTTAAGGACTTTTTTCTGCTTATTTTACTGTTAAATCGTAGCTAATATCAATTAAAGAAAGTATTTTTTCATCATCAACAGAACCATCAAGGCATATTGTTATCCAATGTTCCTTATTCATATGGTATGCAGGATAAAAACCTTTTTCTTCTAAAAGTGAACCCAGCATTATTGGGTCGCACTTAATATTAACTATATCTACTATTCTATCGGAATATTCACCTAATCTATTCTTAGGGATTTTCATTAATAAAGCAAACCATTTGTTATTGTTACTATGCCTGAATACAGTAGAAACATTATCATTTTTAAATGGTTTATCAGGTTCTTCACTAAATATTTCTGTAATAGATTTAACTAAACTTTCAAAATTCATATTCATATTACTTAGTTTTCTTTAAAATTTTATTTGCTGCAATAAGCACACCTGTCTTACCACAATGGAAGTTAAATGAACCTTGCATCCATACTGCAAAAGGTTCTCTAAGTGGTGCATCAGCAGAAAGCTCAATACTTGAACCTAAAGTAAAAGTACCGGCAGCCATAATAACCTTGCTATCATATCCCGGTAAATCATCCGGTACAGGTGTTACATAGCTATCAACCGGTGAACCGGCTTGAATACCCTCACAAAAGGCAATAAGGTTTTCTTCATTTTCAAGAAGAATAGCTTGTACAATATCTCCTCTTTTTTCATTCATTGTTGGAGATACACCGTAACCCATTAGAGTAAATAGTGTACTTGCAAAAACAGCAGTTTTCATAGCTTCACCTGTAATATGTGGTGAGTTAAATGCACCTAGGAACATTTCTCTCTTTGTGCTGATTGTAGCACCAAGTTCTCTACCTGTACCCGGTGTTGTAAGTCTGTAACTACAAATTTCAACTAAATCTTTTCTACCGGCAATATAACCACCTGTTGGAGCAATACCACCACCGGCATTCTTAATTAAAGAACCTGCCATAATATCTGCACCAACTTGAGTTGGTTCTAGTTCTTCAACAAATTCACCATAACAGTTATCAACCATAACAATAGTTTCAGGTGACTCTCTCTTAACTATTTCTGCAATTTTCTTAATATCAGCAATAGTTAATGCTCTTCTTAGAGAATAACCTCTTGAACGCTGAATATAAGCCATTTTAGGCTTTGACTTTAGCTTTTCAACTAAAGCATCATAATCAACTTCATTATCCTTTAATGGTACTTCATCATAATGAATATCAAAGTCCTTTAATGAGCCTGAGTAATTACCCTCAATACCGATTACACTTCTGATTGTATCATAAGGAATACCTACAACAGAAAGCATAGTATCTCCGGGTCTTAGCATACCAAATAAAGCAACTGTTAATGCGTGAGTACCTGACTGAAAACTTTGTCTTACTATTGCATCTTCTGCACCAAAAGCAGTGGCATATACTTCATCAAGAACTTCTCTACCTCTATCGCTATAGCCATAACCTGTACTATCGGCAAAGTGACTTTCTGACACACCACAAGTTTGGAATGCCTTTAGCATTTTGTTCTGGTTATATTCTTGTATTCTCTCTATTTCTTGGAACTGAGTTTTGCACTGTTCCATTGCTTTTTCAGATAGTTCTAGAATTTTACTATCTAAATCAAAAAAATTCATCTATGTATTTCCTTCCATTTTCCTATTATATTAAAACCCATTTTGGTATAACATTCTTTTAAATCATCTTCACAAAATAAATATAAGTTGTCTTCTTTTACATTATTTAAAAGGCTTTTTGCATAATCATTATTTCTATACTGAGGTAATGTTGCAATTGGTGAAATTATTTTACTGTATTCATCACCTGTTATTATTGCACAAGAAACTATTTTATCTTCTAGCTCAAGTGAATAAATTTTACTGCAATTTACTCTAACTTTGGAATGTAAATCAGTTGCAAAATACCCATAATCAGCAATTTTTACAACAGTTGAATTGCAGTTATTAAAGAAGTTAAAAACACCTTTATATTCATTAACGGTAGTAAAAATGCAGTTATTTTCTTTTACATTGTTATTAATAAATTCTCTTTTCATAATTAAGCCTGTTTCTGACATAGAAAAATTAAAATTCAGAGAATATTTTTCATTAAACAAAAGATGAGAAAACCCTAACACATTGAGAAATTCTTCAATTTCCTGTATGTTAGAATTTTCTGTTAAAAATAAAATAAACTGATTATCTAACCTTGAAATCAGCGAAACATAATCTTCATTAAAAGACTGATACCATATATCAAGAAAGTCACAGTTAAGCCCATAAGATTTATACAATACATTTATTCTGGTGAAAAATACATCCTTATCTTTTAGCTTAGCTGTAACATTCTTATATTTTGTGTCATCAGACAGATATTTTATCATTTCAATTCTTTAACAAGGTTCTTGAAGTGAATACCTCTCTCCATAAAGTTCTTGTACAAATCAAAACTTGCACTTGCTGGAGATAGAGAAACAATATCACCCTTAACTGCAACTTCAGAAGCTTTTTTAACTGCCTCTTCCATATTAGATACACGATAAATTACAGGGTTACCCTCACTATAGCTAGGTGCCTTCTTAGTTGAAGTTTCAATTTTATCAGCAGTATTGCCCATTAAGATAAGAATTTTAACCTTCTTACAAATAACTTCACCTAGTTCATCATAGTTAAGGTTTTTGTCATAACCACCGGCAATAATAATAATCTTTTCATCATATAGAGAAAGTGTACCTGATGCAGTTCTTGTAGGACTGGATGCAATAGAATCGTTGTAGTACTTAACACCATTAAATTCTCTTACAAATTCTGCTCTATGTTCTACACCTTGGAATGTTTTTGCTACTTTAACAATAGTATCAACATCAACAATACCCCATACAGCTGAGATAGCAGCCATATAGTTCTCTACATTGTGCATACCCGGAATGAAAATATCTTTAATGTCAATAATTTCTGTTTCTTTACCGTAATCAGAATAAACTATCTTGTTATCCTTTAGATATGCACCGTTAGTAACAGTATTTCTTCTACTAAACTTAACTAGTTGACCACGAACTTCACTTGAGAATGAATTTGAAATTTCATTATCAAGGTTAAGAACAGTCTTTGAGAAAGCATTTTGATGAAGAAGAATATTCTTCTTGGCATCAACATATTCTTGCATATCCTTATGTATATCAAGGTGATTTGGTGAAACATTTGTTACAATAGCAATTTCAGGACTTTCTTTCATTGAGATTAGTTGGAATGAAGAAAGTTCAACAACTGCATAATCATCCTTAGTAATACTTTCAATTTCAGGTAAAAGTGGCTTACCGATATTTCCACCTAAAAATACCTTTTTACCGGCAGCTTTTAGAAATTCTGAAACAATAGAAGTTGTAGTTGTCTTACCGTCAGAACCTGTAACTGCTATAATATGACAGTCGGCAAGTTCAAAGAAAAGTTCCATTTCTGAAGTTACAACAACACCACGACTACGCATTTCAACAAGTTCATCCATATAGTACTTCATACCGGGTGTTCTAAACACTATATCAACATCAAGATTCTTTAGGTAATTATCACCTAAAGAAAGTTTAACACCAAGTTCTTCTGCTTTCTTAGCATTATCTCCTAGGTCCTCAAAATTTCTTCTATCACAAGCAGTAACATCAATGCCCTTGTTTACGAACATTTCCATAACAGGAAAGTTACTGATACCAAGTCCACAAAATGCTACTTTCTTATCCTTTATACTTTCAAAAAAGTTATCAATTTTTGTCATAAGGTTCAACCTCCTAAATACATACTATATTATTATACCAAATGTAAAGAAAATTTCAATTATTTTATGCAAATAACGCAAAAAAACGGTGACAAAGTCACCGTTCTAATTAAAATTATTCTCTGCCAAGAAGTGAGTCAACAGAAGTTTCCAAAATATCTGCTAATGCAACAAGTTCAATATCTGTTACATAACGGATTTGACCTTCCAGCTTAGAAAGACCTGATGCATTCATATCAACGCCATTAACCTGCAACTGTGCAAGAAGTTCCTTTTGCTTCATTCCCTTCTTTTTTCTTGCAGATTCAACACGAGCACCAATTAGGTTTCTGTCGCCTAAGTTTTGTTTTCTTAGCCTCATAATATTCTCCCCATTTACATAATTATTTTTCTTTAAAGTAATTCTTTTGAATAATTCTAATAAATAATTCTTTTAAAATATTCTTTTAAAAAATTCTTTAAATTCATTATGAACATATTATAATACTATAAAAGAAAAAAAACAAGACCTTTTTGTAAATAAATTTAAAAAATTGATACTTTTTATCGAATTATATTACACGATAGTGATATTTTGTAATATTTTTGTAATTTTCTTATAAAAAATTATTTAAAAGAAATATAAATAGCAAAAAAATAAGGGTCATAATGACCCTTAGCAACCAAATCTATAAGCCGAGTTCTGTCGTGAATAGCCATCTATCTTGGCAGTGTGTTGCCACAACTGCTCAACGCCACCTCCTCGGGACTGCCGAGCATGCATTATGTCCCTCCACGGTGTTGCTCCAAATAGGGTTTACACGGCTAATATGTCTCCATATTACCGGTGAGCTCTTACCTCGCCTTTCCATCCTTACCACATAAGTGGCGGTAATTTTCTGTTGCACTATCCCTAGGGTCACCCCCGGCGGCTGTTAGCCGTTATCATTGCTCTATGGAGCTCGGACTTTCCTCGGATAGTCGCTTTCGCTTCTAACCGTAGCTATTCAATCTAGTTGCTACTATATTTTAATAGAAAAATAATATTTTGTCAAACATATTGAATGAATTTATAATAAGTTGTATAATATAATAAGATTTTAATGGAGGATTACAATATGGATATTAGACAAGAATCTTTACAAAAGCATTATGAATGGAATGGCAAAATCGAAGTTGTTTCCAGAGTTAAGGTTAATAGTAGCAAAGATTTGTCACTGGCTTACACTCCCGGTGTTGCTGAACCTTGCCTTGAAATTAATAAGGACTACAACAAGTCATTTGAACTAACAAGAAGAAACAACCTTGTTGCAGTAGTTACTGATGGTTCTGCTATCTTAGGTCTAGGTGACATTGGTCCTGAGGCCGGTATGCCTGTTATGGAAGGTAAATGTGCATTATTCAAGGAATTTGCTGATGTTGATGCTTTTCCTATTTGTGTTAGAACTAAAGATGTTGATGAATTTGTAAATACAGTTTATCTTATCAGTGGTAGCTTTGGTGGAATTAACCTTGAAGATATTGCAGCACCTAGATGCTTTGAAATTGAAAAGAAGTTAAAAGAAAAATGTGACATTCCGGTATTCCATGATGACCAACATGGTACTGCTATTATTGTTGCAGCCGGTTTACTTAACGCACTAAAGGTAGTTAATAAAAATATTGAAGATGTACAGGTTGTAATTAACGGTGCAGGTTCTGCCGGTATTGCTATTTGTAAGCATCTGCTAAACATTGGTTTTAAGAATGTTACAATGTGTGATATTAACGGTATTCTTTGTGAAGATGATGATACTCTTAAGGATGCACATAAGGAAATTGCAAAGGCTACTAACAGAAGTAAAAAGACAGGTAACCTAGCTGATGCAATGAAAAATGCTGATGTATTTATCGGTGTAAGTGCTCCTAACATTGTTTCTGAAGAAATGGTGAAGAGTATGGCTAATGACCCTATTATCTTCTCTATGGCTAACCCTACACCTGAAATTATGCCTGATAAGGCTAAGAATGCCGGTGCTGCTGTAGTTGGTACAGGTAGAAGTGACTTCCCTAATCAGATTAACAATGTACTTGCTTTCCCAGGTATCTTTAGAGGTGCTTTGGATTGTAGAGCAAAGGAAATCAATGAAGAAATGAAAGTTGCTGCATCTTATGCAATTGCAAACTTAATTTCTGATGATGAACTAAATGCTGAGTATATTCTACCGGAAGCATTTGATAAGAGAATCGGTAAGGCTGTTGCTGAAGCAGTTATTAAAGCTGCTAATGAAACAGGTGTAAGTCAGATTTAATTATCTGTTACAATATAAAATAGGCAAAAATTTAGGAGATGCTAATGCATCTCCTTTTTTTATTTATATTACATTTTTTCTGACATATTGAAGTAAAGTTTCTTTATCGTTAATTAAAGTATTTTCAATAACTTTATTAAGCAAAAGATTAAGTGTATCCCCTATTATTTTGCCTTTTGACATTCCACAACCCATAAGGTCCGAGCCATTGACTTTAAGATACTTTAAGCTAAAACATTCGTCATTATCCATAATATCACGAAAGATACTATTAACTTTATCCAGTTTATCAATCTTTTCTTGTTGATGGTATGATGACTGAGAAAGTACATCAGCCATTTGAATTTTCATAAGCATTGAAAAATTATCTGAACCGATATTTTTTAATACTTTTTTAATTATAATTCTGTCAGGCTGAATTCTTAAATCGTGAATTGAAATTAAATTAACCACAGTTTCAGTAAAATCTTTTGGGTAACGAAGTCTTTCCAAAATTATCTTTGCAATACCTGCACCGGTTTTTTCGTGACCTCTAAAATGAGAAACACCATTTTCATCTTTATTTTCTGACATAGGTTTACCTATATCATGAAGTAACATTGTCATTCTTAAGATTGGGTCGTTGTCAATATGCTTAACGCAAGAAACTGTGTGTTTCCATAAAGTTTTGTTATGGTGTGGTGTGTTTTGTTCATAATGAAACATTGTAGAAATTTCAGGAATGATAACTGCAAATACATCTTTAAATCTTCTGAGAATATAACTACAATTTTCACCACACAAAGTTTTTACAAGTTCTGTTGCAATTCTTTCTTTAGAAATATTATTTAATAGTTCTTTATTCTTTGCAATTGCGTTATATGTATTAAATTCTACTGAAAAGTTATAAGTTGATGCAAACCTTAATGCTCTTAAAATTCTTAATGCATCTTCCTTAAATCTTTTATCCGGTTCACCAACACATCTAATAGCCTTATACTTTAAATCTTCTTGACCGTTGAAATAGTCAATTACACCTTCACTTGGGTTATATGCCATAGCATTTACTGTAAAATCTCTTCTTGCTAAGTCTTCTTTTAGTGAAGTGGTGAACTCTACATTCTTAGGATGACGGTTATCTTCATAATCTCCATCAATTCTATAGGTTGTGATTTCATAAACTTCATAATCAATAATTACTGCAACTGTGCCATGCTTTATTCCGGCATCAATAATTTTGTAATCTTTGAATATTGAAATAATTTCATCCGGTTTTGCATTTGTGGTTAAGTCATAATCCTTAGGTGTTAAACCAAGTATCATATCCCTTACACAACCACCTACTGTATAACATTGAAAACCATTTGACTCCATTTTTGAAATTATATTTAAAACATTTTTAGGTAAAGTAAAATTCATATATATCATCTCAATTATTTTTATATTTATTATACCACATTAATTATGTATAAAAAAGTTAAATTTAAGTCAAAAATAGCACAACTTCATGTTGTGCTATCTAGTTATATTTTAATTTTTGTCAACTATCTTTTTCTTAATAGCAGTTGTAATGAGAGTAAGAATAATAAATACTATTATTGTAAAAGCAAATGAACATAATAAAAACATAGAAGAATTATGATTTAGTGGTACTGTACCTAAAATTTTGCCACCAAACAAGAAACCTAAAACTAAGCAAACAAAAATAAATATTGATAAAGAAAGTCTTAGTTTATTAAACGGTAAAGAAATCTTCACTACTAGTGCAAACAATGCAAAAGCAGTTACCATAATACAGACAGTTTCCAGAGTTTGAGTATTAAATCCAAGTTGATAACCTAAAGTCATAACCAATATAGAATTTAGAGTAACCGTTAAACCTGCCGGTATTGCACCACAGATAATGTTAATGAAGAAGTTTCCTGTAATTCTGTTATTGTTATATTCCATAGCTAATATAAATGATGGAATACCGATGGTAAGTCCTCCGACAAATGAAAGTTGAATTGATTGGAATGGATAGGACATACCAAAAATAATAACTAAAACAGAAAGTAAAATTGAAAAAATATTTTTAACTAAAAACAGTGATGAACTTCTTTGGATATTCTGAATTGTTCTTCTACCCTCAGTAACAATATATGGCATTGATGAAAAGTCATTATCAGCAAGTACAATTTGTGATACACACTTAGCAGCCTCACTACCTGATGCCATCGCTACCGAACAATCAGCTTTTTTTAAAGCTAATACATCATTTACTCCATCACCTGTCATAGCTACTGAATGACCATTATCGTGTATTGATGAAATCAGCTTTTCTTTTTGTTGAGGAGTTACTCTACCAAAAATTGTATATTCTTCTGATGCTTTTTTAATATCTTCATCAGTTTTTAAAGTGCTACAGTCAATAGCTTTATCGTAGTTATCAATATTAAAAGTTTTGGCAATATTCACAATAGTATTTACTGAGTCACCTGAAATAATCTTAATATTAACTCCTTGTTTTTTGAAATACTTTAAGGTTTCTTTTGCATTTTCACGAAGTTTATCTCTCAATAAAACATTACAAATAGGTGTTCTTGTATCACCCTTAATCATTACAAATGTTAGAACTCTGTAGTTATTTTCATATTTCTTAATATCGGTTAAAATATCATTTTCATCATCATTAAGGATAAATTCACCTGCACCACAGAGAATCTTCCTATCACTAAAAGTAACAGAAGAACATTTCTTTTCAGAAGAAAAGGCTTCTACTGAAACTGCTTTTTCGTAATGGTAACCATCAATTTTATCCCTAACTGCATTCATTGTACTGTTGTAGTCAATGCTATTATTTGCAAAATCAGAAAGAATATTTAGCACATCATCATAAGTATAGTCACTTAGGGGAATAATATCCTCAACAATCATTTCATCACAAGTCAGTGTACCTGTTTTGTCAAGACAAAGAGTATCTACTCTTGCAAGTGTTTCAATACAATAAAGGTCTTGAACAAGAACATTTTTCTTAGAAAGTCTTATAACAGAAACAGCAAGAACTGTACTTGTCAAAAGTACAAGTCCCTCAGGAATCATACCTATAAGTGCTGCTACCGTTTTAACAACTGCATCTTCCAATGAAACATTTAAGAATAATAACTGATGTAAAAACAGTATTGTACCCAATGGAACTAAAATACAAGTTACTACTTTAATAATTTTTTTAATAGTTCTGAAAATTTCAGAATTATTTTCTTTATAATACTTAGCAGAATTATTTAGCTTTGCAGCATAATTATCGTCACCTACTGCAACAACCTTTGAGATACATTGTCCTGAGTTGATAAAGCTACCGGACATTAGCTTGTCCCCAACTTTTTTTCTGATTAATTCACTTTCACCGGTAAGCATACTTTCATTTACAAAGCACTCACCGTCAACAACAACACAGTCAGTTGGAATTTGATTACCTCTGCTCAATGAAAGCAAATCATCAAGAACAATATCTTCATTATTAATATCTATTGTATCACCATTTCTGATAACCTTTGAATTGTTACCGGAAATAATAGACAGTTTATCAACTGCTTTTTTGCTACGAATTTCTTGCACAATACCGATTATTGTATTGAAAAATACAACACCGATAAAAAGCATATTCTTGTATGAACCAACAAGAAAAACTGCTAAAGCAAGAACAACATTCAACAAGTTAAATAATGTACAAATATTTTTAAATAAAATATTTCCTAAGGTTTTTTCCGGTTTTGAGGTATCAACATTAACCTTACCCTCTGAAACTCTCTTGTCAACTTCTTGGGTAGTTAAACCTGTAAAAATTTTTTCTTCACTCATATAGCACCCATTAAATAAAAAATTTGGAACTTCTGTACTGAAAATCAGCACTAAAAAAATAATACTACCAAAATAATATTTTATCAATACTATTTCCAAACTATTATACTATAAAACAAGAAAAAATAATAGTATGACATATAAATAAAGGTGAGGTTATGAAAAAAGTTATTTCATTTATAATAGCTATTGTGGCTATATTAGGAGTATATAATACTATAAATCCATCAAATGCTATTGTGACAAGTAGTGACTTAAAAAATAAAACAGTACAAATCGGTGGACAACCTTTTGGAATTAAATTTTATTCAGAGGGTGCTTTAGTAACCAAAGTAAGAGAAAATTCTCCTGCTGATAAGGCCGGTATGAGGGTTAATGATATTATAATAGGTATTAATAATGAAAAAGTTAAGGATAATGAAGTTGTAAGGAATAAAATTGAAGAATATAAAAATCAAACTATTAAGTTTACTATTAACAGAGATTATGAAATTATTGACTTAAACATTAAACCTGAAAATCACAATGGTAATTATACAGTAGGTATTTGGATAAAAGACAGTTGTGCCGGTATAGGAACTATAACTTATTATGATACAAACAATAATACTTTTGCTTGTTTAGGTCACGGAATTTGTGACAAAGAATCAACTAACCTACTACCTATGGCTGAGGGTGATATTTGTCCTGCAATTATTCAAAGTGTTGACAAAGCTAAGAGTGGTTATGCCGGTGGACTTAACGGATATTTCTTAGATGATGAAATCGGTAAGGCTTATTATAATTCAGAATATGGGCTGTTCTGTAATAAAGAAATAGAAACTTCCTACAAAGAATATAAAGTTGCTACTAAGGAAGAAGTTAAAAAAGGAACTGCTTATATTTACACAACTGTTGAGGGTTCTAACCCTAAATTCTACAAAGTATATATTAAACCGGAATGTCACTTCTTCTTTGACAAAATGAAAGAAATTACAATTGAAGTTACAGACAAAGAGTTACTGAAAAAAACAGGTGGCATTGTACAGGGTATGAGTGGTTCACCTATAATACAAGATGGTAAACTTATTGGTGCAGTTACCCATGTATTTGTCAATAATCCTGAAAAAGGTTACGGAATTCTTGCTGAAACAATGATAGATGAGTCAAAATAAAAAATTGTAGAAACGGCATATTATTGGGGTATTTTGTAATATAGTGGGTAGTGGTGACACAATATGTTGAGATTTAAATTAATTTTTTGGAAAAAATTTAAGTGTAAACCCTTGATATATTTGCCATAATATGGTATGATTATCTCAACAAATTAACAAGGGAGAATTTTCATGGAGAATAAAATCAAACTACTTCTCACAGAAGAACCAAATGAATTTGATGAGGAAACACTCCGTTTTCTCAACAGTAAGAACTTTTCAGTTCACTACTCTGCTAAAGATGGTGAAGAACTACTAAACAAAATTAACGAGATACACCCTGATGTGGTACTGTTCGACTTGTTCCTAACAAGACTAGATGGAATAAGCGTTATGCGTCACATTAGAAATGAAAGCAACTGTTCCCCACTTTTCATTGCATTTTCTAACTATAGAAGTGCTTTGCTTGAACAAGAGGCTATGAACAATGGTGCATCTTACTTTGTGCTAAAGCCTTACAACATTAACGACCTTACTGAAAACATTACTATGTTAATGAACACAAAGAACATTATGAACAACCAAGGTTATCAAAGCAATCTTAACATTGAAGTAAAGGTTACTGAGATTCTTCACCAAATCGGCGTACCTGCACATATTAAGGGTTATCACTACCTAAGAGATTCAATACTTATGTCTATTGAAAAGCCTGAAATCATCAATGCCGTTACTAAGGAACTGTATCCATCAGTTGCACTAAAGTATGAAACGACTTCCAGTAGAGTTGAAAGGGCTATTAGACATGCAATTGAAGTTGCTTGGGACAGAGGTGATGTGGATGTGCTTAACTCCTACTTTGGATATACTATCCACAACTCAAGAGGTAAGCCAACTAACAGTGAATTTATTGCTATGATTAGTGATAAATTAAGACTACAACTAAAGAATGCAAGTTAAAAAATTATGGGTACTGATTTTCAGTACCCATTTTTTATGAGAAAAAAACTGCTCTCTAAATTAATAGAAAGCAGTTTTGTAATTAAATCAATAAATTTTCTTAAAGAAACAACTGTGGTTACCTGTATGACAAGCAGCACCTGTTTGTTCTACTGTTACTAATAAAGTATCATCATCACAATCGGAATAAATTTCAACAACCTTTTGAAGATGGCCTGATGTTGCACCTTTATTCCATAGTTCCTGACGACTTCTACTCCAAAACCAAGTATAGCCTGTTTCAAGTGTTTTAGCCATAGATTCCTTGTTCATCCAAGCAACCATAAGGACTTCACCTGTAGATTTCTCTTGAATTATTGCCGGAATTAAATCTGACTTAACAAAATATTTATCTAAGTTATTTTCCATAATTAACCTCTTGTTAGTTTAATAGCCTTTGGTAAATTAAGTGTACCTTCATAAATTGACTTACCACAAATTGCACCAAAAATATTAAGACTCATCAAGTCCTTAATATCTGTTAAATCTGATATACCACCACTTGCTACAATGTCAGCACTTACAGAATTACTTAGCACTTCAAGCTGAACAAGGTTAGGACCTGTTAGCATACCGTCACGGTTAATATCGGTAAAGATAAACTTTTCTACACCAACATCTTCCATTCTCTTGGCAAGTTCTGTGTAGTAAATATCGCTACCGTCAATCCAACCCTCTGACTTTACCATACCGTCCATTGCATCAATACCAACAATAATTTTGTCGCCAAAATTCCTAACTGCATCAATAACAATCTGAGGGTTCTTAACTGCAACTGAACCAAGTACAACTTGGTTGACACCGTTATTTAGGTAATATTCAATAGACTTAATATCACGAATACCACCACCAACATCAACAAGCATACCACAGGACTTTGCAATATCACAAATTAATTCGGCGTTTTGCATTTTACCGTCTTTTGCACCATCAAGATCAACCATATGTAGGTATCTTGCACCGGCATCTTTAAATGACTTAGCAGTAATATATGGGTTTTCAGCAACTTTTTTAACTGTATTGTAGTCACCCTTTTGTAGGCGAACACAGTTACCGTCTTTAATATCAATAGCAGGAATAATATACATTAAGCATCAATCTCCTTTCTTATTAAATCAACAAGTTCTTCAATTTGTTTTTTGTGTAGTTTTAGACTTGCAACATTAGCAATTAATCTTGCTGAGATTGGACAAACATCTTCAACAACTTCAAGTCCGTTTTCTTTTAAAGTTGAACCTGTTTCAACAATATCCACAATTGCATCACTTAAACCGATAAGTGGACCAAGTTCAACAGAACCTTCAATTTTGATTACACGAACATCCATATTTTTTTCTTCAAAGAATGATCTTGTAACATTAGGATACTTAGTAGCAATTGTTAATGCTTTGTATCCACCATAAAGGTCTTTACCCTTTTGTGTTGCTACTGCAAACTTACATCTACCAAAACCTAGGTCAAGTAGTTCATAGAAACAATGACCGTTTTCAAGAATTGTATCTTTGCCAACAACACCAAGGTCACAAACTCCATTTTCAACATATGTAATAACATCGGCTGCTTTAGCTAGGACAACTTCGATTTCGCCGTTACCAATTGGAAGGATGAGCTTTCTGCCCTTGTTGATAACTGCATCACAGTTGTAACCTATCTTTTGAAATAATTTAATTGTATCTTTTTCAAGTCTGCCTTTTGTTAAGGCTATTCTTAATGGCTGCATATCATTCACCTACAACTAGTAGTTCCTTTACTCTGGTTTTGTCTGCATACTGTTTAGCTTCTTCAATTGTTTCAAATACGCTAAACACTGCATTTTTGCCCTGATTAACAAGTTCTTTTGTTTTTTCAATAGCTGTGATTTCAAAGCCATCTTTTGCACAAACAAGAATTTCCGGAATAGGAGCTTCGTCTTTGTTGCTATCTTTTAACTTAATTTCAACAAGGTCATCTACATTAACTGCAAAACCGGCAGCACCTGTAGGGAAATCAAAGTTTTCCATTAGTTTGTCGTATCTACCACCTGAAATAACTTCATCACCGATACCGTTTACAAAAGCTGTAAAAACAATACCACTGTAGTAGTTAGTCTGTTGAACAATACCAAGGTCTATAATAATCTTGTCACCAAGGTTAAGTTTTGATAAATCTTCAAATATTTCTTTTAGGTAGTTTAATGCTTTAACTGCCTTTTCATCATTACATAGATTTAAGGCTTCATCAATTACTTCAACACCACCAAATAGTCTTGGTAACTTTCTGATAGCTTCAACATCCGAACTTTTAGGAAGTTTATCAAGGATAGTATTTAGGGCTGAATAATTCTTGCTTTCAATACTTACTCGAATAGCTTCAGCAGTTTCAGCAGATACGTTTAGTCTTTCTACTAATGCGTTAAATACATCAGCGTGACCGATTTCAATACGGAAATCATCAACATTAGCTGACAGACAGTCAATAGCAGTTGTTAAAATTTCAAGGTCTGCCCTCTTACCTGTTGCACCGATAAGTTCAACACCCATCTGCATAATTTCGTTACTTCTACCACGCAAAGTAGGATTGTTACGATAAACGGACTGACCGTAATAAAGTCTTAGAGGTAAATCGTAATTCTTTAGACGAGTTGCTGCCATTCTTGCAATAGGTAATGTTGAATCGGGACGCATAACCATTAGTCTGCCTTTATTATCAGTTGTCTTAAACATTGCTTCTTGTGGATAACCTGAGTCCTCCAAAGAAAACAAATCATAAAATTCAATACAAGGAGTATCTACCTTTGAATAGCCCCTATTTACAAAACAATTCTTAATCTTTTCCTGTACATCGCAAGAGGTGATACATTCTTCAAACAAATAGTCCTTTGTACCCTCCGGTGTAATCATTAAATTCTTTCTCATAAATTACCTCGCACTTTAGTGTGCTAATATGTTAACACAGTAAAGAAATTTTGTCAACCTTTAATTTTCTTTAACCTTCTCAGCTTTTTCGACTTTATCTAAAGGTTCTTTGGAAATATATTCTTTATTTCTAAGAAGTTTCTTGTTTACATCTTTGCCAAGTAGGTTATAAATTACAACGAAAGCAGGAATACCCATTAGCATACCGGCTACACCGAATAAACCACTACCTACAATAACACTGAATAAAATCCAGAAACCTGAAATACCGATTTTGTCACCGATAACCTTAGGACCAATAACATTACCGTCAAGCTGCTGTAAAAGAACAATAATAATTACAAACCAGAAACATTCTGTTGGGTTAATCATTAGTAGAATAAAGCCACTAGGAATTGCACCAAGGAATGGTCCAAAGAATGGAATAACATTTGTAATACCAACTACAACTGCAATCAGTAAAGCGTAATCAAAGTTGAATACAAGTAAAATAATATAGCAAAGTACACCGATAATTAAAGAGTCAATTACACGACCGATAATAAAGTTACCACATACTTCATTTGACATATGAGTTACTTTGAAAATCTTGTTTTGCCATTTCTTAGGAGCATAAGCCATAGTAAGTTTCTTTACTTGACCACACATAAGTTCCTTTGATGATAGGAAATAAATTGATGCAACAATACCGATAATCCAGTTATATACACCATAAGAAACAACTTTTGCAGTAGAAAGGATTTCAGGGAAAATACTGCTTAACAGTGACTTAACAGTATCAAGAATATTACCACCTGAGAACATCTTTGTAAACTTGTTAATAAAGTCAACAAGACCGTTATCCATTTGTAGTGATAAACCGAATGTTGCGTTTGCCCAATCTATAAATTGTGCAGCCAACTGTTCAAACTGTTTACCATAGTTAATAATATTTTTAGATAACTCTGCAAAGCTATCTACCAAGCTAGGTATAATAATAACCATTAAGAAAGCTATTACAGAAATGGCTATTACATAGGTAGTTATAATAGCAAGTGGTTTTCGCATTACTTTACATTTTTCATGTTTCTTGCCTATGCCTTTATAGGCTTTTTCGTAAAAGAAGTTATATGGGAACTTTAATATATAAGCAATAATAAAGCCATACATAAATGGTGTTAATACAGTAAAAATTGTAGAAATAATACTTACTACTTTGTTAAAATTCATAATCAAAAAGCAGAATAAAGCTGCAACTGCTATTAGAATTATACCTCTTTTTAGTCGTTTATCTTTCATATATTCCTCCTTAGAACAAAGACATTTGTGAACTTTCAGGTAAATTGTTTAGACAACCTACATTTTTAAGTGTTTCAATAACTGCTCTGGAAACTTTAGTTTTAATAATCATTTCTTCTATTGAAAGATACTTATTTTTCTTGCCACATTCAGCAAGAGAAATTGCAGCAGCTTCACCTATACCTGAAAGTGACATAAACGGTAGTCTAATCTTGCCATCTTCTATAATAAATTTCTTAGCTTCGGATTTGTAAATATCAACAGGTAGGCACTCAATGCCTCTTGCTAACATTTCGTTTATAATTTCCAAAGTAGAAAATTCTGTTTGTTCTTTAGCAGATGCTTCATTACCCTTTTGCTTGATAATCTTCATCTTCTCTTTAACTGCATCTCTGCCTTTCATTACAGTTGCCCCATCAAAATCTTCACCACGAACTGTAAAGTAAGCAGCATAATATGCAAGTGGCTTATGCACTTTATACCAACCATAACGCAAAGTAGAAATCATATAAGCAGCAGCATGAGCCTTAGGAAACATATACTTGATTTTCATACAAGAATCAATGTACCATTCCGGAACATTGTGACTACGCATAGCCTCAAAATGTTCTTCTGTAAGTAACTTTGTGGCATTACCTTTACGGACAATTTCCATAATCTTAAATGCCATACCAGGTTCAAGACCTTTGTGCATTAAGTAGGTCATAATACTGTCACGAGTACCGATAACTTCTGAAATTGTACAAGTACCGTTTTTGATAAGTTCTTGAGCATTACCTAGCCATACATCAGTACCATGGGATAGACCTGCAATCTGCATAAGATCGGCAAAGCAAGTTGGTTTTGCATCAATCATCATCTGTCTTGTAAAGTTAGTACCACATTCAGGTAAGCTAAGAGTACCTGTTTGACAATCAATATCTTCAGGTGTAACACCTAGTGCTTTTGGTGAAGTAAACAATGAATAAACATCAGGATCTGACATTGATACTTCCATAACGGGAATACCTGTAAATTCTTCTAAGTAATGATAAACTGTAGGAGAATCATGACCAAGTTCATCAAGTTTACAAATTGTATCATGGATAGAATGGAAGTCGAAGTGAGTAGTAACATTATCAGACTTCATATCATTTGCAGGATGTTGTACCGGACAGAAATCATAAATTTCTTTACCCTTAGGAACAACAACCATACCACCGGGATGCTGACCTGTGGTTCTTCTAATACCTGTACAACCACTAGCAAGTCTTAGTTCTTCGGTTTTGCTATAGACTCTACCCTTTTCTTCTTCATATTTCTTTACATAACCAATAGCAGTTTTATCGGCAACTGTTGCTATTGTACCGGCTTTAAACACATTATCGTGACCGAAAAGTTCTTCCGTATATCTATGGGATTTACTCTGATACTCACCACTAAAGTTAAGGTCAATATCAGGAACTTTGTCGCCCTTAAATCCTAGGAAAGTTTCAAATGGAATTTCGTGACCGTCTCTATCCATCGGTGTACCACACTCAGGACAATCCTTTGGTGGCAAGTCAAAGCCTGAACCATAACTACCGTCAGTAATAAATTCACTGTGCTTACATTTACTACATACATAGTGAGGAGCAAGTGGATTAACTTCTGAAATACCTGACATTGTAGCAACAAAGGAACTACCAACAGAACCTCTTGAGCCTACCAAATAACCATGAGCTTCACTATCTGCAACAAGCTTTTGTGCAGTCATATATAGAACAGAGAAACCGTATGTGTTGATAGAATTAAGTTCCTTATCAAGTCTTGCTTTTACTATTTCTGGCAATGGATCACCGTACTTTTCCTTTGCTCTTTTCCAAGTAATTGAGTTAAGTTGTTCCTCAGCACCTTCAATAAATGGTGGGAAGTTTCCCGGTGGGATTGGTCGTACATAATCACACATATCAGCAATAGCATTTGTATTTTTAACTACAATTTCATATGCTTTTTCTTCACCAAGATAATCAAATTCCTTTAGCATTTCTTTAGTTGTTCTAAAGTATAGTGGTGCTTGTTGGTCTGCATCTGCAAAGCCTTTTGATGCTTGTAAAATCTTACGATAATCCTTATCATGAGGGTCTAGGAAGTGAACATCACAAGTAGCAACAACAGGAAGATTAAGTTCTTCACCAAGTCTTACAACAGTTCTGTTATACTTGATTAAATCTTCTCTGGTAGCACTACCGTTTCTAATCATAAATTCATTGTTGCCTAAAGGCTGAATTTCTAGATAATCATAGAATGATGCAATATCCTTAAGTTCTGCCCAAGGTTTACCGGAAGTAATTGCTCTGAAAAGCTGACCGGCTTCACAAGCAGAACCGATAATTAAGCCTTCTCTATGCTTAATAAGTTCAGACTTAGGAATTCTAGGCTTCCTATAAAAATACTTTAAATGAGCATAAGAAATAAGTTTATACAAGTTCTTTAAACCAACCTGGTTTTTAACAAGAATAATCTGATGATAAGCAGGTAGTTTCTTTTGGTCTGCACCGTTAAGGTGGGTATTAATATCTATAGTTGACTTAACTGCATAGTCGTCCATTAGTCTATCGCATAGACTAATGAAAATTCTTGATAGAATTTCAGCATCATCAGTTGCTCTATGGTGATTAAAGTTACCTAGTCTTAAATATTTAGCAACTGTATCCAGTTTGCAATTCTTAATATCCGGTAAAATTGAACGACAAATTGCAACTGTATCAATAGAAGTTAGGTTGTATTCTACACCCATTCTATCGCAAACTGCTCTAATAAATGATGTATCAAATGGTGCATTATGGGCAACTACAACTGCACCATCTACAAATTCTAGGAAGTCTTTTACTGCTTCTTCATCAAGTGGTGCATCCTTAACCATACCATCATTGATACCTGTAAGTTCAACAATCTTTTCAGGAATTGGCTTTTCAGGATTAACAAAAGTTTCAAATGTATCTACTACTACACCATTTTTAATTTTTACTGCACCGATTTCTGTAATCTTTTCTTTTTGTGCAGAAAGTCCTGTAGTTTCTATATCGAAACAAACAAATGTACCATCAAGACTTTCATCCTGAGTACCTTTAACTGCAGAAACAAAATCATCAACAAAATAGGCTTCGCAGCCATAAATAACTTTGATTTTGTTTTCGTCTTTATTAATTCTTTCAGCTGTATTCATAGCTTCAGGGAATGCCTGTGCTACACCATGGTCAGTAATAGCAACTGCTTTGTGTCCCCATTTATATGCACGATTAACAATATCACTTGCAGAAGAAATACCATCCATATCGGACATATTGGTATGCATATGTAGTTCTACACGCTTTTCGTCAGCGTTGTCTTTTACATCAATTTTTTCAGTAAAACCGATAGAACGAGCATTTAGTACAAGTTCACCGGCATATCTATCATTTTCAATATCACCATCGGCAATAATTGTTTGGCCTTTCTTAATTTGGTCAAGGACTTTTGTAGAGGCTATATCACCGAAAACTTTTACATTTACAGAACCTGAATAGTCGGTACATAGAATATTGAAAATATTTTTATCTCCGGAACGAGTAACCTTCTTTTCAACACTAAATACATCACCCCATACTGTGATTTTACCTGTATCATAGGCAATATCACTCATTGGTGAAGGTGCTTTCTTGATAGTTCTACCGTAAAGTGGTCTGCACTTTTGTAAGTTAACTTGAGGATAAAGGAACTTACCCTCTCTAACTTCTACAAAGCCTTCTTTGTTCTGTAGTCTTTCCTCTGCATTTTCTTCAAGGCGTTTTTCTTCAATAGCATAAGTTTGAACTACTTGTTGAACTTCTTGTCTTACTGTTGTTTGCTCTACAGTTTTCTGTTCTTCAATATAAGATTCATTTTCAGCATCCATTTCAAGGACACCATCAACATTTACTTTTATTAGCAAACCAAATCTCTCTTGTACAAGGTTCTGCAACTCATGGTTAAAATTCTTTGCCTTTAGTAATGCACCACCACCATGTTTAATGGTAATATTAAGCAAATTGTTTTCAAAAGTTACTTCACAATCTTTGAATGTACCGTTAAGAGTTGGAATTCTGTTTCTCAACTCATTAAGTAACTCATCAAAACAATCAGCAGAAAATAGTGATGAATTAAACTTTGGTGTAATAATTACCTTGCTTAGTGCAAGTTTAGAATTCATCAATTCACTGTTTAGGCTAGAAAGTTCTGTATCACTAAAAAGCCTATCACAATGAATTATGAAAGACAAAGTTCTTGTACCTTTATTTATTCTTAAATTTCCCACTTGAGAATGTACTAGGCTTTGGTCTAGTACATTCTCACATATGTAGTCTGAAAAAATTTCTTTAACTGAACTCATTTATACTTCTCTATTTCTTACAATTTATCAATTTCTTCTACTAATCTATCAAGTAGTTGGTCTTCCGGTACTTTGCAAATAATTTCACCTTTTTTGAAGATAAGTCCAACCTTATCACCACCGGCAATACCAATATCAGCTTCTCTTGCTTCTCCCGGACCGTTAACAATACAACCCATAATTGCAACTTTAATATTCTTCTTACAATCCTTAAGTCTTTCTTGTGCTTCATTTGCCAAAGCTATTAAGTCAATCTTTGTTCTGCCACAAGTAGGACAAGATACAAACTGGATGCCACCATCATACATATCAAGTGACTTTAGAATATCCTTAGCTGCATAAATTTCCTTTACAGGGTCAGCAGTAAGACTAACACGAATTGTGTCACCTATGCCTTGTACTAATAAAGCACCAATACCGGCAGCAGACTTAATAATACCCATTCTTTCAGTACCGGCCTCTGTTACACCTAGGTGAAGTGGATAATCACATTGCTGAGATGCAAGTTCATATGCTTCAACCATATTCTTAACTGAAGAACTTTTCATTGAAAGGACAATATCATTAAAGTCGAATTTTTCTAAAAGTGAGGCATGATATAGTGCTGAGTCACAAAGTGCTTGTGGTGTAGGACTTCCGTACTTTGCAAGAATTGACTTTTCAAGTGAACCTGAATTTACACCGATTCTAATAGGGATACCGTTATTTGCACAAGCATCAGCAACTGCCTTAACATTGCTATCATCACCGATATTACCCGGATTAATACGGATTTTGTCAACACCTGCTGCAACTGACTCAAGAGCAAGTTTGTAATTAAAATGAATATCAGCAACAACAGGGATTGAAATATTCTCCTTTAGTGCTGAAATAAGTTTAACTGCTTCCATATCAGGTACGGCAGCTCTAACAATATCACAACCTACTTTTTCAAGAGCTTTTGCTTGTTTTACACTATCTTCAACATTATGTGCCGGTATATTTAGCATAGATTGAATTGCAATCTTCTCTCCACCGCCAATAACAACATTACCGGCTTTTACTTTTCTTTTACTTGCCATAAAATCACCAAATTAATTTAAAAATATCATTAGCAGTAATTAAAATCATTAATAATATTAGTAGTCCCATACCAATTCCGTTAACAATTGCTTCAACTTTTCTTGGTACAGATTTACCTCTAATTGCTTCAATTATCAAGAAAACAAATCTACCACCATCAAGGGCTGGGAATGGCAACATATTAAATAAACCTAAGTTTACTGTAATAATCATCATAACATAGATTATACTATTTACAGCACTCATAAATCCTGATGATAGGCTTTCTGATGCAACAGTAGTAACTGCTGAGGCAATACCGATAGGACCTGACATATCCTTTAGTCCAAACTTACCGGTTAACAATCCACCTAAACTTGCATATATCATCTTACAAGTTGAGATAGTTTGTTTAAATGTTTGAGAAATGACTGAACCAAAAGTCTTTTCAATAGGCTTTACATAAAAGTCAATTGAAACCTGTGGGTCACTGTTATCTTTAGTTGTATAAGTAAAGAACTGTACATTCTTTAGTAGCTTTTCTTCACCGTTTCTCTCAACTAAAATATCAGCAGTGTAACGCTTACGGGTTTCTTTCTCTACAATTTTTTCAACCTTATAATCCTTGATACCACAAGCATCATTTATTTTCTTGTAATAATTTTCGTAAATAGAATAGGCATCTTCTTTACTTTTTGCCTTTACTATTTCGTTAGTTGACTTAGAAAGTAGCTCATTAACTTTACTTACTTGTTCATCACTAAGTTTATTGTTTTTATCTTGAACCAAACTAACTGCCATATTATAAAGATTGTTGCCACAGTCCTCTTTGTAAATCTCTAATGTTGAACCGTCAACAGTTTTAAGTTCAGCAGTAGAAATTGGGTAGTTAAAATCCATACTAGTGGATATTCCGTATCCGTTAATTTCCTTAATCACATCTCCTGACCGCAAACCTGTGCAAGAAGAAAATGATGTTGCAGGAAATGACTGTACTTCAGTTGAAGAATACGCATCCTGTTGTACCACTACAACAAACATCAACACAAAACCAAGAATAATATTCATAACTGCACCGGCAATTACAACTATCATTCTTTTCCAGACCTTTGCATTATTGAATGCTCTAGGTTCAGGTGACTCTTCATCTTCGCCTTCCATAGCACAAAAACCACCAATAGGAAAAATTCTCAGTGAATATTTAGTTTCACCTTTTCCAAAAGAAAAAATCTTTGGACCCATACCAAGTGAAAATTCGTTAACCTTAATTCCACTTTTCTTAGCAGTAATAAAGTGGCCGAATTCATGAATAAAAATAATTAATTCAAATAGTAATACACCAATAAGAATTAATGCAATAGTTGTTAAAACAGAAGTAATTTTAATCTCCTCCAATTACTTGACAGAATCTAATACATACTGTCGTGCAGATTTATCCGCATTTAATACATCTTCTACTCTCTTTATCTCCTGTACTTCCACATTATTTAATGCATCATACACAAGGTCACCAATTTCTAAGAATTTAATTTTGCCATCTCTAAACATCTTGTTGGCAACCTCATTTGCACCATTAGCAATAGCCGGTGCAGTTTTTCCAATTTCAATAGCCTTTTTACAAGCTCTTAAACACTTAAATGTATCATAATCCGGCTTGTAGAAAGACAAATTGGAAATCTCAGTTAAATCAAGTTCTTTAACAGGACTTTCATATCTGTTTGGATATGTAATAGCATACTGAATAGGAATTCTCATATCAGGTAATCCCAACTGTGCTATAACAGAATTATCCACAAATTCAATCATACTATGAATAATTGACTCTCTATGAACTACAACATCAATCTTATCTTGTGGCATATCAAATAGCCAACTTGCCTCAATAATTTCAAGACCTTTGTTCATCATTGATGCTGAGTCAATTGTAATCTTTGCACCCATAGACCAGTTAGGATGATTAAGTGCATCCTTAACTGTAACATCCTTTAGGTCATCAATTTTCTTTCCAAAGAACGGACCACCTGATGCAGTAAGAATTAACTTTTTAAGTTCTTTCTTTTGGTTCATACTTTGTAAACATTGGAAGATAGCTGAATGTTCACTATCTACAGGGTACATATTTACATTATTCTTCTTTAATGCATCCATTACAAGGCTACCACCTGCAACTAAAGTTTCTTTATTTGCTAAAGCAATATCCTTATGTGCATTAATTGCAGCTAAAGTCGGTGTTAAACCAACCATACCAACAACAGAATTTAGAATCATATCTGCTGAAGAAATTGTAGCTGCTTCAATAAGTCCATCAATACCCGAAAGGACTTTTGTATCAGTATCGGCAATTTTTGTTTTAAATTCTTTTGCCTTATCTTCGCAAAAAACAACAGCAAGAGAGGGTTTAAACTCTCTCACCTGTTGTTCTAAAATATCAATATTACTATATGCAGTTATAGCTGATATATTTAAGTTTAGTTTGCGAGATACATCAAGAGCCTGAGTTCCGATTGAACCTGTTGAACCCAAAATTGATATATTCTTAACCATTTTAACCTCTTACATAATAATCACAGTAAATAGTGTTACTACATAAACAAATGGTGCAGTAACAATAACACTATCAAATCTATCCAGCATACCACCATGTCCCGGCATAATGCTACCATAGTCCTTAATGCCAAGAGTTCTCTTAATAATAGAGAATGAAAGGTCACCTAGCATAGATAGTGGTGTATTTACAAGTCCGATAATAATTAATGCCCAATAATTAATGTAATCATAACCGAAAATAAAGTTAAAAATTAGACCGATAATAACGGCACTAAGAATACCTGTCAGAACACCACCGGCTGCACCTTCAATAGTCTTTTTAGGACTAATTTCAGGACAAAGTTTATGCTTACCATATTTAACACCGACAAAATAAGCACCGGCATCAGCAATCCAAGGTACACCCATAATAAGTACTGCATAGAAAGCAGTATAAATATCAAACAATGTTGTTAAGTAAGTCGTTGCACCCATACCTGTTGTGATAAGTACAGTAGTAAAGAATGCATAGGCAATATTCCCTAGTCTGACTTCATGATGGAAGAACACCATCATACAAAGCATTGCAATTAGGTAAATAAAGAATGGCAAGAAATTAAATCTTGTAAATGATACCATTGGCATTGCAAAACCAAAGGCAATACTTAACAAACTGATTCTGTATTCTTTTAATAGTTTCTTGGCTGTTAACACTTCTGACACCATAAGTGCAGTAAGAAGTGAAAGAATAATTGTAGTAAATAGTGGTGAAACAAACTGACTTAATAGCAATACAACTATTACTATTGAAATACCAACACCAGCAGTAATAAGCCTTGTTTTCATATTATCCTCCTAAACCCCACCAAATCGACGGTTTCTCTTGGCATATTCAATTAAGGCGTAATTCATATCATCAAAGTTAAAATCAGGCCACAACTTATCCATAATTACATATTCGGAATATGCAGATTGCCACAATAGGAAGTTGGAAGTTCTATATTCTCCGGATGGTCTAATGATTAAATCAGGATCAGGCTGACCGGCAGTATAGATATTATTTGAAATAGTATCTTCTGTTATGTCATCAACAGAAAGTTCACCATTCTTAACCTTTTCTGCTATAGACTTTGCAGCCATAACCAGTTCATCACGACCACCGTAGTTCATAGCTAGGTTAAGAACCATACCATCTCTGTCTTTACTACCTTCTTCAGCATCAATCATTAGCTTTTGTAAATCCTCAGAAAAGCCATTAATATCACCAATGAACTTTAGCTTAATAACATCATCTTGGAAATCTCTCAATGCTTCTTCAAGGTACTGTTTAAACAGTTTCATCAAAGCATCAACTTCATCTTGAGGTCTTTTCCAATTCTCTGTTGAAAAGGCATACATAGTAAGGTACTTAATGCCAATATCACTACAATAACGAATTATCTTTCTAAAGTTCTTTGCACCGGCAGAATGTCCGGCACTACGAGGTAAGCCTCTTTTCTTTGCCCATCTGCCGTTTCCATCCATAATAATTCCAACATGTTCAGGTAGAATAATGTTGTCTATTGAATATTCTTGTTTTTTTCTAAATAAAGCCATATTAGATTGCCATAATTTCCTTTTGCTTTTTCTCAGAAATAGCATCTATTTCTTTAGTGAATTTATCAGTAATATCCTGAACTTTCTTTTCACCATTTTTCTGGTCATCTTCTGTAATGTCACCGGACTTCTTAAGAGCCTTAATCTTATCAATAGCTTCTCTTCTTGCATTACGAACCTGTACCTTAGATTCTTCAGCCATTTCCCTGATTTCCTTAACAATTTCTTTTCTTCTGTCCTCTGTTAGAGGTGGGAAGTTAAGTCTTAGAACCTTACCGTCATTCTGAGGGTTAATACCAACATCAGACATCTGAATTGCTCTTTCTAGATCCTTTAGCAAAGAAGTATCCCAAGGCTGAACAACAAGTGTTCTAGCTTCTGCAATTGAAACTGCAGCAACCTGATTTACAGGTGTTGGTGTGCCATAGTAATCAACTGTTACCTTATCAAGAACTGCAGGGTTTGCTCTACCTGCACGAATACCACTGTATTCTTCTTCCAGGTGGTTAACTCTTCTCTGCATTTTATCCTTTGTACCATTAATAACTGTTTGCATTTATATATCCTCCAAATTACTTTTCACAAATTGTACCAATATTTTCACCACATACTGCTCTGAAAATATTGTCAGGTTCGTTGACACTAAATACTAATATAGGCATATCGTTATCCTTACATAGTGAAGCAGCTGTGCTATCCATAACAGCTAGGTTATTAGCAAGAACTTCATCATATGTAACCTTATCATACTTCTTAGCATTAGGATTTTTCTTAGGGTCGCTATCATAAACACCATCAACCATAGTAGCTTTCATAATAATGTCAGCATCAATTTCTACTGCACGAAGAGCAGCAGCAGTATCTGTACTAAAGAATGGGTTACCTGTACCACAACCAAAGATTACAACTCTACCCTTTTCAAGGTGACGAACTGCACGGTTACGAATGTATGGTTCAGCAACCTGTGGCATTGAAATTGCAGTCATAACTCTAACATCAACACCTTCTTGTTCAAGTGTGTCCCCAACACCTAAAGCATTGATAGTTGTAGCTAACATACCCATATGGTCTGCTCTTGTTCTATCCATCTTGCCTGAACTTCTGCCACGCCAGAAGTTACCACCACCAACAACAATAGCTACCTGTACACCGGCATCTACACACTTCTTGATTGACTTACAAAAAGTTTCAACTATGTCAAAGTTAATACCTTTCTTTTCATCACCGGCTAGAGATTCACCGGATAATTTAAGAAGAACTCGATTATATTTCTTTTCCATGGAAATTACACTCCTATCCATAATATATATTTTTAGACACTATAATTGTACACTAAACCAAGGAAATTGTAAAGTTAATTATTAATGATTTTTAACAAAAATTATAAACAAAAAAGGCTACCTCGTATGAGATAGCCTTAAATATAAGCAAAAATTAAATTACTTAGTCATTGCTGCAACTTCAGCTGCAAAGTCGTCTTCACGCTTTTCAATGCCTTCGCCCTTTTCAAAACGAACGAATTCAGTAATTTCGATAGAACCACCAAGTTCTTTAGCTGTGTTGTTTGTGTACTGCTGAACAGAAATCTTGTTTTCCTTAACGAAAGCCTGGTCTAGTAGGCAGTTTTCCTTATAGAACTTGCCAATCTTACCCATAACAATCTTATCAGCAATTGCTTCAGGCTTACCTGAGTTAACAACTTCAGCCTTCATAATTTCTTTTTCATGTTCTAGAACTTCTGCAGGAACATCTGATTCCTTTAGATATGGTGTGTTAAGAGCAGCAATCTGCATTGCAACATCCTTACCATATGTTACGAATTCAGGCTTGTCAGCTAGGTCAGTCTTGAAGTTTACAAGAACACCGATAACGCCACCGGCATGAACATAAGCTACACAAGCACCTTCCATTAGCTTGAAACGACGAATCTGAATGTTTTCGCCGATAACAAGAACCTTTTCCTGAAGTAGTTCAGCAACTGTCTTGTCTGTACCTGATGCGTTGCAAGCTAGTAAAGCTTCAACATCAGCAGGATTATTATCAATAACTGTCTGAGCACAAGTATTTACAAATGCCTGGAAATCAGCATTCTTTGCAACGAAGTCAGTTTCAGCATTAACTTCGATTACAACACCCTTCTTGTGATCTTCTGTAGTCATAGCAAAAGCCATACCTTCAGCAGCAACTCTGCTTGCCTTCTTAGCCTGCTTTGCAAGACCCTGTTCTCTTAAAAAGTCAACAGCTTTTTCCATATCGCCGTCTGCTTCAACTAATGCCTTTTTACAGTCCATCATACCGCAGCCAGTCTGTTCTCTTAAAGCCTTAACATCTTTTGCTGTAAATGATGCCATTTATATCATCCTTTCGTGGTAATTATATAGAATATTAATTATTCTTCTTCAGCTGCTTCTTCTTCAACAACTTCAGCAGCACCCATCTGACCTTCTCTGCCTTCGATAACAGCGTCAGCCATTGCACCGGCGATTAGCTTAACTGCACGGATAGCGTCATCGTTACCAGGGATAACATAGTCGATTTCGTCTGGGTCACAGTTTGTATCAACAATAGCAACGATAGGAATATTTAGCTTCTTTGCTTCTGCAACTGCGATTCTTTCTTTTCTTGGGTCGATGATAAATAGAGCACCTGGAAGTTCATCCATGTCCTTAATACCACCTAGGAATTTTTCAAGCTTTTCAATTTCAAGGTTTAGCTTGATAACTTCCTTCTTTGGTAGAAGATCAAATGTACCGTCTTCTTCCATGGCACGAAGCTGCTTTAGACGAGCAACTCTTCTTCTGATTGTTGTGAAGTTAGTCATCATACCACCAAGCCATCTAGCATTTACATAGAAAGCACCGGCACGAAGAGCTTCTTCCTTAACAGATTCCTGAGCCTGTTTCTTTGTACCAACGAAAAGAACGCTCTTACCTTCTGTTGAGATTTCCTTTACGAAGTTATAAGCTTCGTCAAGTTTCTTAACGGTTTTCTGTAAATCAATAATATAGATACCGTTTCTTTCTGTGAAGATGTATTCTGCCATTTTAGGGTTCCATCTTCTTGTCTGGTGACCAAAGTGTACACCAGCTTCTAATAGCTGTTTCATTGAAACTACTGCCATTTTTAATTTCCTCCTTAGGTTAAATCCTCCGTGAGTGTTATTGATTTTAATTGCCGAAGTTAAGTTACCACCATGACAATTAGCACCCACGTGCGTAATGCGATTGATATTTTATCATAAATAAAATAAAAAATCAAGTGCTTTTGTAAGAAAAACACTTGATTTTTTATAGTTTTATGTAATTTTAAGTATTGATTATCTGTCAAAGAACCTTACATCTTTATATGTAAGCAAATAATCTTGTGATTCATGCCATTTGCTTTCACATAGTCTAGGATTATAGAAATATAAAATTCTATGCTGAACTGCTGAATGACCTTCTTCTAGAATGTACTTAACTGCTTTTCTTGCTGCATCATTTGGCTTGTACTTAATACTGCCATCATAACCGTAACCTCTTCTTACAGAATCAATAGATTTAAAGTTGCCCATTACATATGTATCTCTAATAGCCTGAGCTACAAGGCAACAACCGTAAAATCCCATTGAACCGGCTTCACCCATTACAAGTCTGCCTGCAATGTCAAGGTCTTTATCAGTCATCTTGATTTTTACACCATCATACTGATAATTAGGGTCAGGATTTTTAATAGCAATTAAGTAACCGGCAGAAAGTTGTCTTTTCTTAGAGCTTTCACTTGGTTCGGAAAGTGTACGCAACTTAGTACCCTTAACATCTTGATTCTTCTTTACATGGTAATAATCAAGAGTTTCGGTTTCGTACTCTCTTGTAGTAGTTGTTGTTTTAATCTGTTCTTCAGAACCTTTTTCTATTGGAGTTCTGTGGTTTTTCTTAACAGCTACTTGGTATTGCTTTGTTGATGACTGAGTAGTTGGCTTAGTTACCTGATGAGTAGTTGAAGAAATTTCAGCTTCACCAAACATATCAAAGGCATTACCATAACCCATACCAACATACTCGTCACTTTCATCACTATTTAAAGAACCTTTTTCGTCCTCATAAGCAATTTCGGTTAGTGCAGTAACCCTTGGATAAAGTATAGCCAGTGGAGTTAAAGTTATAGCAACAACAAGAAAAACAATCAATAATCTTACTTTCATTGATTTACTCATTAAAATTCCTCTTTAGTTTTTAATTTGAAGAAAAAACCTTCACTAATTATTATATTACTTTAGAATATGTATTTCAACGGATTTTTGCACAAGATATTGTGTTAATTAGTGTGCAACATTACCAAATGAATGGCTATTTTTGTCTTCTGCGTTTAAAACCCCCAAACATTTTCTTAGGTGGTGGTGTAGGGATGTTCCAATCTACAAGGATAGTATCCTCTCCTATTAGACCGATTTTTGACCAAGGAATGATAAAATCTTGCTTTCTGCCTAACAAACCAAAGCACCTAAATCCTCCATAAATTATAAGTGAACAAAGTGTAGCATTACAAGTATCAATCTCTAGGTCATCAACATAACCGATTCTACAACCATTTGAACGATTAATCACCTCCTTATGACGAAGTTCATAAAAACTACAATTCATAGTAACCTCCGTTGACTTTTTAATTTGCCTTTGTTATTATTAATATGTATATAAATTTATTAATATAACCCGGAGGTTAATATGGATTATAAATTATTTTGTGATTCAACTTGTGATTTAACTGATGAAATTGCTAAGAAACAAAATATTGAAATTATCCCTATGCAATTTTCTGTTGATAACAAAAACTACTCTCATTATCTTGATGAAAGAGAAATGACATTAAGCAACTTTTATGCTGCACTTAAAAATGGTGCTAATGTAACAACTGCTCAAGTTCAATACGATACATTTGCAAATAGCTTTGAACCGTTCTTAAAGGAAGGTAAGGATATTATTTATATTTGCTTTACTTCCGGTATGAGTGGCACATATAACACTTGCAAAATTGCAGTTGAAGAATTGAAGGAAAAGTATCCTGAAAGAAAGATTTGTGTAATTGACTCACTTTCAGCTTCTGTTGGTGAAGGCTATCTTGCTTATCTTGCCGGTGTTAAGATGAATGAGGGTGCATCATTTAAAGAACTATGTGACTATATTGAAAATACAAAGATGAAAATTTGTCACTGGTTTGTTGTTGACGATTTAGACCAGCTTAAAAAAGGTGGCAGAATTGGTGCTTTATCAGCAGCTTTCGGTAAGGCATTACAGATTAAGCCTCTTATCTCTGTTGACAATGACGGTAAGCTAATTGCAGTTGCTAAAATCAGAGGTAATATGAAAACATATTCAACTCTAATTGACAGAGCTAACAGAGATGGTGTAAACCTAAAGGAACAAACAGTTTTTATTGCACATGCCGAATGTCCTGAAAAAGCTGAAAAGCTAAAAGAAATGGTTGCTCCACTGGTTAAGGAAGTTAAAATTGTTAAAGTCGGACCAATCATCGGTTCTCATGTTGGTCAAGGTATGTTTGCCCTTACATTCCAAGGTGAAAGAAACTTATCATAATTTTAAATTAATTTTTACAGAAAGAAATCCGTACTCAAATGAGTACGGATTTTTTATCTTTTGTTATGATTTGAAGATTGCAACAGGCACATTAAAAATATTCCTATTAATGCTCCTACAAATAATCCTATAATAAAACCTAAAAGCATATTATTGTTCACCTACCCTTTGACAATTTTATATTAAGGATTATGAGATAATACTTTAGGGTGAGATAATGACTATTTATATTGACACATTAATTTTTTCTAACATTATTATTGATTACCTCTTACTAAGTATTACTACAAAAATTTTGAAAATTAATTACAAATTATACAGAATAATTCTTGGTTCACTATTCGGTGGAATTTCTTCTTTAACTATATTATTACCTTGGGGTAATTTCTTATTCAATTTTGTCGTAAAGCTAACAATAATTTCAATAACAATTCTTATTTCATTTGGTTACATAAATAAAATTACATTTGGTAAAAGAACTTTTGTACTTTTCTTAATTACAAGCTTATTTAGTGGGCTAATACTTTTTATGTTATCAATTATTAAAAGTGATTTTATTATGATGAAAAACAATATAGTTTACTTCAATATCTCCCCTATATTGTTAATTATTTTTACTACTATATCATACTTTATACTTAGTATAATTGAGAAAATTAGGATTGACAGAAAAGATTTAATACACAAAATAACTTTTATTTTCAATGATAATAAATATAGTTTTCTCTCAAAATATGATACTTGTTGCAACATAAAAGAACCATTTAGTGGGAATGAAGCAATATTAGTTGAAAAAGAATTGATAAATACAATAATTGTTCCTGAAGGTAAAATTAGAATTATTCCTTTTAATTCACTTGGAGGTGAAGGATTGATAGAAGGATTTTTGCCTGATGAACTTTACATAGACAATATTAAAATCGAAAAACAAGTTTATATTGGCATTACAAACAACATATTTAAAAATGAAGTGAAGTCTATATTTAACTATAAAAATATATGTGAGTGATTTTATGATTAGACAATTAGTAAATAAAGTAAAGTTAATACTTTGCAAGAATGATGTTTTTTACATTAACAGTAATGAGTCCTTGCCACCACCTTTAACCAAAGAAGAAGAACAAAATCTGTATAATGAAATTTCTCAAGGAAAAGAAAGCAGTAAAAACAAACTTATTGTTCATAACCTAAGGCTAGTGGTTTATATAGCAAAAAAGTTTGAAAATTCCGGTGTACCCATTGATGACTTAATTTCTATCGGTACAATCGGACTTATTAAGGCAGTAAACACATTTTCTCCTGAAAGAAGTATCAAATTAGCTACATATGCAAGTAGATGTATTGAAAATGAAATACTTATGTATCTTAGAAAAACTTCTAATATGAAAAATGAAGTCTCTATTGAAGAACCTCTCAACACCGATTGGGACGGTAATGAACTTTTACTATGTGATATTCTTGGTAGTGAAGCTGACATTGTAAACAAAGATATTGAACAGGAACTTGAGAAAAAGTTACTGCTACAGGCAGTTGACAAACTAAATTCCAGAGAAAAATTGATTATGGAAATGAGGTTTGGATTAAACAGTAAGAAAGAATTTACTCAAAAGCAGGTTGCTGATGAGTTGGGAATATCACAATCTTACATTTCCAGACTTGAGAAAAAAATAATTAAAAGACTTAGAAACGATTTAAAAAAAGTAGTATAAAAAAGAAACACGGTATTGGTATTTCCCTTAGTTTGACTGATTAGAAATACATACCGTGTTTTCTATTATTTATCTGTCCATCTGTGAAGAAACATCTTCGATACCGTCTTCAACATCATCTGCTGCATCTTTTACTGCATCTCCGGCATCTTGAACAACATTACCTGCCTCACCAATTACACCGTCATTATCATTGTTACCGTTTTTATTATTTGTTGAGTTTTCTGTACTTGAAGTCATTTCTGTTGTGGAAGTGGAAGTTTCCGTTGTAGATTCAGTTGTGGATGTAGTAGTTGAGTCAACTTTGCCCTTATCCTTGTTACCACAACCTACAAGAGAAAATGCCAGAATAATTGCCATAAACACAGGTATAATAATTTTTTTCATTTTATCACCTCATAAAAAATTACCGTACCACAAGGTACGGTAATAGTGTGCAACAAAATAATTAAATTATTAGTTTTATGGATAAATAGTTTCAATAATTTTCTTAGCATCATTTACCCATTTAAAGATAGTGATACCACCATCTTCTCTGTATTCAACACAAAGTCCTGATTCTTTGCCGTTTTTGAAGTTTGCAATATATGATAATTTACCATATTTATCAAATCTTGCACCTACACCCTCAGGCTTATTGTTACTCCAAGTACCGGCATGGAATGAACCATCAGATGAACGAACACCTACACCAAAGCCATTACGCTTATTGTCTTTCCATTCACCTGTATAACAAAGACCACCATTCTTATAATAGAATGAACCAAAACCATTTCGCTTATTGTTTTTGTAGTTACCTTCATAAGCAGTTTTGCCATTTGACATTTCAGTTCTACCATAACCATCACGCATACAGTCATCATTAATATCACCGTAGTAACAATACTTTTCATTACCACTATTAATAATTAGATCGGCATTTTTGTCAAATCTTTCTGCTTGTGGTGTTTCGTTAACACTTGTAACTACCTTTGGTGGTTCATTTTCTTTACTGCTATTCATCATTGCATTTAGAACTTCACGCAAGATTTCTTCATTAGTAAAGTTTGGTGCAACCTTAGTATCATCATCAATAGAATTATCTTCCACTGTTTCTTGTTGTTCTGTTGGCTTTTCTTCTACTTGATTTTCTTCAACAGCAGTATTTTCGGTTTCTTCTGCTACATCAGTTTCATCGGTAATATCTTCTGTCTTTTCATCATTAGTATCGGTAGAATTTTCTTCAATATCACTTGATTCATCAGTATTTTCGGAAGTTTCAACTTCTTCTTTTTCTTCATCAACTACTGTCTCATTAATTTCAATGTTGCCTTCAATATTTTCCTCGATAGTTGTAGTTTCTTCCGGTTCAACTGTGTTTTCTGAAGTATCATCATATTCAGTTGAAATAGATTCTACTTCAACTGTATCTTCATTATCTAAAGCAATATTTTCTAAATCTAATGATGAAGAATCTTCAACATCATCAAATACAGATGGGTTGTCTTCTTCATTAAAATCAAAATACTCAGACTTAGAAATATCAAAGGTTTGGTTCATATTTTTCTTTAGATTAAAGTCATTGTCTTTAAAATTAAATCCTGTTTCTCTGTCTTCAGGAGTGTTGTAAACCTTTGGAGCATTTCTATCAGCTATAATAGTTTTTGCTCTTTCTACTTCTCTTTTAACACTTCTGATTTCTTCATCAGTACCAAAATACACAACACCTCTATTTGTTAGGGCTGTAACCGTAATATAAGGATTGCGTTCTGCTAAAATTTCAAGTACTTCATCATCTTCATTAATTTCAAGAAGATGTAAGTCTGCATTAAGGGACTGACCTCTATAATAAAGCACAGGTTCATCACCATTTGTACCACAAGAAACAACAACTGTTTCATTATCTAGAGCAAAAGTAACTGTCTTGATAATATGGTCATTAGAAAATTCAATAGAACTAACCTGCTTACCTTCATCGTTATAAGTTCTTATTTCATAAGAATTGATAGAAACAATAACAGATTCTTCAATGGTCTTTTTGTTCTTCTGAACAACCCACTTCATAGGTTTATTCTTTTCAAGATTGTATGTATATTTAATTGTAAAATCATTGAAATTCTGAACAATTTTGTCGGATTGTCTCTTGTTATGCTCAAAAAAGTTCTTTCTAATCTTTGATAGAATATCATCCTTAACACTATAAGGAATGAAAGAATTAAAAGACATTCCGTAAATTATCAAATTTTCTTCATAAAATGTGGACATAAACTTTGCTCCTTAAAGTAAAGGCACAGTTAATAACTGTGCCTTCATTTAGTAATAATCGGATTACATTGAAATTGTCTTTGCAATTTCATATAGGTGAGTATCAAATACTCTTTCCATATTAAGTGCTTCTGTAATATCGTAGTCAACAATCTTGCCGTCCTTAAGTGCAACAACTCTCTTTGACTTACCTTCTGCAAGAAGTTCAACTGCTTTGTAACCCATTTCTGAAGCAACAACTCTGTCACGAAGTGTTGGAGAACCACCACGCTGAACATGACCAAGAATTGTAGCACGAGATTCAATGCCTGTTCTTCTTTCGATATACTTAGCTAGGTCAACAGAACCACCAACACCTTCAGCAACAACAACGATAAAGTGTTGTTTGCCGTTCTTTCTTGTTTCAAGAATTCTTGAGATAACATCCTGTTCAATGTTGTATGGAACTTCAGGAACTAGAATAGCAGTAGCACCACAACTAATACCTGTCTGAAGTGCAATATCACCACATCTTCTACCCATAACTTCAACAACAGAACATCTATCATGTGACTGTGAAGTATCACGGATTTTATCAACCATTTCCATTGCTGTGTTCATAGCAGTATCGAAACCTACTGTATAGTCAGAACAAGCAATATCATTATCTATAGTACCTGGGATACCAATACAAGGAACACCAGCATCTGAAAGAGCTCTAGCACCCATAAATGAACCATCACCACCGATAACAACAACACCTTTAACGCCCATATCCATACAGTTTTGAGCAGCATGTTGGATACCTTCAGGAGTCTGGAACTCTTTACTTCTAGCAGTATAAAGAATTGTACCACCTAAGCTAATAATATTTGTAACAGAACGAAGATCCATTTCTACAAAATCTTTCTTTAGAAGTCCACGGTAACCTCTCTTGATACCAAGAACATTAAAGCCTTTGTTGATACCTGAACGAACAACTGCTCTTACGGCAGCATTCATACCTGGTGCGTCGCCACCACTAGTTAGCACTGCGATTGCATCTTTTGCCATTGTTAATTCCCCCTGGATATTATTTACTTTATCATTATAATACATAAGTACGGTAATAATCAAGTATAATTTTCTGTTTTTACTTAATTACAACATTTTCTTTACCTAATATGTAGTATAATTCATCAATTAGCACATCATTTACATCAGCCCACAAGGCACGAGGGGCTTTGTACTGTTTGTTTTCATCGGTAACATAAAAGATAACCATTGTACTTCCAGAGAAAATTTCAAGAATATTTTTTACTTTCTTAAATTTTTTACTATTTCTACTAGTAATCCTTAAGTACAGTTTATCAGGTTTTACTATTCTTTTGTTGTCGATTCTTGTTATTGGAGATAACTTTTTTTCTCTTCTACTTGGTAATTCTGTTGGAATGTTATCTTTTGGTGGTGCAGGTCTGATTTGATTGACAATCACCTTAGGGTCTTCATTTTCCCTTTTATTGACAGTACCAATCATTTCAACAATATTACTTTCAAAAATATAGTTACCATAGTCAGCTAAAGTTTTTGGGAAGATAATTGCCTCCATCATACCGTATTTATCTTCTACATTAAGGAAAGACATCATTTGGTTTGACTTTGTAATTTTGTTCTTTACCTTATCAATAATCACAAATAGTTTAATCTGCTGACCGTCTCTGTAACGCATATTATCTTTATTGATTACATCACCTACCCTATCAGCTCGGATAAGTTTTGCATAATTATCATATTGTGATAAAGGATGACCACTAAGGTACATACCTGCAATTTCTTTTTCCATTGCTAATAGTTCAGAAAATGGAAATTCAGAAACATCAGGCATATTAACCGTTTTTGTATTTTCTTCTTTACTGTCACCCATATCAAAGAAAGAAAGCTGACCTTCTACATTTTTTCTATGGTCATATTCTAAATTTTCAAGAATATTTTTATAAACAGAAAGCATTTGCTTTCTGTTTGCCCCTAAGTTATCTAAAGCACCAGACTTAATCAGACTTTCGATACCTCTGCTATTCATATTCTTGCCATATAGTCTTTTGCAAAAATCATAAAATGAAGTGAATTTTCCATTCTTTCTTTCTTCAATTATTTCATCAATAAAGTTTCTGCCTAAATTCTTTATTGCTAAAAGTCCAAAACGGATATTATTGTCAACAGGTGTAAATCCACTATATGAATAATTTACACTTGGTGGTAATACTTTGATACCGATATGCTCACATTCTTCAATATATACAGAAAGTTTGTTTTGGTTATCAAGTACACTGGTTAATAATGATGCCATATAGTACTTTGGATAATAACACTTTAGATATGCAGTTTGGTAAGAAACTGTTGCATAAGAAGCTGCGTGAGATTTGTTGAAAGCATAGGAAGCAAAACTTTCCATTTCATTATAAATAGAATTTGCAGTTGCTTTATCTACACCTCGTCTAATACAACCCTCTACTTCAACTTCACCTTTTTCATTTACAAGACCGTTAATGAAAATTTCTCTTTCCTTTTCCATAACATCATGCTTTTTCTTACTCATGGCTCTTCTTACAATATCAGCTCTACCTAGTGAGTAACCGGCAAGTTTACGGAAAATCTGCATTACTTGTTCTTGATAAACAATACAACCGTAAGTAACCTTTAAAATATCTTCAAGTAATGGGTGTTTATATTTAATTTTGCTTGGATTATGGCGATTTTCAATATATGTTGGAATACTATCCATTGGTCCGGGACGATACAAAGAAATAACTGCAATTAAGTCTTCAAGGCTATTAGGTTTTAGCTGAGTTAGAACTCTTTTCATACCGGCACTTTCAAACTGGAACACACCTTCCGACTGACCTTTTGACATCATATCAAAAACGCCTTTGTCATCTAAAGGTATATTTTCTATTGAAAAATCTTTATTTTCCCTATGAATCATTTTAACTGCATCATCAATAACGGTTAAGTTACGAAGTCCTAGGAAATCCATTTTTAGAAGTCCAAGTTCTTCTAAGGTTGTCATAGTAAACTGAGTTACTACATTATCGTCATTCTTTGAAAGTGGTACATAGTCAGATACAGGGTCTTTGGTAATTACAACACCGGCAGCATGCATTGTTGCATGGCGAGGCATACCTTCAATTTGCTTACTCATATCAATAAGGTCTTTGATTTGAGTATCTGTATCATACATTTTCTTTAAATCAGGATTTTGTTGAAGTGCTTTATCAAGTGTCATACCGATTTCGAATGGTATTAGTTTTGCTACTTGGTCACATACTGCATATGAAACACCTGTTGCTCTGCCTACATCACGAACAACACCTCTTGCTTGCATTGTACCAAATGCAATAATTTGGGCTACTTTATCCTTACCGTACTTATCAATAACATACTGAATAACTTCAGGTCGTCTTTTATTGCAAAAGTCAATATCAAAGTCAGGCATTGACACTCTTTCAGGGTTTAAAAATCTTTCAAAAAGTAAATCGTACTTTATAGGGTCAATACCTGTAATACCGATACAATAGGCACAAAGTGAACCTGCACCTGAACCTCTACCCGGTCCTACAGGAATACCACTACCCTTTGCAAACTGTACAAAGTCATTAACGATTAGGTAGTAATCAACAAAACCCATTGACTTAATAACACCTAGTTCATACTCAAGTCTATCTACAATAGATTTATCGGGATTACTGCCATAATGCTTGTACAAACCCTCATAACAATTTCGCTTAAAATATTCGTAATGGTCCTCATTATTTGGTACATCAAAATTAGGAAGTTTCCTTACACCAAACTCAAATTCTACATTACATCTATCTGCAATTTTCTGCGTATTTTCATAAGCAGAAGTAAGGTCAGGAAAAAGACTTTTCATTTCTTCTTCTGTCTTTAAATAGAATTCATCTGTTTGAAATTTCATTTTATCTTCATCATAGATAGTATGGTTAGTTTGAATACAAAGTAGCACTTCATGCATTTTGCTTTCTGACTTTTCAATATAATGACAGTCATTTGTAACTACCATAGGAATAGTCAGTTCACTTGAAATTTGCTTAATTTTATCTGCTACTAAAATTTCTTCCTTTATATTATGGTTTTGAAGTTCAAGGAAATAATTATCTTTACCAAACAAATCCTGATAATACTTTGCAACTTCTTTTGCACCCTTATAATCATTAGCCAAAATTCTCTGTGGCACTTCACCGGCTAAACAAGCAGAAAGACAAATTAAACCCTCATGATACTTTTCAAGTAATTCTCTGTCAATTCTTGGTTTCTTATAAAAGCCCTCAGTAAAGCCGGCTGAAACTAATTTGATTAAGTTCTGATAGCCTTTATTATTCTCGCAAAGTAAAATCAAGTGGTAATAATCTCTGTCTTGTTGAAACCTCGAATTAGGTGCAACATAAACTTCACAACCAATAATAGGCTTAATACCGTTCTTTTTACATGCTCTATAAAAGTCAATTACACCATACATTACACCATGGTCAGTAATTGCCAAAGCATTCATATTTTTTTCTTTACATGCAGAAGCGAGCCTATCAATACGACAGGCTCCATCTAATAAACTATATTCACTATGTAAATGTAAATGAACAAAAGCCATTTTACTCACCTATAACTTTAGAAATAATCTTGCCATCTGTAACATTAATAGCAAGTGTATCTCCATTTTTAACATCCTTAACTGAAGTGACGGTTTTATCATTATTTGTAACAACAGAATAACCTCTTTTTAGAGTTGATACCGGATTTAGTGACTCTAGTTTTGTTGCCAGAAGTTCAATTTTGTTAGCAGTATTCTGGAATATTCTGTTACTGTTATTCTCATACTTTTGACTTAGAAAATCTAAGTCATTATATAATTTTGCAATTTTATCATCCGGTGAAAGTGACAATAATTTTGTTGTCATTTCTGAAATAATATTCTTATTTTCAATTAACTTTTTATCCATTAATGAGGATAAATATTGTCTTTGGGCATCTAGATTTTGCAAAATTTCGTTTCTATCAGGCACTGCAAGTTCTGCACCTGCTGATGGAGTTGGTGCTCTTAAATCAGACACAAAGTCGCAAATTGTAAAGTCGGTTTCGTGACCTACTGCTGAAATTACAGGAATGTGGCTATTATAAATTGCATAGGCTAAATTCTCGTCATTAAATGCCCATAAATCTTCAATGGAACCACCACCTCTACCGATGATGATGGTATCACACAAATCATATTCATTTAACTTATTAACTGCATCAATAAGTTGAGGAACAGCATTATCACCTTGAACAAGAACAGGACATAGAACAATATTAACTGAAGGAAATCTTCTGGTTAAAATATTCTTTATATCTTGTACTGCTGCACCTGTTGGGCTGGTAATTACACCAATAGTCTTTGGACAATATGGAATAGGTTTCTTATGACTTTCATCAAACAGACCCTTTGACTGCAATTTTTCTTTCAGTTGTTCATAGGCTTGATATAAAGCACCTATACCGTCAGGTTGCATATCTTCAATATAATACTGATACTGACCGGTAGCCTCATACAAAGTAACTCTACCTCGGCAAATTACTTTCATACCCTCCATAGGTTTAAACTTTAGGTTACGGGCATTTCCGGCAAACATAACTGCACGAATAACAGACTTGTTATCCTTTAGAGAAAGGTAAATATGACCACTTCTATAATGGTCAGTTAGGTTAGAAATCTCACCACACAAAAAGACATAATTAAGCCTTTGGTCACTATCCAATATTGACTTAACATAAAAATTCAGTTGTGAAACAGTTAAAATTTTAGGTTCAACCGGTAGCATCTTTCCATCCTCTATATGCAAGGCAAGAAATACCAACTGCATTATCTGTTGAATATTCAGGCTTTGCAAAAACACAATCTAATCTTTTTTCCATACTTTCTCTAATTATGCTATTGCTCATAACACCACCTGCAAAAACCAGAGGCAAATCTCCGTACTTATCTTTTAAAGCAATAGCCATTTTATAGATAGTTTCTTCAATATACTTTAAGCAATAAAAAGCAACTTCTTCTTTAGGTACATTATTTTCTATCATTTTTTTACATTGATTTTCAACACCACTGATACAACAATTTGTACCTTTTAGTGTTGGTTTAGGTTTTACTTTACCTTTAAAATTAAGTGCAAATTTTTCAAGTTCTTTACCACAAGGAAAAGTACAACCTAGAAGTAAACCAATTCTGTCAACTGCTTGACCTGCATTTAAGTCAAGTGTATTGGCTACTAAATCAATATTAAAATCTTCATCAACAAGCAAAGCCTCAGTTGTACCACCACTAACATGAAAAGAAATAAACTTCTTACCTATTAAGTCAAGTCTATTAGCTGAATAAAGTACTGAAACAATATGGCCATGTTGATGGGTAAATTCATACAAAGGTATATTTAGTAATGCTGAAAGTGACCTTGCTAAACCAAGTCCCACAGTAAAACAAGGCATATAACTGCCCTCTACAGGTCTAGGCTTTGCTGATACACCTACTGCTGTAATAGGCTTGTCAATATACTTCTTAATTTCTTCTACAAGGTCAGGAAGTTGCTGAGTATGGTGAAAAACTGCATCACTTTGACGAATACCTTTCTCACCGGCTTTAACAGGTAACAGCTTTCTTGCACTATAGTCCTTGCGGTTGTCACTATCATACAAAGCAACTGATGTTGTATAGTTGCTTGTATCTATTCCAAGAAACAAAGGCATTATAAATCCCTTGCAATAGCACCCAGTACGCCATTGACAAATTTATATTCATCTTCACCTGAGAACTTCTTACTTAGTTCTACTGCCTCATTGATAGTTACATTTGCCGGAATATCATCAAGGTATTTTAGTTCATAAACTGCTAGACGCATAATACTTAGGGAAACTTTATTAAGTCTTTCAATTTTCCATTTGCCTGTTAAATGTGAAGAAATAATTTCATCAATTTCTTCAACATGCTGAGTTACACCATCAGCACATTTTAGGGCAAAATCTGAATAAGTATCATCTCTTGATTCTTCAGCACATTCTGAAATTTCTTCTATTGAACTATTTGTAAATAGCTTTTCAAAACAAATTAAAAAAGCCTGTTCTCTCTCTTCACGGCGTGTAATATTGTTATCACTCATAATTACTATCTCCTCAAAAATATTAATGTGATTATATCATATTTTTAAGGTAATGTAAATATAGCTAAATCTCAGTTATTGTGATATTTTCAAAATTTATGCCTGTTTGACCATATACAACATCCTTGATAATCATAGGACTTGACTTTTTCATATCTTCTTTCGGTACTACAACAGAACAACCCTTTTCTGTAATACAACATAGACAATCTGTAAAGCCTTTTGCTTTTAGTAGGTTTTCAATATTGGTTTGGTATGTAATATACTTTTCGATTTTTTCTGCTTGAGTCTTTGCACTTTCCTTTGAGTCAGTTGATGAGTCGGATTTTTCCAGCACTTCCTTTGCAATATCCACAACCTTATCTTGGGACTGTTCTCTCTTGGTTCTGGCGTCAGCAAAGTAATTTGATTGTTTTGAAGATAAATTTGTCTTTGACGGTGAAGTTACTGTTGTATCATTATTTACATATTCAGCAGCACCCAGTTCTTTTGTTGAAGAAGTCAGTAGAGTATTATCTCCACCAAACTGCCAATTTAAATATACTGCTGCACCTAAGGCAATTACTAAGGCAGCTACTATTAAATTTCTTTTTTTCATTTTCATAACTATTTCTCCTTTAGCTTAGTTATACAAACTTTATCTGATGAAATATTTAAAGTTTTTGTAACTGATTCCAGTACAGTTTCTTTTATTTCAGGATTATTTGCACCTGTACAAATAACAAGTACACCTCTAACTGCAGGTTCAATTTCTTTTACTTTGGTATCATCTGTATAAATTTGTTCTGCTGAGTTTTCCATTGTTATCATCACCTTCGCATTTCCTACACCTTCTATTGACTCAACCATATCTTTAATTCTTGTTTCTTGGGTAGATTGATAATCACTTATTGAGTGAGGACTAATAGTATCATCACTACTTTTACTTGAAAAAAATGTAGAACAAAATATTAATGCAATTCCTATAATTCCAATAATATAAATCACTCTTATTAAATTTTTATCTTGCTTAAGCTTTTGTAACTTTTCTTTCATTTACTGCTCCAAAATTATCTGTGGTGTAACACTGAAATTTTCTTTAATAAGGTTAGTTATTTTGCTACTTGTTAACTGATTATCATTAGTAATATATATGCTGATTAACTCAATAATTATACCATTATTTTGGTCTGTTTTTAGAGTTACTACTGCATTATTTATATTGATGTTATTCTGCTCTAGGATTGACTTAACAGATTTTTCTAGGTTGGTTTTTGTTGTAGAAAGGACTTTTTCGTTATATTCTTCCGATATTTTCGTTTCATTTGGCATATTAATATTTATTTTATTATTTTCCGTAAATAAAGACTTTACGGGCATTATCATAGTAATTACAAGTACAGTAGAAATTATAAGGTTAAGTGTCTTTCTTGTTCCACCCTCAGGTACTAAAAACTTCACTAAAATACAAGCAACTGTACATATGCATAACATTACTGCTGTATTGCTGATTAAGTTCATGTACCATTCCCCATTGTTAAAATTATTGCAGTACTGATTACATAAATAGCCATTACACATAAGATAATTACAAGTAAAGTAGTAAGTACTGTACTGCAAGATTTTATAATTGATATTGGTCCTTTGATACCTAACATATTACCTATGCCACCGGTTATATTTAGTGAGATTATCCACAATAAACAATGAATTATAATAGGTAAAAATACAATCATTACACTAATAATTACAAAGACACCTAGTCCGGTTTTTAGTAAGCACATACTACCTTGAATTGTTTTATATGCTTCTGATAAAGCTGAACCTACTATAGGAATAAATGATGATAATGTAAACCTTACCGCTCTGGTGGAAATTGAATCTGCTGATGTGGTAATTAAAGTTTTAAAGGTTAGTAAACCTGAGAAAACTGTCATTGCAAAACCGATTATCCACTTTATAATTTTGGATATTTCATTTATAATGCCTTGCATATTAAGGTCAGAAGAAATTGCAAAAGTAACAGAAAGTCCCAAAAATACACTTAATAAAGGTGAAACAATATTCTTTGCAATATAAGTAACACCTTCACCTACCATAACAACCAATGAATAATATGATGCACCTGTGATACTTTGTCCATTTGTAATTAGTATTACTGCCATAATGGGTATATACAGTAGCATAAAACTACCGGCATTGTTAATTGACTCTATTGCTCTATTTATAACAGAAATTACAGGTGATGAGATTGAAAGGGTAACTAATAATACAAAAACTGTATCTGTAATGCACTTTAGCTCTTTATTCTTTAGACCATCCCTAAAATTATCAAATACTGAATAAATAAGAAGTAAAGAAAGAATTAGTGCTGATGAAGAAAATGGTGTTACTCCCTCATCATTTACAATATCAAAAATTTTGTGAAATACATTTGAAAAAGACATATTGATTATACTGTTGTAGTCCTTTTCATCTACACCAAAATCTTTTAGAATTTCTTTACTTTTATCATCAAGGCTATCGGTAAGTGTACCACCACCGATTTCTTCTAAAGCATCTGAATAAGTACTTGCATAACATTTTGTTGTAAGTGAAAGTGGTATTAAAAGTATTATAAGAATTACAACTATCTTTTTCATTGTACACCTGCTAAAGATAGTGAGATTTTCAGTACTTCTTTAAATAAAGGAATTGCCATTACAAGGGTAATTACTTTACCTGCAAAAGAAATTTGTGAGGACAATGAATTACAACCACTTTCCTTGCACATATCACAACAAAATTCCGTTAAGAAACATATGCCTGTACACTTTAGAAGAATTGTTACATACTCAGTATTTATATTTACACTTTTGAATAGAAGATTTATGTAATCTACTACATCAACAATATAGTCAAGAATATAAAGTAAAACGATAATTGAAGTTGTTATTATGATTATTAAGGATATTGATGGATGGGTATTTTTTAAGGCAATAGAAAGTACAAATGCAACAACTGCTACCGAACAGACTAATAATATTTCGCTCATAAACCAAACACCGACTTTATTGTGTCAAATAATGTGCTGATTTGTGAAATTATCATCATTAGTGCTACTATTAGACCCATTATAGTGGTTAACAAGGCTTGTTCTTCTCTACCACTACGAATTAGCAATTGATTTAGCACTGCAACAATAATTCCTATTGCTGCAATTTTGAATATCATATCTACTTCCATAAAATCACCTTAAATAAATAACACTACAAATGCCAGTCCCAAAAACAGACCTAACATTCTGTAGAGTTTTCCTTTATTTTTTATGTCTTCTTTTGAGAGTTTATATTGTTCTGAAAAAAGTTCTTGATACATTTTTATATGGGATAATTCACCGTCAATATCTGTTGTTCCTAAATCTTTGAAAAATGATGATAAAAGTTCTCTATCTTTATTATTAAAATTGAGATTTTCTATTATTTTTTCATAGTAGTTATTTTCTGCATTTTTCAGTGGTGCAAGTTCATCATCGGCTAAGTTGAAAACAATTTCTTCTATATCATCTTTTCTAAATGTTATTGTTGCTTGTAATCTATTTAGGAACAGAAGTATTGTGGAAAGGTATTTTCTTCTTCTTTGTAATTTATAGGACATATAAAAGCCTATTGAAGTAAAGAAAGTGAATGCAAAAAACAAACCTATATATTTTAAAATCAATTTATTTACCAATTTCTTTCATACTGATTATTGAGTCAACTGTACAAGGAGTACCTATATTTTTCAGCATTACAACTGAAGAAAAGCCGTTAAGTTCTTGGAGTTTCTTAAAAATCACTTTGTTCTTTAGTTCAAACGGTGATGATGAATGAATGGTAGCTATGAAATTAACACCGGAATTAAGTCCATAAGAAATAGCTTTTACTTCTTCTTCGGTAACTATTTCATCACAAACCACATAGTCAGGTGCCATATTTCTTACAGAATGTTCAATAGCATCTGTCTTTTTGTACATAGAATACACATCACAGTTACCTAAATCTTTGGTTAACTCACCTCTATAGGTTGAAGAAATTTCATTACGACTATCAATAACACAAACTTTCTTACCATAATTTAGAGAAAGTTCTCTTGCTAAATCCCTAATTAAAGTTGTTTTGCCTGAACAAGGCTTGCCACAAATTAAGATACTGCCAAAATTATTATTAAGTTGCTCAAGTAAATTTCTACTGCAACCTATATACTCTCTTGCAATTCTAACATTTAAGGAAGTAATATCCTTTACATTAACTAAGTCACCTTTAGAATAGACACCTGTACCGGAAATACCCATTCTATGACCACCATTAATAGTGATGAAACCATTTGAAATTTCTTGCTGACGGTTATACACAGAATATGTACAAGCTTTTGTAAAAGTTTCTGTAATTTCAATTTTAGATACTTTAATGTAGTTTAGGTTGTTAAACAAATCAGCAGTAAAGGACTTGTCCGTTAAATAGTAAGTTACACTTTCACAAGTTAAGGCAACAGGTCTGTTAGTTCGTAAACGAATTTCCTGAATATTTTCCTTGATTTCACTAGGTAGTTTACTGATTGAATGTACAATTCTTTCCGGTAAAATCTTGAAAATATCCTTTAACACATCATAAGTTTTGTCCATAAATTTCATTCCTTTCTGTAAATCATATGTTTATGGGCAAAAAAATATGACTACTAACTGATAAACAATTAGTAGTCATAAAAAATTATTAAATTAACTTTCCAGCATATTTAGAAGTTGTTCTTCTGTAATAATAGTAACACCTAGGTTTTGGGCTTTTGTTAGTTTACTACCTGCCTCTTCACCTGCTACTACATAGCTGGTTTTTTTACTTACAGATGATGAAGTTTTACCACCGGCATTCTCTATCATCTTTGAAGCCTCACTTCTTTTTAAGGTTGGAAGTGTACCTGTTAGAACAAATGTAAGTCCGGCGAATTTGCCTTCTTCTGACTTTTTCTCTACAGGTGGCATCTTTACACCACATTCTTTTAGTTCTTTAATTAGGTTGATACTTTCTTCATGGCTAAAATATTCTACAATACTTTCAGCCATAACAGTACCAAAACCATCAATGTTGGTGTAATCTTCAACTTTACTGTTCATTATATTCTCAATAGTTAAAAGGTTATCACAAAGTAATTTTGCAGCCTTTTGACCTATATGACGGATACCTAAAGCAAAAATAAGTCTGTATAGTTCTTGCTCCTTTGACTTTTCAATAGAGTCAATTAAGTTTAGAGCTGACTTTTCAGCCTTTCTTTCAAGTCCTAATACATCCATAGGAGTAAGTTTATACAAATCTACCGGTGACTTAACCAAAGAAGAATTTACAAGTTGCTCAAGTACTGCCGGACCTAAGCCCTCAATATCCATTGCATCTCTACTTACAAAGTGGATTAAGTGTCTTAGTAACTGTGCCGGACATTCAGTATTTGTACAACGAATTGCTGCCTCTTCACCATCTCTAGTAACTTTACTGCCACAAGACGGACATACTGTTGGGAATACATATGGCACAGTATTTTCTCCATGAGATTTTAGAGAAACAACTTCCGGAATAATTTCACCGGCTTTACGGATAATTACAGTATCACCAATACGAATATCCTTTTCCTTGATAAAATCTTCATTATGAAGAACTGCACGACTAACAGTTGTGCCTGAAATAAATACCGGTTCAAAAATGCCTACCGGTGTTAATGCACCTGTTCTGCCAACATTAATTTCAATATCAAGAAGTTTAGTTTCTTTTTCTTCAGGTGGGTATTTATATGCTTCTGCCCATTTAGGAAATTTAGCAGTTGCACCTAATAATTCTCTCTGAGAAAAATCATCCACTTTAACTACTGCACCGTCAATAGGGAAACCAAATGTACCACGAATATTATTGATTCTTTCAATTTCATCAATAACATCTTCCATATTGTCATATCTATTATAGAATGGAGCAGTTGGAAAACCCAGTTCTGTTAAATAATCAAGGCTTTGCTTATGACTTGTCAAAGTTACACCTCTGATTTGCTGAATATTAAATATAAAAATATCTAGGTTTCTTTGAGCAGTAATTTTAGAATTTTTCTGTCGCAAAGAACCGGCAGCAGCATTACGAGGGTTTTTGAAAGGCTTTTCTTCGTTATCCTCTTGAATCTTCAGAAGTTTTAGGAAGTTATCATCGGACATATAAACTTCACCACGAACTTCAAGATACTCAGGTGCATTCTTTAGTCGTTTAGGTAAAGACTTAATTGTGATTAAGTTATCTGTAATATCTTCACCAACAAAACCATCACCTCTTGTTGAACCTCTGACAAATACACCGTTCTCGTATTCACAAGAAACAGAAAGTCCATCAAACTTAGGTTCAACTACATAAAGTGGATTTTGTACTACTTCTCTGACTTTACGGTCAAAATCAAGAAGTTCACCGTGACTAAATGAATCATGAAGGCTCATCATTTGTACTGTATGAGTAACTTCACTAAACTTTTCACCTGCACTGCCACCAACCTTTTGGGTTGGTGAGTCTTTCTTTAATAGTGTTGGAAACTGCTTTTCAAGGTCCTCAAGTTCTCTTAAAAGTTTATCATATTCATAGTCACTGATTTCAGGGTTATCCTGATTATAATATAAATTGTTGTGGTAGTTTAGAAGATTGGTTAATTCTTCTACTCTACTTTTCGCATTATTAATATCCATAATTATCTTTTATTCACTTCAGAAGTGCCCTTTTCCCTTAAATATGTTGACTCTAAGTCTGCAAGATGAAGTTTTACTGCTAATGGGTATTTATCATATGCCTGGCTAATAGAAAAGCCACCACCTTCATCAAAACCACCCATATGCCAACGAATTGCCATAGCTTCATCAAGTCTTAGGCGCATTTTTCTTTCAATTAAAAATACTGATTTTTCACCATGACCGTATGGAAATTTATCATCAATGGTAAAGTAAGGGACTTTCTCCCATTTACCTGTTTCTTCATTTTTAGAATTACGCATACTTACTGTATAAAATTCAGCTTTACACAAATCGTGAAGTAATGATGAAATAGTGAAACTTTCAATATCATCGGTTTCTTCATCAAAATGCTTATCCATTAAGGTATGATATACAGAAAGTGAATGTGCGCAAAGACCACCTTCACAAGCATTGTGATAACGAGTACTTGCAGGTGCTGTGAAGAAATCTGTCTTTTCAATCCACTTTAGTAGTTCTTCACTACCTTCTCTGTGGATATTTTCTTTATATATTCTGATAAATTCTTCTTTATTAGTTTGGATGTCAAATGTGTTCATATTCATCTCCTAAAGTAAATTTTCATCATATACAGCTCTTACACCACCAATAAACTTTGGTCGAGTACGAGCAGCAATAATTCTTGCTTCACCGATAAATTTATTCTTTAGTTTTAGAGGTACTGCAGTTTCTTTTAGGTGCATACCGATTAATACACCACCAATATCAATACCTGCATCAGCCTTAATATGTTCAACCATTACCGGGTTATCAAAAAGTTCATAAGCTGTTGTAGCTGATGAACCACCTGCCTTTGGCTGAGGAATTACATTTACTTGTGGTAAAGATAATTTATCAGCAAGTTCTTTTTCTACTACTAAAGCTCTGTTAAGATGTTCACAACACTGTACTGCCATATAAACACCCATTGACTTTAGCTTTGGATAAAATACGCTGTAAACTTCTTTAGCTAGGTTAAGGTTGCTATCAGTACCCATAGGGTTACCATGAATCTCTGATGTTGAACAACCGATTACAAGAATATCACCGGACTTTAGCTTTGCCTTTTCAATTACTTCATCAAATACTTCTTTTGTTTGTGACTTTACATCTGTTTTCATAATACTCACCTCAAGTAAAATATATCACAAAATAAAAATATAAAATGCAAATTAAGGCACCATAACGGTGCCTTATTTCACAAAAAAGAGGCATCAATAAAGATGCCTCTCAAAAATCAATTATTCAGCAACTTCTGCTGTGTCTTCAGCTTTGTCAGCTTCTTCAGGTAGAAGTGCACGCATTGAAAGAGAAACTCTCTTCTTATCAAAGTCAATAGCAATAATCTTTGCTTCAACTTCCTGACCTACAGAAAGAACATCCTGAGGCTTGTCGATTCTCTTGTTAGCAATCTGGCTAATGTGAATTAGACCGTCAATACCAGGAATAATGTTAGCAAATGCACCGAATGTTGTTAGACCAACAATCTTGCACTTAACTACAGAATCAACCGGATATTTATTCTTAAGAATGAACCATGGGTTGTCTTCTTCCTTCTTATAGCCTAGAGAAATCTTCTTTGTTTCTTCGTTAATGTCCTTAATGTAAACTTCAACTTCGTCACCAACATTAACAACTTCTGATGGATGCTTAATTCTTGACCAGCTTAGTTCGCTAATATGAATCATACCATAAACGCCACCGATGTCAACGAATGCACCGTAGCTTGTTAAAGACTTAACAACACCCTTGTAGTGGTTGCCAACTGCTAGTGTTTCAAGTAGCTTAGCCTTTTCTTCAGCTCTCTTTTCCTTTAGAACAGACTTAATAGAACCGATAGCTCTCTTTCTTCTGCCCTTTCTTGAAACTTCTAGAAGTCTGTACTGTACTTCCTTACCAACTAGTGCTGATGGGTCTTCATCTCTTGAAAGTGTAGCCTGTGAAGCTGGGATAAAGATTCTGTTGCCCTTTAGCATAACGATGATACCACCGTTAACAGCTTCGATAACCTTACCTGTGAAGATTTCGTCGCTACCGTTAAGTGCTTCAAGTTCTTCCCAATTCTTTTGAGCGTCAACTCTCTTCTTAGAAAGCATAATTGTGCCTTCCTGGTCGTTAGTCTTCATAATTAGAAGTTCAATTTCGTCGCCAACCTTTAGAACATCCTGAGCAGTTTCAGTTGGGTCATATGAAATTTCGTCTTTTGGAATAAAACCAGCCTGTTTTCTACCAACATCAACTGATACATCGCCATTAGGAGCGATGCTCATAACAGTACCCATAACCCTCTCATTTGTATTCATACTTTTTAGAGATTCTTCTAGCATCTCCTCAAAGCTTAGTTCATTTTCATTTACGCTGGATGTATTTACTTCACTCATCTTATCCAGTACCTCCTTAATAATCCTTGCCGGTGTAGATGCACCTGCAGTTACGCCAATACTATCTGCTTTCTTCACCATTTCAAGTGGGAGTTCATCAGCTGTTTCAATGAAAAAAGTATTTTCACAGTTGGATGAACAGATACTATACAGCTTGAAAGAGTTGGAACTGTGCTTATCGCCAATAACAAACATTAAGTCAACTGACTTTGAGATATTGGCTGCTTCTCTCTGACGTATAGACGTTGCATTACATATTGTATCAAAAATTTTTGTATTTGTATAGACATTTTTCAAACTTTTTAAACTTTTTTCCCATTCTTTTAGGTCAAAAGTAGTTTGAGCCACAATTTTTATGGTTTTATAATTCTTTTGAGGAATTATACTAAATAATTCCTGTAATTCCTCTTGATTTTTAAAGGTGTAACACTTTGACTTACAGTGTCCCATTATGCCTTGAACCTCAGGATGGTTCTTGTCACCGGCAATAATAACAATACTATCATCATCTGTTTCACTTACAATTTTATGTATTTTAGAAACAAATGGACAAGTAGCATCAATATAGTCAAGGTGTCTTTCATTAATTTCATCAACAATAGACTGTGGCACACCATGGGAACGAATTACAATAGTTTCATTCTCTTTTGCTTCACTAATCTTGTCTATTGTTCTGACACCTTTTTCTCTAAGTTCATTAACCATTTGCATATTATGGATAATAGGACCTAAAGTACAAGCCGGTTTATTTTCGTCAATCAATTTATAGAGAATGTTTATTGCTCTATTTACACCAAAACAAAATCCTGCTGACTCAGCAACAATAATCTTACTCATTACTTATCTTTTCTATCCATTTCTCTAAATTTTGAGATTTGCTCTATAATAATTCTTGAAGCCTCTCTATATTCTCTTGGTGAAGGTTCTTCATCATTTGAGAAGCCTAGATCTTCATAAGAAAGTGGTTTACCGATATGGATAACACGCTTTGCAAAAATATTTTTCTTGTTACCAACAATTGTGATACACATTGGTACAACCGGTGCTTTGGTTTGACGGGCAATTACTGCACAACCACTTCTTGGTCTCATAAGTTCACCGGTTTTTGTTCTGCCACCTTCAATGAAGATTGTCATAACTTTACCGTCATTGATTAAATCTTCACCTGTTGCAATAGCTTTACCGTCATTTGCACCTCTTGTTACAGGAAATGCACCAAGCATCTTAATCAGTCCACCAAAAAATTTATTTTTAAACAGTTCAACCTTTGCCATAAAATATACTCTTCGTTTATGAGTTAAACCAACAAATACAGGGTCTGTATTTGAAAGATGGTTTGATGCAATAATATAACTACCATTCTTTGGAAGTTCACATTCTCTGATTACTGTGTATCTGTATAGTAACTTAAAAATACAAATTACGATAGCTCTACAAGCAAAATAAAAGGCCTTATGCTCTTTAATTTTTGCCGGTTCATTGTTTGTTACATTCTGTGTTTCTTTTTTCTGTTCACTCATTACATTCTCTCCTTTATAACTTTTAGGAGAAGTTCCTTAGAACCTTCAAAGTCATAGTCACTTGTATCAACAAGAACACTATCCTCAGCAGGTTTTAGTGGTGCAATTTCTCTATGACTGTCTTGATAATCTCTCTGATTAACATCTTTTAGCACTTCTTCATAAGTTGAGTCAATGCCTTTTTCTATATTTTCTTTGTGTCTTCTCATAGCTCTTTTTTCAGGAGAAGCAGTTAAGAAAATTTTAATCTTGGCATCAGGTAAAACAACTGTGCCAATATCTCTGCCATCCATAATAACATTATCACTTTTAGCCATATTTCTCTGTAAATCTAAAAGAAATGCTCTTACTTCCGGAATAGCAGAAACTGCTGAGGCAAACATACTGGCCTCAGGTGTTCTGATATAACTTGAAACATCTTCACCGTTAAGTAGAACAATCTGTGTTCCTTCATCATTAAAACTTAACTTAACATCAATATCATTAAGCATTGAGATAATCTCTGCTTTATCTTCTTTCTTTAGTCCTTTACGAGATGCCGCAAGACCAATAGTTCTGTACAAAGCACCTGTATCAACATAAATAAAAGAAAGTTCCTTAGCAACTTCCTTTGAAAGTGATGACTTACCTGCACCGGCAGGTCCATCAATAGCAATAGCAATAGACATAATTTTAACCTTCCTTTATAGCACTGTAATATCCTGCAAGTCTACCGGTAGAAAAGGCAATTTGCAAGTTAAATCCACCTGTGTAAGCATCAACATCAATAACTTCACCACAAAAAAACAGACCTGAAAGGATTTTGCTTTCCATAGTTTTAGGGCTGATTTCCTTAGTAGAAACACCACCGGAAGTTATAATTGCTTCTTTGATACTGCCAAGGGACTTAATTTTTACAGTAAAATTCTTTAATATTTTGTTTAATTCCTGTCGTTCTTCTTTTGTAATTGAATTACATTTTTTAGTTGGGTCTATGCCCCACATTTTCAAGACAACAGGAATTATTTTCTTAGGTAATAATTTACCTAATGAATTGTTAATTTGATTATTCTTATGTTCAGAAAAATCTTTTTGAAGTCTTAAATCTAACTTTTCTTCAGATAAAGCAGGTTTAAGGTCAATGGAGATTTTATAACTTTTCTTTTCAAAATTTCTCATATGAGAACTTGCCGATAATACAAGAGGTCCTGATACACCTTGATGAGTGAAAAGCATTTCACCTTGTTCACTAAAAATTTCTTTCCCATTTTCATAGGTTGTTAGATTAACATTCTTTAGTGAAAGTCCTTGAAGTTCCTTGCAAAATTCGTCACTTGAAATTAATCCTACTAATGATGGCTTTATTTCTGTAATAGTATGACCGACAGTTTTTGCTAACTTATAGCCATCACCTGTTGAACCTGTACCGGGATAACTCATACCACCGGTAGCAATTATTACACAATCGGCATCATATTTATTACCTTTTGTATCAAGTACACCACTGACTTTACCTTCAGAAGTTAAAATAACCTTTGCAGTTGACTCAATGATTTTTACACCATTATGCTTTGCAAAAGTATAAAGTGTATCGGCAACATCCATTGCTTTATCTGAAACAGGGAAAACTCTGTTTCCTCTTTCAGTTTTAGTTTCAAGTCCTAAATCATTAAAGAAATCTATTGTATCTTGGCAATCAAAATTATTAATTGCACTATATAAAAATCTTGGATTAGTAGGAACATTTGCAATAAATGTATCTTTGTCACAGTTATTTGTAATATTACATCTACCTTTACCGGTTACCAGAATTTTTCTACCGGTACGGCTATTCTTCTCAAGCAATGTAACATTAGCACCATAATATGCAGCAGTACCGGCAGCCATAAGGCCTGATGCACCACCACCAATTACAACTACATTAGGCATATTATTTAGTATCCTTTTCTTTTTCTCGTTTAGTATAAACACCTTGCTTTGTCCAAACCTCTTCAAGTTCTTGGAATGTGTGTTTAACCTTTTCTTTCTGTTCAAGTACACAAGCAACAACCAGTGCATTAATTAGTGAAAGTGGTGCTACCAAAGAGTCAACTACTGATGCCATATCACTTCTGGCAATAAGTACATTGTTAGCACACTCTACTAAAGGTGAAGCCATACTATCGGTAATGGCAACAACTTCAGCTTCTCTTTCTCTTGCGAATTCCATAGCCTCTACTGCAGTAGTGGAATATCTTGGGAAACTAATACCAATCATTACATCGTCTTTTGAAATTCTAAATAGATTTTCATATGTTGAACTTTTAGATGTTGTATTGATAATATGTACATTGCCGTAAATCAGTTGTAGGTAATAACCTAGAAATGTTGCAAGAGATGAAGTTGAACGAACTGCAAAAACATAAATTTCTTTTGCTTTAGAAAGTGCTTTTACTGCATTGTTAAAGTCTTCATGAGAAATTTCTTCAATTGTTCTTCTGATTTTGTCAATATCAGAATTTAGAACAGAAGTAAGAACATCATTGTCACCGATTCTTGTTTCGGTAACTTCAATTCTCTGTACAGAAGTTAACTTTTCCTTAATCATTTCCTGCATAGCTTTCTGTAATTCAGGATAGCCCTCATAACCAAGTTCAGAAGCAAATCTAACTACTGTACTTTCTGAGACACCAACTGTTTCACCTAGCTTTAAAGCAGTCATATATGCTGCTTTGTCGTAGCTTTCTTCTATATACATTGCGATTCTTTTCTGTCCTTTAGAGAAAGAATCCATTTTCATTTCTATTCTTGTTAATAGATGTTTAACCATGATTCTATATACCTCTTTATATCTTTACACAATTAATTTTATTTTAACACAAAGAAATAATTTTTTCAATCAAAATTCCACCAAAATAAATGGTAATATTTTGTAGGTTTATGAGTCTTTGAAACAATATAAATTATAAATTGCAAATTCTTGCAAAAAACACTTTAGTATGTTAAAATAATCACATCCTAATGAAAGGAAGATTTATAATGATTGCAATAATTGACTATGGTGCAGGTAACATTCAAAGTGTTTACAAGGCACTGAAATTTATTGGTGCTGACTGTAAAGTTACTAGCGATAAAGACGAAATTTTAAATGCTGATGGTGCTATACTTCCCGGTGTTGGTTCATTCGGTGATGCTATGGACACAATGACTAAGAGAGGTATCAAGGACACCATCATTGAATACACAAAAAGTGGCAAACCATTCCTAGGTATTTGTCTTGGTCTTCAGTTACTTTTCCCTGAAAGTGAAGAAACTCCCGGTGTAAAGGGTCTTGATATTTTCAAGGGTACTATTACAAAAATCCCTAATCAAAACAGAACTTTAAAAATTCCACATATGGGTTGGAATAATATTTCTATCAAACAAAAGAACGGTATCTTCAAGGATATTGAAGGTGAACCTTATGTATATTTTGTACATTCATTCTACTTAAAAGCACAGGACAAGGATATTGTTGCTGCTACAACACAGTATGGTATAGAGATTGATGCTGCTGTACAAAAAGGCAATATTATTGCCACACAATTCCACCCTGAAAAAAGTGGTGAAGTTGGACTAAAAATGTTAAAGAACTTTGTGGAGATGGTTAAGTAATGTATGCTAAGAGAATAATTCCTTGTCTTGATGTAAAAAACGGTAGAGTAGTTAAAGGTATGAGTTTTGTAAACCTTGTTGATGCCGGTAATCCCGTAGAAGCTGCTATTCAGTACGACAAAGAAGGTGCTGATGAACTTGTACTACTAGATATTACTGCTACAAGTGATGGCAGAGATACTATGGTTGATATTGTTGAAAAGGTTGCAAATTCTATTTTCATTCCTTTTACAGTTGGTGGTGGTATTCGTACAGTTGATGACTTTACCACAATGCTAAGAGCAGGTGCTGACAAGGTTTCTGTTAACTCTGCTGCTGTATACAGACCTGAACTTATTAACGAGGCATCTTATAAATTTGGGGCACAATGTGTTGTTGTTGCTATTGATGCTAAGAGAAAAGGTGACTCATGGGAAGTTTATACTGCCGGTGGCAGAACACCTACAGGTATTGATGCAGTAGAATGGGCTATTGAAGCAGAAAAAAGAGGTGCAGGTGAATTACTTGTAACCAGTATGGATGAAGATGGTCAAAAGCAAGGCTATGACCTGGGACTTACAAGAGCAATTTCTGAAAAGGTAAATATTCCTGTTATTGCTTCCGGCGGTGCAGGTGCATATGAGCACTTCCTTGATGCTTTTGAAAAAGGTAAAGCTGATGCAGTTCTTGCAGCATCACTATTTCATTTTGGTGAAATACCTATTCCTAAACTTAAAGAGTATTTAAGAGAAAATAATATTTCTGTTAGACTATAATATTAATATTTTAAACTATAAAATTAAGGCACAACTGATTAAACGGTTGTGCCTTTTACTTTGCTATTTCAAAAAGTCTTTTTGCATTTTGATTTATATTATCTACCGGAAAATCTCCGACTTTTTTATTTATTAATTCAAATGTTTCACCATAGGTTGTTGGTGAATTTCTAATCATATTATGAGCATCACTACCTATAAAGTGAATTAAATCCTTATTAAGTAGTTTTTTAAATTTTCTGAATATGGCTTTATTCTTATAAGAAACTGCATTTGTTTGGAACATTACACCTTCACTTGAAAGTTTCTGTAACAATTTAGGATTTTTAATTAAACTTTCATATCTTTCAATATGAGCAAGTATTGGCATTACACCATACTGATTTATAATTCTAAATAAGAATTCATAGGAACTTCCCGTAAAGGTTGTAGAGTAAGGAAACTCCAATAAAATATAATCACTGTTACCGTAACAAACAGGCTTTAGCGACTTATTGTTCATTATAATATCTGTTACATAAACCTCAGCACCAAGACAAAATTCAATATCACTTGGTAAAATTGGTTTCAGTAAATTAAAAGAACTTTCCCTACGAGTTAAAAAAGAGTCCATACTCTCTTGATGGGTATAGTAATGAGGAGTAAGACAAATATGCCTTACTCCTTGGTTATACAAAGTATTTATAATATTGACACTAACATCCACATTTTCTGCACCGTCATCAATTTGTGGCAAAATGTGTGAATGAACATCATATAAATTCATAAAATACCTCAAAAATTCTTATGCAAGAGCCTTACAAACTAGGTCGCCCATTTCTGAGCAAGTAACCTTGTTCTTACCTTCTTCATAAATATCAGGAGTTCTGTTTTCTGCTAGAACCTTATTAACTGCATTTTCGATAGCTTCAGCAGCCTTTGGTTCATTTAGAGAATACTTTAGCATCATTGCAACAGAAAGAATTGTAGCAAGAGGGTTAGCAATATTCTGACCTGCAATGTCAGGTGCTGAGCCGTGGATTGGTTCATATAGACCTAGGCTAGAATCTGATAGAGATGCTGATGCTAACATACCGATAGAACCGGAAATCATTGATGCTTCATCAGAAAGAATATCACCAAAGATATTGTTTGTTAGGATAACATCAAACTGACCTGGGTTAATAACAAGCTGCATAGCTGTGTTGTCAACATATAGGTGATTTAGTTCAACTTCAGGATAATCCTTTGACATTTCGATTACTGTTTCTCTCCATAGACGAGATGCTTCAAGAACATTAGCCTTATCAACAGAAGTAAGCTTTTTGTTTCTCTTCATAGCCATTTCAAAAGCTACCTTAGCAATTCTCTTGATTTCTGAAACTTTATACTGTTCTGTATCATATGCTTCAACTTCACCGTCAGCTTCTCTTCTACCTCTTTTGCCAAAGTAGATACCACCTGTTAGTTCACGAACAACCATAACATCAAGCTTATCGCCGATGATTTCATCCTTTAGAGGAGATGCACTCTTTAGTGGTTCAAAGATAACTGCCGGGCGTAGGTTAGCAAATAGACCTAATGCACCACGAATACCTAATAGACCTGCTTCAGGTCTTTCTTTACCCGGTAGCTTATCCCACTTAGGACCACCAACTGCACCAAGAAGTACAGAGTCGGATGCTTTACATTTATCAATAGTTTCCTGAGGTAGTGGTGTACCCTTAGCGTCAATTGCTGAGCCACCTAGTAGAGCCTCATCATAATTTACCTGAAAACCATATTTATCAGCAACACAATCAAGTACCTTAACTGCTTCGTTAACAATTTCAGGACCGATACCGTCACCCTTTAATAGACAAATATTGTACTTATTCATTTTTAATCTCCTTCTTTATTAAAAAACTCTGTTAATATAATATCACAAAAAAATAAATATGTAAATATTATTCCTCACCATCTTCCTTAGGTAGAGGGATTTTTTGGAATACTTCGGATACTTTATCTCTCTGCCACAACATTGGAGTAATACGGATAGAATAACCGTAACCACCATCCATTACCCAATCAAATGGTTTAGCCTGTGGCAAACCGTAAATAGCAAGTAGCGTCATAATTACACCACCATGAGTTACAATAATTGCATCAGTTGTACCGGTTTTCATAAGGCCTGTAACAATATCCTCAAACATATGGCAAATTCTTCTTGTAAAGTCTGCTGAGCTTTCGCCATGTGGTGGCTTTACTTCACTACTACCACCAATCCACTGTTTAAACAGTTCATCATCCTTTAGCTCATCGGCAGTTTTGCCTTCCCATTCACCAAAGTTACATTCAGAAAGTTGGTCAATAACAATGGGTTTCATATTCGGATAAAGAATCTCACAAGTTTCTTTACATCTTTTTAATGGACTGGTAAACAGTGCAGTTGCACCCGGGTACTTCATATTGTGGTCAAGTTTCTTAAGCTCCATTTTGCCTTTATCGGAAAGTGGAACATTTGTTGTACCTATATATTTACCTTTATGAGTTTCATCAATATTTCCGTGACAGATAAAGTGTATATAGTATGATTTCATAATTACTCCTATCTTTACAAATAGTTTATTTTGTATTATACTCATAGTATAAGGATGTGATTGTATGAATAATACATTTGGTAGTATTATCAGTTATCTTAGAAAAGAAAAAGGAATCAGCCAAAAGCAAGCCTCAAGTGACTTAGGAATCAGTCAAGCACTTCTCTCCCACTATGAAAAAGGTATCAGAGAATGTGGTCTTGACTTTGTTGTAAAAGTGGCTGATTACTATAATGTTAGTTGCGATTATCTTCTTGGCAGAACAAGTGAAAGAGATGTTATTGCTATTAGTGAAGGTACTAAAAAAACAATAACTGCTGAAAATCCAAGTGAAAAAATCATAATGGACAGTATTGATTTTACCTACAGAATTCTTTCGGAAATAAACCACAGAGATATTACAAGATGTACCACAGAAATGTTAATGTGCAGTATATACAATGTAATAAGACTACTTTATAGAAACAACAATCTTAACAACGAGGAATTCTTTACACTTACTAAAGAAAGTTGCAACTGTTACTCCGAGGCCACTTATCAGCACAGAAAAGGTAGGCTGACTGACAAAATAAATGAATTTAGCAAAAGTAGAAGAAATGAAAACAAAGTTTACCTCTCCTACGATATTATCAATAAAAAATATGATGATATAGCCAGTTCTGTATTTAACCTTGTTCATAACGCAGAAAGAATAATCAAAAAATAATATTATAAAAGGTGGGAATTTATCCCACCTTTTTTGGTTTAAATTAATTATCGGCAGAACCTGTATTTGGTTCAGTTGAAGTTGGTTCAGCACCTAAAGAAACCTTAATTGTAACAGTTTTATCGTATTCAATTTGGTCACCTGACTTTAGGTTCTTATAGTCAATTACAGTATTGTTAGGGTACTTTGAGTTATACTCGGTTTCTTGCATTACAAGTACACCTGTATCTGCAAGCATTGCTGCAACTGTCTTAATATCCTTACCGGCAATATCAGGTAAAGTTCTCATCTTAGCACCTTTACTGATTGTTAGGCTGATATTTACTGCTTCATCTTCTGAAGTAATTGGTGTACCGGCAGCCGGTGTTTGTTCACAAATATAACCTTCTTCGATATTATCGCTAAACTTTTCCTCTGAATTAATATTGATAATATATTTATCAGAACCCTTTAGCTGACTTTTTACTGCTGAATATTTCTTACCAACAAAGTTATCTACTACCGGACCACTCCATGCCTTAGTAGCTGTTGTATCTTGAACACCACCATGGTTGCCATTTACTAAACCAAAACAGTTAGTAGCAACAAGTACTGCACCGATACCAACAAATACTACAAAAGAAATAAGTGCTGCAATTAAAGTAACTTTCTTGTTTTCGTTATTTTTCTTTTCTTCTATTTGTTGTTTACTTGGATCGGATAGACTGGCTGTTTTGCTGATTTCTTCTTGAATCGCCTGAGCAGTCGGAGCAACAGAAAGCTGACTTCTGAGTTCATCAAAATCTGCAATTCTTTCTTTTCTGTCAACCTGTAAACCATTTGCTAAAGCAGTAACAACATGAGGAGGTAATCTCTTAACAGTATTAGTACTCATAAGTAGACTACTGTCCTTTAGTCTTTCTCTTGCATTAGCAGGAACATGACCTGTTAATGTATGGAAAAGTGTTGCTGTAAAGCCATAAATTTCGGTAACAATATCAAGAGTAAAGTTCTTTTCATATTGTTCAGGAGCAGCGCAACCACTATAAAGCTGACTCTTTAGTGGAGTACCTCTCTTTCTTTCCATAGCAGTACAGAAACCTGAAAGTTTAAGCTTGCCGTCTTTTGTTATGTATAAGTTTGATGGTGAAACTGCGTAGTGACCGATACCTCTCTTATGAAGTGACTCTAAAGCAGAGATAAGTGGCATAAACAGTGGTCTTGCAACTTCCCATTCAAGTTGTCCGTTATTTCTCTTTAGATAATCTTCAAAGTGGTTCAGTTCAAGATATTCTTCAATTTCATATGCAGTATTGTTCTCTTCAAATATATCAAGAATTTTAATCATTACTGACATATTATTAAGTTCTTGTACAATCTTGTAATATGAAATAAAGTTAGAACGCAAGTTCTTGAAAACAGTTTCATCATTATATCCTACAACAAGGTCTTTCTCACCTTTTGAACGGTCAAAAATACCGATTGGTAGGAATTCTCTAATGATAACTTTCTTCTTTTCTTCTTTATCATAACCTAGGTAACGGGTACTTTCACCATTTGTGTCGATACCTCTACCAACAATATATCTATCTTTTAAAACAGTATGAAAACCTAGGAAAGGTTCTGGCTGAGTTTCTGTATTGTTAAAGCCGCAATCAGGACAGATTTGTTCATCGCCTATTTCTTTCATACAGCCCATACATAGTGCCATACTTCTCACTCCTTTTTATATTTTTACACTATTAACTTAGTTTAATGCTTAAAACATTATATCATAGTAAAAGTACATATTCAAGAAAATTTATTACCTTTTGATGTTACAGTTTTGTTAACTAATAGGTGATTGTTCTTTTTCTCTGTCAAAATTTGTATTATTTATTATTATATACATATAGCTTATTTATAGGACTTTGATTAATAAAAATAAAATCCACTAATAGGTTGTATCTTTCCTACTAATGGATTTATTATATAATTTATTATTCTGTAAAAGAATTTAAATATTTTTGTGGATTAGTACAATTCATTGCACTGCTCATTATACAACCACCATCTGCACCGGCATTTCTAACCATTGAAAAGTTTTTTGGTGAAATACCACCTATTGCATATACCGGTATTGATACACTACTGCAAACTGCTTTAAGAAAATCAAGTCCTCTACCCGGCAAACCTTTCTTGCAATCAGTATCAAAAATATGACCTGCTGTAATATAGGTACAACCTAGTTTCAGGGCTTTTACTGCATCCTCTACCGAATGGCAAGATGCACCTAAAATTTTGTACTGTGATTTTTCTTTATCTGTAAGTGTTGCAAGAACTTGCAAAGGTAAATGCAAAGCATTGTGATTTAGCTTTTCTGCAACTTTAGGAAAATTATGCAAGATACATTGAGTATTATATTTATTGCAAATTTCAATTACCTTTTTAGCTAAATCTTCATAGTCATTTTCCGGCAAATGTTTTTCCCTAAGTACAATTGCCTTAGGTTTTGCTTTTGCAAGTTTTTCAATGCGTAATAAGAAATCTTCTTTACAGATTGAACTGTTGGAAATAACAATAATATCAGACATATAGGTAATCGTTTAGAACAGGTTGCAAGCCTTCATCTGTAATTTCATCATACATTTTCTTTAGGCTACGGTTATCATTAATTTCAAACTGTTCATCGCCTTGTTCTTCTTCTGTTTCTTTACCACTATACTTACTTTCGTGATCACCGATACCGGTAGATACACCGGCAGAAACTTTTGTTGCTGCAATCTTTACAATACCATTTCTGAATTCTGCACTTTCTCTTGAAGAAACTGTAATACCTACATATGGTAAAAAGATACGATATGCACATAGAATTTGGCAAAGTTGAGTTTCGTGTACATCAAGTGGATTAATCTTTTCATTATTGATAATCGGTCTTAGTCTTGGACAAGACAAGGACATTTCTGCATGAGGGTACTTTCTCTGTAAATAATACACATGAAGTGCACTTGCTAAAGCATCTTTTCTAAAATCTGATAGTCCTAAAAGTGCTGAAAAAGCAACACCTCTCATACCACCTCTTAATGCTCTTTCTTGAGCATCAAAACGGTATGGCCATACTCTCTTATGACCTAGCAAATGAAGTGTCTCGTATTTATCTGTATCATAAGTTTCTTGGAATACTGTTACATAGTCAGCACCACATTTATGAAGATACTCATATTCATCAGTATTAACAGGGTAAACCTCAAGTCCTACCATACGGAAATACTTTCGTGCTAATTTACAAGCCTCACCAATATACTCTACATTGCTTTGACCTCTGCTTTCACCGGTAAGAATCAAAATTTCTTCCATACCACTATCGGCAATAACTTTCATTTCTTTTTCAATTTGTTCCATTGAAAGTTTCATACGATTAATGTGATTGTAACAGTTAAAGCCACAATAAACACAATAGTTTTCGCAATAATTTGCTATGTATAACGGCGTAAACATATATACGGTATTGCCAAAATGCTTACTTGTTTCTACTCTTGCTCTCTGAGCCATTTGTTCTAGGAATGGTTCTGCTGCAGGTGATAAAAGTGCTTTAAAATCCTCTATAGAACAAGTTTCATGTTCAAGTGCTTTTCGTACATCTTTTGCAGTATATTTTGAATAGTCATAAGAATTCATATGGTCCATTACATTCTTACAAACATCTGACTCAATAACTTCCATACCGGGCATATATTCCATATGGTTTTTACGGTATGATGGGTCATTCTCCAGTCTATGTTTCTTCTCAAGTGCTTTTGGTGACAAAAACTCTGAGTCAATTAAAAATTCGTTTTCCATTAAAATTCACCTCTTAATTACGCAAGAAACCTGTTAATGGATCTGAAGAAGATGCACCACGAGTTAGAACTCTGCCTAATCCTGATAAGTATGCCTTTCTACCGGCTTCTATAGCATTCTTAAATGCAGATGCCATCAATGGTAAGTCACCGGCAGTAGCTAATGCAGTATTTGCCATAATTGCTGATGCACCCATTTCCATTGCTTCACAAGCCTGAGAAGGTTTACCGATACCGGCATCTACAATAATTGGTAAATCAATTTCATCAATTAGAATTTGGATAAAATCTTTAGTAGCTAGACCTTTATTTGAACCGATTGGTGAAGCTAAAGGCATAATTGATGCTGCACCGGCATTAACTAAATCACGAGCAACATTTAGGTCAGGATACATATAAGGCATTACAACAAAACCCTCTTTTGCCAGAATTTCTGTAGCCTTAATAGTTTCTTGGTTATCAGGAAGCAGGTACTTACTATCTCTCATAATTTCAATCTTTACAAAGTTGCCACAACCAAGTTCTCTGGCTAGTCTTGCAATTCTTACTGCTTCATCAGCATTTCTTGCACCACTTGTATTAGGTAGTAATGTAACACCCTTTGGAATATAATCAAGGATATTTTCTTGTTCCTTAGTATTAGCTCTACGAACTGCAAGTGTAATAATTTCAGCACCGGCATCCTTAATAGCTGAGTCAATAAGTTTCATAGAATACTTACCTGAACCTAAAATAAATCTTGAGTTAAATTCATGACCACCAATGATAAGTTTATCATTTTCCATTATAATTTCCTTCTTTCAATGTATATCAAGTTTGTTTTATTTTTTCTTAAGAAGAAATTAGCCTCCACCCATAAAGCTAACAACTTCTACTACATCACCATCTTTTAGTACAGTTGTTTCATAATCAGACTTTGAGATAATTACTTCATTACATTCAACTGCAATAGTCTTTGGGTTATAGTTTGCAATTTCCAGATACTGTGAAATAGTCTTTCCTGACATATCAACTTCTTTACCGTTAATTGTTACCACTTTTGCACCTCCTATAAGTAAAAAAAGAAGCTACCCTATGTTTGGGTAACTTCTCAAAATACATTAATAAATATATCCCTACGTTGGCATTATCCAAATCAGGTAATGGTCGAAGATTATATCTTCCTCTCAGCCTGTAACACAAGCTCCCATAATTTTTACTTTAATAATATTATACTCTTACTTATTATTATTTTCAATAGTTTAAAATTTTATTTTAATTTTTACGCCGTTTTTTCGTCATTTTCTTTTAAAGAAATAAAAAAATACCCATAGGTTAGCTAAAAGTGGCTTATCTATGGGCTTTTCTTTGGTGGAGATGAAGGGGCTCGAACCCTCGACTCCCACAATGCCATTGTGGTACTCTCCCAGCTGAGCTACATCCCCGTTCAATAAGATAATTCTATCACAAGGTAATGAAAAAATCAAGAATTATCTTTTATAATATCAGCTACTTCAACAGGAATTACCTTTTGCAATGAGGATAGTGACAACTCAACCTGGTTACCTACCCTACCTGCTGAAAAGTAGATAGTATCATAGTCATTAGCAGTCTTATGGATAAAAGTTTTAAACTGCTTTTTCATACCGATTGGCGAACAGCCACCATGGATATATCCTGTTAGTGGCAAAAGTTCTTTTTGGTGAATCATCTCTATTGACTTTTCTTTTGCAACTTTGGCAGCTTTCTTTAAATCAAGTTCTTTATTTGCCGGTACAACAAAAACATAATGTTCTTTACTTTTACCAACAGTTACAAGGGTTTTAAAAACCTTGCCTACTTCTTGATTAAGAGCATTTGCTACTTCTTCTGCGTTAAGTTTTGTATTATCATAAGCATAGTGAGAATACTCAATTTTCTTTTGGTCAAGAATTCTCATTACATTGGTTTTTTCTTGTTTTTTTGCCATAATATCACCACTAATTTTTGCTCATCATATTATAAGATGTTTTTACTGCATCTTCAGAAATATCACAAAACAGTTCATACACATTTACATTGCTGAGAACTTTATCAAGAACAGTTAATAGGCTTGACATTTTCTGTTTATCATTAATACAAAGTGTTTGTGGCAGGAATTTTCCTATAGCTTTCTTGGTAGATATTTTATTGATAACATTTTCTTTGCCTTGGTTGATGCAACAAATACCTTTTAGTGGTACTAAAATATTTTTATTAATATCATGTTTACCTGAAAAAGGTGTGCCACAAGCATATATCTTATTATCAATTATTCTGATAACCGGTTTGTCGTCATTTATCATAACGGCTCTGTCTCCAAAATACTTCATCCACAAAGCACAATGGGTTGACTTTCCTGTACCACTATTTGCAGTAAAAAGATAGGCTTCATTATCAACAGATATTGCTGATGAATGAAGAAGTATTCCGTCATAATCTAAGATTGCTTCGTAAAATATCATTCCATAAATTACATACTCAGCAAGTGACCTTGATGTATGAGGAAAAGAAAGGATATAGTTATCTATCCTTTCTTCTGTAACATTGAGAGTTATGTCTGGTTTTAAATTTTGATTTTTTGCTAAATATTTTTCAGAACGAGTAATTGTCTGTTTATATTTTGGTTCATAATAAACATTTAAACCACACATATTATATAGCATAAAAACCTCTTATTTATAATAAGTTAATAGGATTGCTCTACCTCTGTTGATTGTGATTTCAGCTTCATCATCAACAAAAACATTGCTAATGCCACGAGATACATTATATGTTAAAGTCTTGTTGTTTAACATATATTCTGCACCTTTATATGTAACATTTACACTTTCACAACCATAAGGGAACACTGAGAAAATAAGGCCTTTCTTGTTGTTCATTTCGTATGAACCTTCCTTTAGGATACGAATTTCCTCACCGTTGTTTCTTGCAATACCGTTATAGTTATATTCTGAGAGAAATGCCAGAGTTGCAATGTTTGCAAATGTATGGTCGGTTCTACCACCGATTGAACCTAGTAGTAAGAAGTCCTTATAGCCTCTACGGATACATTCCATTACACAATGTTCTGTATCAGTATCATCCTTATGGGTATTTAGCTTAACAACTTCTGTGTTCTGTGGTAGTTCTTCCTTTAGTGAATCAAAGTCACCGATAATTAGGTTTGGAGTTAGACCGGCTTTCTTTGCAAAAGAATAACCTGAATCAGCACAAACAATAAAGTCATCACTTGTACATAGGCTTTTGATTTCTTCTACATTTGTATCCGGTGAACCGGAAATAATTACACATCTCATTTTCTTCTCTCCCATTCTTTAATGTCTTTTATTTCATTATACATATCAACATAGCTATTGTGTCGTGACTTTTGAATTTTGCCTTCTTCTACCATTTGTAGAATAGCACAACCCTTTTCACAAGTATGGCTACATGAAGTAAACTTACACTGACCGATATAATCTTCAAATTCAGGAAACATATATTGAAGCTGGGTTTTGTCTTGAATATTAAACTTTTCAAGTTGCATAGTTGAAAACCCGGGTGTGTCACAAACATAACCACCATTAAACTTCAGTAATTCAACAGTTCTTGTTGTATGACGACCTCTGCCAAGTTTATCACTAACTTCTCCTGTTTTTAGCTGAAAATCAGGAAAAAGCTTATTAAGTAAAGTTGACTTACCAACACCACTGTTGCCAATAAAGGCAGTGATTTTGTTAGGTAAAAGTGAATATATTTCATCTACACCTTCTCCTGTAACTGAAGAATAAAGTATAGTCTTGATACCTGTACTGTTATAGATGTTATATATTTCTTCACCACTTTTTATATCTGACTTTGAGATTACAATAACCGGTTCAATATTGTTATATACAGCAGTTGCAGTCATCTTGTCAATAACTGTATAGTTTGGTGCAGGAGAAACTGTACTACAAACTATAACCAATGTATCAATATTTGCCATTGGTGGTCTAACAATAGAGTTCTTTCGCTTATGTATTTCTTCAACTGTAGGATAACCACTTTCAGGTATAGAGATTGTCACTAAATCTCCAACTACAGGAGTTTTACTTGTCTTACGAAACGAACCTCTAGCCTTACATTCATATGTATTGTCAGTGGTTTCTACATAATAGAAACCACTGATTGCTTTTATAATTCTACCCTCTACACTATTCATTAAAAAATACCTTTAATATGCCGGAGCAGTAGTAGGTTGTGGTTCTTGAGTTGGCTCTGTGTAATTGTTTGTTGTATCTTGTGTAACTGTTGTTATATCCTGAGTAGGTGCAACAGTTGTATCTTCCTGAGTAGTAGGAGGTGCAGTAGTTGTAGTTGTTGCTACTACATAATCATGATATGTTGGAGTTGCCTTCTTATTCTGGAAGTCAATTGTATATTCCTGATATAGCTGACCGTTTAGATATACCTTAACCTTTGAGTCGGTTTCCGTACCTGTTAAAGTAAAGCTATATGTCTTTAGTTCTGATGGAATAACATTTGTTGTTGTAAATACATTGCCATCAAATACAACCTGTAGTGAAACACTGTTTGTTTCCTTCTTTGGCAACTGAACATCAATCTGAATAGACTGAGCATCCTTTTTACCACCTGATAGAACAAGTTTTACAGTATAGCCCTTCTTTACAGTACCACCCTGTAAAGGATTTTGTCTAATAACAGTATCCTTTTCTTCATAACTGTTTTCGTCATATTCGTATTCTACATACAGACCTTTACTTTCAAGAATTTCCTTAGCTTCAGAAATATCTTTACCTGTTACATCAGGAATTTTAACTTTCTTTTCAGCAGGGCCTTTTGAAACATAAAGATATACTGATGAACCGATAGTTGTTTTCTGTCCCGGATTTGGGAATTCTGATGATACATAGTCAACATTAACATCTTCACTCTGTACATAAACAATCTCAGGTACAAGGTTTCTTGACTCTAGTTCTTTAATAGCATCTTCCTCTGTTGTATTTAGAAGATGAGGAACTGTTACATCAGAATTTTTACCGTTTACAGTTAGCTGAATAGTTGAGCCTTTCTTAACTTTCTTTGAATCTGCTTCTGGTTGTTGAGAAAGGATAACACCTTCCTTTTTAGTTGAGTCATATTCAAAGTCCAGTTGGAAAATAAAGTTCTCTTTATTATCTCCTTGCTTAACATCAAGGATTGTTTTGCCAACATAATTTGGAACATCTGTATCTGCATTTGAATTTGAGAATGAAGAAGTTACAAAGTAAATACCAAAACCGATAAGACAAACTACAAATGATGCTACAACACCTAGGATTGCAGACTTTTTCTTTGATCTGACTTTCTTTTCAGGTTCTTCACTATCAAAATCTTCCGGAACAAACTTATTAGAATCTTTGTTATCATCAACTTTCTTTTCTTCAAAGATTCTCTTTGTTTCATCCTTTTTCTTAGCTTCTCTTTTCTTTTCAGCAGGTTTTGGTTCTATTGGCTTTGGAAGACTGTAACCAAATACAATGCTTGGATTTAATCTGAAACGGTCAATATCATTAAGCATTGCTTGAGCTGACTCATATCTATCCTTAGGGTCTTTCTGCATAGCATGAAGAGTGATTTCTTCAAGACCTTGTGGAATGTCAGGATTAATCTCTCTTGGTAGCTTTGGAGTAGACTGAAGTTGCATAATAGCAACAGAAACTGCATTATCAGCTACGAAAGGAAGTTTACCTGTTAGCATTTCATACATCATAACACCAACAGAATAAATATCTGTTTTACCGTCGGTGTTGCCACCCTTTGCTTGTTCAGGTGCTATGTAGTGAACAGAACCGATTGCTTGTTCTGTCATTGTTCTTGTAGCAGAATTAAAGTTACGGGCAATACCAAAGTCAGTTACTTTGATAGTACCGTCTTGAAGCAACATAATGTTCTGTGGCTTAATGTCACGGTGAACAATACCCTTTTCATGAGCGTGTTGTAATGCTCTTAAAATTTGAGTTGTTAGGTGCAATGCTTCTTTCCACTGAATTACACCTTGCTGAGCGATATACTCCTTAAGAGTAATACCGTCAATATATTCCATAACAATATACTGAATCATATCACCAAAAGAAACATCATAAACCCTTACAATGTTTGGATGTGAAAGAACAGCAATAGATTTACTTTCGTTTTTAAATCTTCTGATAAAGTCTGCATTATCAAGAAATTCATCCTTTAGGATTTTGATTGCAACTTCTCTATCGTCAACAGTATCGTAACACCTATAAACATTGGCCATACCACCAACACCGATAAGTTCTTGGATTTCATATCTACCGTCAAGCTTTTTTCCTGTGTACTTATCTATCATAATTCTTCCTCCTTAATATATTGTAATAACGGTAATGTTGTCTGTGCCACCACCGAATTTAGCTTCTTCAACTAACTTGTCGGTAATTTGGTTCTTAGGGTTGTTATTTACAACTTCTGCAATTTCCTCTTTGCTGACACAATTAGTTAAACCATCGGTACAAATAATAACAATATCTCCCGGTTTATATTCGTACTGAGTATAATCCACTTTGATAGTATTCTTTACACCGATTGCTCTAGTAATAAAGTTTTTGTTTGGGTGAACTAAGGCTTCATCTTCTGTAATCTCCCCACGACTTACCATTTCTTGAACTAAGGAATGGTCCTTGGTTAGCTGATAAGCCTTTTGATTACGAACAAGATATGTTCTTGAGTCACCTATATGTACAATATGAAGAATATTGTCCCTTAGGAATACACACTCACAAGTAGTACCCATTCCGATAAGTTCAATATTTTTTTGAGCTAAATTATAAACTTCAAGGTTTGCACCGGAAACAATGTTTGTAAGTAGTGCATATAGTTCTTCGTTTGTGAAATCACTGGTATATAGATTTTTCATTTCCCTAGCTATATATTCACAAGCAGTTGTTGAGGCTGTGTGGCCACCATTAGCACCACCCATACCGTCACAAACTACAGCCCATACTGCACCGTCACACATTTTTCCGGAAAGACAATAATCCTGATTATCGTTTCTGACAAGACCTTTATCTGTTTTACTATGTATATTCAAGATTACTTTCCTCCTTTCTTGTGCTTACCTTTTAGTTGTCCACAACTTGCATCAATATCGCTGCCTAAAGTTCTTCTTACAGTAGCAGTAATACCATATTTAGCAAGTACATTGGTAAATGATATTAACCTTTCTTTGTTACTCTTGCGATAATCATTACCTGTAACATCATTTACAGGAATTAGGTTAACATGACACAGCATACCTTTTATTAAATTACCAAGTATATTAGCTGCTTCGTCACTATCATTTACACCATCAATCATAGCATATTCAAAACTTACTCTACGATTGGTTTTATCTATATAATACTTGATGGCTTTCATAAGCTCATCAATGTTATAAGCATCATTAATTGGCATCGTTGCACTTCTCATTTTATCAGTTGGTGCATGGAGAGAAACAGAAAGTGTAATCTGTAACTTTCTATCAGCCAAATCATAAATTCGTGGAACAATACCACAGGTTGACAAGGTAATATGCCTTTTCCCTATATTCAGTCCATCATCTGATGAAACCAAATCAAGGAACTTCATTACATTGTCATAGTTATCAAGTGGTTCACCCATACCCATAAGAACAATATTGGAAATTCTTATGTTAAGGTCTTTTTGGGCTGATTCTATCTGGGCAATCATTTCACCGGCAGTTAAGTTTCTTGTAAAGCCTTGCTTACCTGTTGCACAGAACTTACAACCCATTTTGCAACCTACTTGAGTTGATATACAGATTGTGTGTCCGTGGTGATAACTCATCACAACAGACTCAACACATTGCTCATCATTAAATTTAAACAAATACTTAACTGTACCATCATACCGTGAAATTTGCTTTTTTTCAATATATGCAACAGAAATGTAACAATATTCACTTAACTTTTCTTTTAAGATCTTTGGTACATTCTTCATTTCATCAAAGGAAGTTACACCTTTGTTTATCCATTGGAAAATTTGTTTTGCTCTAAACTTTGGGCAATTTAATGATGAAATAAGCTCTTCAATTTCTTGTAAATTCATTGATTTTAAATCAGTCATTTAGTCACCCTTTCTCAGTATTGCAAAGTAGAAACCATCTGAATTATTAGTTTGTGGGAACAATGAACATTCATATTCATTTTCCTTTATGGTTCTTTTAATATTCTTTGGAAGAATTAACTTCTCACCTACAAAATCTTTATGTTCACTTAGGAATTTTTCTACTAAAAGATTGTTTTCTTTTGGGTTAAGGGTACAAGTGGAATACATTAATTTTCCACCGTTTCTTACTAGATTAGCAGATGAACATAAAATTTTATACTGTATTTCTGTTAAGTCATTATTAACTATATTATCTTTATATCTAATTTCCGGTTTTCTGCGAAGTAATCCAAGTCCTGAACATGGAACATCACAAATAACTATATCGGCAACATTCTCTTCATCAAAGGAAGTTGCATCATTAATTTCAGTATTTATAATACTTATTTCTAACCTTTTAGAAGTGGAATAAATCAGCTTGATTTTATGTTTATAAAGGTCATAAGAATTTATCTTACCTTTATTATTCATTAGGATTGCACTGGTAAAGGACTTACCTCCGGGTGCTGAACAAACATCATACACAACATTATTTTCTTTAGGGGATAATGTTGTTAAAGCAATATTTGAAGAAAGGTCTTGTATGTAAAATTCTCCGTACTGAAAGGCTTTAATATTTTCTACCGAACCTGTATTTTTCAGAGTAATTACATTTTCTAAAATAGACTTTTCAGCAATAATATTTTCTTCTCTAAGATTTTCAATTAAAGTATCTTCATCAGTTAAAAGTGTATTTACTCTGGCATATAGTGGAGGTCTGCCATCTACTGAATTTAGCATATGGGTAGTTACTTTTTCACCATAACTGTCAAGCCATAATTTTATAATATCTTCCGGTACTGAATACTTAACTGAAAGTAATTTTGTTTTGTCTTTAATTTTACTTAAATCACACTTGGTTTCTGCTCTTGAGATACTTCTAAGAATACCGTTAATGAAACCTGATGACTTAAAAAGTCTTAAATTCTTTGCAAGTTGTACTGCCTCGTTAACAGATGCATTATCCGGAACTTTGTCCATATAAAGCATCTGATAAACTGACATTCTAAGGATAACTAAAGTTTTGGTTTCTATTTTCTTTAGTCTTACAGAAGAAAAACTACGGATTACATAGTCAAGAGTTATCTTCTTTTCCAGTACTCCGTAAATAATAGCTGAGGCAAAAGAAGAGTCTAGCTTGTTAAGATTATTCTCTTTTAATGCTTTATTTACTGCAATTGAACTGTAGGACTCTTCAGTTTCAATTTTATAAAGCACATCAAATGCTACTCTTCTTGGGCTTTTCATCTATTATCTTCTCCTATTATTTGCAATAAAAATAAGTCTTAGTAATTGTAGTAAAGCAGTTGCTGCTGAGGCAACATAAGTCATAGCTGCTGCTTGTAAAACTTTCTTTGTACCTTCATATTCTTCAGGGTAAAGTAGGTTAGTATCTCTGATACACTTTAATGCTCTTCTTGATGCATCAAATTCTACAGGTAAAGTTACGAAAGTAAAAAGAACTGATGCTGAGAAGAATATGATACCTAGCCATAAGCAGAATGAAAACTGTGTTGGCAAAAATAAACCTACTAAGAAAAGTATCCATCCTAAGCTAGAACCTACCCTAGCAATTGGCACAATAGCACCACGAATTTTGTTTGGTACATAACCTGTAGCGTGTTGTACTGCGTGACCTGCTTCGTGACAAGCAACACCTACTGCTGCAACAGAAGCTACATTATAAACACTATCGGAAAGTCTGATAACATTTGTTCTTGGGTCAAAGTGGTCTGTTAAGTTACCTGCAACTTGCTCAATACGGACACCATGAACACCATAATGATTTAGAACATACTCAGCTGCTTGAGCACCTGTCATACCACGCATATTCCTTACATTGCTATACTTGCTAAAATTACTGTTTACTTTAACTTGACATATAAGTGACAAGATAAGGCATGGTAGCATAAACACAATATATGTCCAGTCAATACCATAAAAGTAATGATACATAATTTATTCTCCTATAACTGTGCCTTTTTCAAGTTTATGACCTTGTAAAAAAGCTTTAGAATCCATCTTTTTTTTGCCCTGTAGTTGAACAGTATTTACAACAACTGCACCTTCACCACAAGCAATAGTAAGTGGATTTGTGTTTAAAATTTCACCGGGTTTACCTTTACCCTCTGTAAGTCTTGTTTCAAAGATTTTTAGGACTTTGCCATTAAGTTTTGTTGAGGCAACAGGCCATGGTGAAAGTCCCCTAACTTGGTTATGAACTTGTAAATTAGTCTTTGAAAAATCAATATTACACATTGACTTATCAAGCATTTTTGCATATGAACTTTTACTGTCATCTTGCTTGATAGAATGAAGTTCACCTTTTTCTGCTTTTTCAAGTGTATCAAGGATTAGCTTACCACCCATTTCTGCCAATGTATCAAAAACTTTACCGGCAGTATCGTTGATGCCGATTTCATATTCCTTAGTTTCAAGAATATCACCGGTATCAAGACCCTTTTCCATATACATTGTTGTAACACCGGTAACTTTGTCACCGTTTAAAACGGACCACTGAATGGGTGCTGCACCTCTGTACTTTGGGAGTAAAGAACCATGAACATTGATACAACCATACTTTGGAATATTCAAAATATTTTCAGGTAAAATCTGTCCATAAGCAACAACAACAATTACATCAGGGTTAAGTTCCTTAATAATTTCATAGCTATCGCTATCCTTTATTTTTACCGGTTGATAGACAGGTATTCCTAACTTTTCAGCACAAACCTTTACATCAGGTGGTGTTAGTATCATTTTTCTGCCTACCGGTTTATCCGGCTGAGTAAAGACAGCTTGTACAAAATGAACTTTTGCAATGTTTTCTAATGATGGAACTGCAAAGTCCGGAGTACCCATAAAAACAACATTCATTAGCCTAACTCCTCTGGGTCTAACATTCTAACAACAATATCCTTAAATACAATACCGTTTAGATGGTCAATTTCGTGACAGAAAGCCTTTGCTAAAAGTTCTTCACCTTCCATTTCAAAGAAATTACCGTTACGGTCTTGAGCCTTTACTTTTACATACATTGGACGCTTAGTGATACCGTATTCTCCGGGGAAAGATAGACAACCTTCTGCAGTTTCTTGTTCACCACTTGTTTCAATAATTTCAGGGTTAACAAGTTCAATTACACCCTCACCAATATCAATAACAACAACTCTTCTTAGCATACCAACCTGTGGACCTGCAAGACCTACACCGTCAGCTTTGTGCATTGTTTCAGCCATATCATCAAGAAGTGTTGCCAACTTATCGTCAAACTTCTCTACATTTCTACATTTCTTATGAAGAATCTCGTCTCCATCTTTTACAATATTTCTAATAGCCATACTCATTCACCTAATTAAAAGACAGTGGATTTATATCTACTGTTATACCTATATTTTTAAATTCCTTATTCTTAGAAAATTCAAGTAATGTTTCCTTAATAACACTACGGAAATCTTTTGAATTTCTACACTTAATTATAGTCTTGTATCTATATTTATTATTTACCTTATAAACATAGGCTTGGCTTGGTCCAAGCACCCTTAAAGGCATACTGCTATAATTAGTTTTAATTTTGTTAATTAAGGCATTTTGAAAGGCATTTGCACACTTTATTGTTGCACCTTCCATTATACCTTGATAACCTATAAGACAAATGTCGGAAAAAGGAGGATAAAGCAGAGCTTTTCTCACTCCTATTTCACCTTTATAAAATGTATCATAGTCTTGCTTTGCCGATAGACCTATAACATAATTTTCCGGTGTTGAAGTTTGGATAACTGCAACACCCTTTGAGTCACCTCTGCCGGATCTACCAACTACTTGAGTTAGCAGAGAAAATGCCCTTTCGTAACTTCTGTAATCATCAGAATAAAGCATTTGGTCGGCATTGATAACACCTACCAATGTTACATTTGGAAAGTCAAGACCTTTAGCTACCATTTGTGTACCGATAAGAATATCATATTCACCATTTGCAAAAGCAGTAAGTTTTGTTTCATAACTACTTTTTGTCATTGTGGCATCAGCATCCATCCTTAATACTCTTGCACTTGGAAACATATCAACAAGTTCTTGTTCTGCTTTTTGAGTACCTGCACCACTAAACTTAAGTGTATGCTGATGACAGTCCGGACACTCATCCGTATAAGGAACTGAATGGCCACAATAGTGACACATCATTCTATTGTTTGCACTATGGTATGTCATAGAAATCGAACAATTGGGACAAGTTACAACTTGACCACAACTTCTACAACTTAAAAATGTATTGTATCCTCTTCTGTTAAGAAGAATAATGGACTGTTTTTTATGAATTAAGTTACTTGAAATAAGTTCTTTTAGTGTTGTTGAATAGTTACTAAAATTACCTTTCATTTGTTCTTCATTCATATCAACAACAGAAACTTGTGGTAATGTTGCTTTACCATATCTTTCTGTTAATTTTACAAGATTATAAATTCCTTTTTCAGCCATATAAAAGCTTTCTACACTTGGTGTTGCTGAAGAAAGAAGTAACAAAGCATTGTGTTTATAACACCTAAACTTTGCAATATCTCTTGCGTTATATCTTGGTGTTTGTTCGGATTTATAGGAACTTTCTTGTTCTTCATCCATAACAATCAAACCGATATTTTTTAGTGGGGCAAAAACTGCACTTCTTGTACCCAGAACAATTTTTGCATCTCCTCTACTGACCCTTTTATATTCATCAAGTCTTTCGCCTATTGATAAACCACTATGGAATACTGCAACATTGTCACCAAACCTTGAGGTAAATATTTTAATTAACTGAGGTGTTAATGCAATTTCAGGTACCATTAAAATTGTACCCTTATTGTCATTAAAGCACTTTTCAATTAACTTCATAAATACTGAGGTTTTGCCACTACCGGTAACACCATAAAGTAAAGAAACTGAAGCTTTGTCATCACAATATTTACTGTATAAATTATCAAAAGCAGACTGTTGTGATGGGCTTAAAACCACTTCATCTTTCTTTACATCTGAAACAGTATAAGGTATTCTCATCACTTCATCAGTAAAGTACCTTGCAATCTTTTTCTTAACTAAAGAATCGGTTACTGACTGGGTGTAGCCTGTATAGTAACAAACTTCCTTTACAGAAGCTTTATCCACAACAGTTAAAAGTTCTGCAACTTTCTGTTGTTTTGGTGTTAACTTATAATCATTAATATCAACATCATCACAAAGTGACACCATTTTTACTGTTGCATCTTTAGTTTTTCTAAAGGCATCATCTTCTCTATTTACTACACCTTGACGGTAAAGTTTATTAAGGGAATTTTCTCCTATAGAAAAAACATTTAAGATTGTTTCTTTTTTTACCGGTTTATTCTCTGATAAAAGATAATCATAAATTTCTCTTTCATAGTCAGTTAGAGAATTTAGTACATCATCATTAACCTTTACTGCTGTATAAAATGTAGAAATATTATAATTTATTCCTACCGGTAGCATTACCTTTACAGAGTCATAATAAGTACAGAAATATCTGTCATGGATAAAATTTACTGTATCAATCATTTCTTGGGTAAAGATAGGCTTATCATCTAGTAATGATGAAATTTCTTTTAGATTTTCTTCTTTACCATAAGACAAAGACAAAATCATTCCTTGACGAAATCTATCTCCTCTGCCAAAAGGTACAAGAACTCTCTGTCCAACTTTTACATTAGACAAATGATCCGGTACTTTATAGCTAAAGAGTCTGTCAAAACCGTAAGTAGTATTATCTACTGCAATTCCTGCAATGAGGAATTCATCATTCTTCATCTTCTGGTTCAAGTAGGTTGTACTTGTGATTCTTAAAATCTTCGATAGCAAGAAGAACCGGCTTTTCGTCAGTAATTATACCCTGTTCTTCAAATTCCTGTGCAATTTCTCTTGCTCTCTTTGCTACACCGATTACTAGTGCATAACGACTTTCCTTACCTGATAACATATCATCTACTGAAGCTAAACGCATAATTATATCTCCTTTTTATAAATTAATTATTCCTTTTTTCTTTCTCTTTTTTTACTATATCAATAACTTGATTTACTGCATCTTCAACCTTGTCATTAACAACCTTAACATCATACTTTGGAACAAACTGTTTTTCAAATTCCACTGCTGAAAGACGTTTCTTGATAACCTCTTCGGTTTCGGTATTTCTGCCACGAAGTCGAGATTCAAGTTCTTCTAATGATGGTGGCACAATAAAAATACTAAGTGCATCAGGTCGCTTATCCATCATTTGAAGTCCACCTTGAACTTCGATTTCAAGAAATACATCAAGACCTTTCTTTAGCATTTCTTCAACAGGTTTCTTAGGTGTTCCGTAATAATTATCAGAATACTGAGCATATTCAAAGAACTCATCATTCTTAATCATTTCTTCAAATTCTTCTTTTGAAATGAAGTAATATTCTCTACCGTTTACTTCTCCCGGTCTCGGAGCTCTTGTAGTAGCAGAAACAGATAGTCGGAAATTATCTTCTTTCTTTAGCATTTCCTTCATAATTGTTCCCTTACCTACTCCGGAAAAACCGGAATAAATAATAAGTAGTCCTTTGTTATTCATCGCTTTGTTCACCCTCCAATCTGTTACCTATTGTTTCAGGAGAAATAGCAGAAAGTACAACATGGTCACTGTCTGTAATAATAACTGCTTTACATCTTCTGCCGTAAGTAGCATCAATAAGCATACTTTTCTGCTTACTATCCTGAACAATTCGTTTTATAGGAGCAGAATCAGGACTGACTACAGAGATGATTCTGCTTGAATTAACTAAATTACCAAATCCAATATTAATAAGTTTCATAAAGCACCTTTATTCAATGTTTTGAATTTGCTCTCTAATCTTTTCAATTTCAGCCTTAATATCAACTACCATATGAGATAGTGTGCTGTCGTTAGCTTTACTACCGATAGTATTGGCTTCTCTATTCATTTCTTGAATAATAAAGTCAATCTTTCTACCGATTTCACCATCGCTATTCATAAGTAATTTTAGCTGGTCAAAGTGACTTCTTAGACGAACAGTTTCTTCATCAACTGCAACCTTATCTGCAAAAATTGCAACCTCTGTTAAAATTCTCTGTTCATCAAAATCAGCACTACCTAAAAGTTCTTCAATTCTTTCTTTTAGTCTGGATTCATAATCTTTTACTCTTTCAGGTGACTTTTCTTCAATCTTTGAAACAATAGAAAGGATAGTTTCGGCTCTTGACATAATGTCAGCCTTCATCTTCTCTCCTTCTACTTCTCTCATCTTAATAAAGTTATCAAGTGCTACATCAAGAACTTCCTTAACTGCATTCCAAACTTCTTCCTCATCTTCAGGTGCTCTGTGTACTTGGAAAATATCGTTGTACTGAGCAACAGTAGAAACAGAAATATCATCTGCTACACCATAGTCTGTTGAAAGTTTCTTTAGTGCATTAATGTAACCTTGTGCTAAACTTGGGTTAATCTTTACAATTGACTCTGTGTCTTCCTTTTGGCTTAAAGAAACATAAACATCAATTTTACCTCTGCTAACCTTTTCTTTAATATAAGACTTTAACTTTTCTTCAAGAAAGTTATAGCCTCTTGTTGTACGGCAATTAAATTCATAGTAACGGTGGTTTACACTCTTGATTTCTACTACAATATCTCTGCCGTCAACAGTTGCTTCGTGTCTTCCGAAGCCTGTCATTGAACGAACCATTATTATAACCTCGTATATTAATTAAAAAATTCATTTTATACATATATGGGCATTTCGTATTTGCATAGTACCCTATATTGTATTTAATACCTATTATAGCAAACATTCAAGAGTATAACGCACTTTTGTAACCAAATTGTAATATATATTTTAAGCATTTTTCTAAACAAGAATAACAAATAAATATATTTGCATTTTTCCTATATTTGTGATATAATTTTAAGGCAAATTTTAATATAAGGGATGATATAAATGTCAGGACATAATAAATGGAGTACCATTAAGCAGAAGAAAGGCAAAAATGATGCTGCCAGAGCAAAGGTATTTACAAAGATTGGTAGAGAACTTATTGTTGCTATTCGTGACGGTGGTTCTGCTGACCCTAATGTAAACTCAAAACTTCGTGATTGTATTGCTAAGGCTAAGGCTGCTAATGTTCCTAATGACAACATTGAAAGAATTATTAAAAAGGCTGCATCTTCTAATGAAGGTGACAGCTATGAATCTGTTACATATGAGGGTTACGGCCCATCAGGTATTGCTGTAATTGTTGAGGCTCTTACAGATAACAGAAACAGAACAGCCGGTGAAGTTCGTCACTACTTTGATAAGTTTGGTGGCAATATGGGTACACCGGGTTGTGTTGGTTTTATGTTCTCAAAGAAAGGTGTTCTTGTTGTTGAAAGAGAAGACTTTGACAAAGATGAAGACACTGTAATGGAAGAAGCTCTTGAAGCAGGTGCTTCTGACTTTGAGGCTGATGAAGACATCTTCACAATTTACACAGAGCCAGATGACTTCTCTGCTATTCGTGATGACCTTGCTGCTAAGGGTTATGAATTTGTATCTGCTGAAGTTGAAGAAGTACCATCAACATACACAAAGATTGAAGATGAAGAAACTAAGGCTAAGATGCAGAAGATGCTTGATATGTTTGAAGAAAATGATGACATTCAGAATGTTTGGCATAACTGGGAAATGGACTAATTAGTTTTTGAATTACATCTATTTCAATAATTTAGGACGGTTAAATATAAATAACCGTCCTTTTCTTTTGTCTTTAAATTTTAAAAGTATGAATAATTATTAGTAGTTATAAAATAATTATAATATAGTAAAGCATAAAAAAGCCACAACTGTAAAAGTTGTGGCTTTAGATTTAAACATTCTTATTTAGCTTTTGTTGTTTGAGTTGCAGCCTGTGTAGCAGTTTCTGTTGATGGTGCAGTTGTTGTAGTAACTGTTGTGATACCTTCAGGCTTCTTTTCACCGTCTTTATAGAACTGAGCAGAACCTAGGATTGACTCACTAAACATTGTCTTGTTATTCTTATCAACAATAGTTAGGATACCGTCCTTTAGTTTATATTCAAGAGTTGCCTTATTCTTATCTTTATCAGTAACACCCTTAAATGTTAGCTTACCATTTTCAGCAGAATAAGCATAGTAGTATGTTGAGTCCATACCAATATCACTGTTACTTGCATGAACAGTCATAATACCGTTATCCTTGATTTCAATGTCGCAATCTAGCTGATACATACCATAGTAATAAGAAATCTTGTATTCTGTATTCCATTTACCGATAAGGTCCTTATCAGTCTTGTAGTCCTTCATAGACATTTCATCATAACCGGGATTTTTGTCTTGGTTCATTTCAATTGTCTGAGACTCAACCTTTTTACCTGTTGACTGGTCTGTATAAGCATCCTGAGTTAACTTAAGTGTTGCGTTACCAAATAGCTTAACACCTGTTACTTCGTATGTAAGTTCTGAATTACCGATAGTAATCTTTTTCTTATCGCCACTGGTTGATAGCTTATATTCACCCTTAGACTGTTCACCCTGAACATTCATATAGTAAGTACCCTTACCGTTAGAATCTGCTTTTTCAAATGTGTAATATACTGCAATCTTCTCAACTTCATCAGCAGTTGAAGATGCTGAACTGTTGTTCTCTACTTCTCTCATCCATGTACCTGTGATTGTCTTTGAACCAAAAATCCAATAAACACCAAAAGCAATAAGTGCTACTAAGAATACACAAATTGCAATAAAGATACTTGGGTGAATGTACTTAAATAGGAAGAACTTTTTCTTTGGTTCTTCTGTTGGTGCAGTAGTTTCCAGTGGTTCACCATCTGCATTTGTTAATTCACCGAACTGTGATACATAACCACCGTTTTCGTCTACACCGTTAGTTTCCTTAGCTGAGGTATTTTCCTCAACTAGGTTTTCATTGTTGATATTGTTTTCGTTATTATCCATTAGAATATTCCTTTCAAAAATTTTGCTATATACTACTATACAATATTATTCTCAATAAATCAACATTTTTATTTTTATATATATTGATAAAGTTATAACAATTTAATAAAAATCCAAAAAACTTATTGATAGAAGGTTGATTTTGTGGTATATTTTTAAGCAAGGAAATATGTTCCTTAAAGAAAAAGCAACTCATAAAGGAGAAACTTGAGATGGATTCTAACACTTTATACAATGTATGGTGCGAAAACGCCAAGGAAGATAAAGATTTAATTGAAGAATTAGCTGCAATTAAAGGCAATGAAGATGAAATTTACGAAAGATTTTACAAGAACCTAGAATTTGGTACTGCCGGTCTTAGAGGGGTTATCGGTGCAGGTACTAACAGAATGAACATTTATGTTGTTCGTCAGGCTACTCAGGGTCTTGCAAACTATGTAAATAACATTGGTGGTGGTGCAGTTGCAATTAGCCACGATAGCAGAATTAAAGCTGACCTATTTATGAATGAAGCTGCTAAGGTTCTTGCTGCTAACGGCATTAAGGCATATATCACCAGTGAACTACAACCAACACCTGTTCTTTCTTTCCTAGTAAGACACTTTGGTTGTAAAGCAGGTATTATGGTTACTGCTTCTCATAACCCTGCAAAATATAATGGTTATAAAGCATATGGTAGTGACGGTTGTCAGATGACAGACAATGCTGCCGGTGCAGTTTATGATGAAATTCAAAAGATTGATATGTTCACAGGTGTTAAGACTATGGACTTTGACAAGGCAGTTGAAGAAGGTCTTATTGAATATGTTAATGATGATGTATATACAGAATACCTTGCTAATGTTAAAGAACAGCAGGTAAATGAAGGTCTATGTGCTGACTCAGGTCTAAAGGTTGTTTACACACCACTTAACGGTACAGGTAACAAGCTGGTTAGAAGAGTTCTAAAGGAAATCGGTATTAATGATGTAACAGTTGTTCCTGAACAGGAAATGCCTGACGGTAACTTTACAACTTGTCCTTACCCTAACCCTGAAATCAAGGAAGCTCTACAGTTAGGTCTTGATATGTGTGAAAAGGTTAAGCCTGACCTACTACTTGCTACTGACCCTGATGCTGATAGAGTTGGTATTGCAGTTCCTGATAATGGCACATACAGACTAATTACAGGTAACGAAACAGGTATTATGCTAACTAACTACCTACTAAGCGTTAGAAAAGAAAAAGGCACATTACCTAAAAATCCTATCGTTGTAAGAACTATTGTTACTTCCCTACTAATTGATGAAATCTGTAAGAAGTACAACTGTGAACTAAAGAAAGTTCTAACAGGCTTTAAGTACATTGGTGAAGTTATCCTAAGACTTGAAGAAAAGAATGAAAAAGAAAGATTTGTATTTGGTTTTGAAGAAAGCTACGGTTATCTTGCAGGTACTTATGTAAGAGATAAGGATGCTGTTGTTGCTTCAATGCTAATCTGTGAAATGGCTGCTTATTACAGAAAGCAAGGTAAGACACTTGCTAATGTAATTGATGAAATTTACAAAGAATACGGCTATTACAGAAACACAACACTTTCATTTGAATTTGATGGTGCCAGTGGTATGAAGAAGATGAAGGAAATTATGGATAATCTTCGTGAAAACCCACTAAAGACTGTTAACGGTGAAACTGTTAAGAAAATTTACGATTACCTAAAGAGTGAAGAAAAAGATGTTGCTACAGGTGAAATCACACCTATTGACCTACCAAAGTCAAATGTACTTCACTTCTGCTTAGGTGGTAATGCAGTTATCATAAGACCTAGTGGTACTGAACCAAAGATTAAGCTTTACATTACTTCTATCGGTAAGACAGAAGAAGAATCAGTCGAAATTGGTAACAAGATTGCTGATGATGTTAAGGCTCAGTTAGGTCTAAACTAATTTAATTAATCATAAAATTATGGCTATGTAGAGTTTCTACATAGCCTATTTTTGCGTATAAAAAGGTGGCTGATTACAGCCACCTTAATTTATTATAAATATAAAATTTAGAATTTTGTAATCTTGGTTAAACCTACTGAAGTGATTATTAGTGTCAAAAGCTCTGCCACTGCAAAAGCTAACCACACACCTGTCATACCGAATAAAATTGACATAACAACTGCCGAAAGTATAATCAGTACAAAACCTCTTGCCATTGATGTTGCAAATGCCCACTTAGGAAAATTTGTTGCACTGAATATACCTGAACCTACTACATTTAAACCTGCAAATATAAAGCCTATTGAATATAATCTTAAACCTACTACTGCATACTTTTCAAGTAATAGATTATTTTCACTGTTAAACATACCAACAATAAAATCTGTAAACACAAAGATAAGTAAAATCATTATTGCCGACAGTAACAAAGAAGTTATAATACTCAGTTTTCTTAAAATTTTTATATCGTCTTTATCACCTTTACCGTAATGTTCGCTAAATAAAGGCTGACTACCTTGTGATACACCATTAAATACGGAAATTCCCACAAGAGAAACATTTGCTACGATACCGTAAGCTGCAACACCTGTGTTACCTGTTAAACCTAAAATAAGGAAGTTGAATACTATTGTGATAACACCTGATGAAATTTGTCCTACAAATGAGGATATACCAACCTGACAAGAATAAACAAGCTTCTTAAATGATGGTTTCTGTGGCTTTAATGATGTTGTATTTTTCTTTGAAAAGATATGGATAAAGCAAATCATTACACCTACTATCGGTGACAATGCAGTTGCTAGGGCAGCGCCTTCCATACCCATATTTAGTGGGAACATTAGCACATAGTCAAATATAATATTAAACAAACTACTGAATAATGTTGCTGACATTGCTATTGATGGTGAACCGTCATTTAAAACAAATGCATTGAAAATATGATTCCAAATAAAAAATGGTGCAAATGACATAAATATCATTGTGTAACCTCTTCCCACTTCTACAATGGTACTGTCACCACCCATAATAGAAACAACTTGTCCCGGAAAAAATAAACCTATTAATGAAAATATAAGACCTATAGTTGTTCCCCAAAACAGTGCATTAAAGAAATAATTTGTTTTACTTTTTGAGCCTTTATTTTTATTAATAGAAAATCGTATTGCTGAACCAACACCAATCATTGCACCTATTGCAAAAATAAAGCTATATATAGGCAACACAATATTTAGAGCCGTAATACCGTTAGCACCAACTGACTCTGAAATAAAAAAAGTATCTGCAAGAATATATAGTGACATGCCTATCATTCCCAAAACATTTTGAGAAACATATCTTACAAATTTCTTGGTAACACTTTTGTTATTACTTTTTGCTATGGTCATATAATCCCCCATTCCATAGTAACTGATTGTAACACAATTAAACAAGAATATCAACATAAATTTACTGTCCCATTTATGGTATTGACTTTATAGAACAAATGTTCTATAATTATATAGAACAAAGGAAAGGAAAAGCAAAATGAGAACAATATTACACAGTGATTGCAATGGTTTTTATGCCAGTGTAGAGTCTTTACTACATCCGGAATACAGAGATAAGCCACTTGCCGTTGCAGGTGATGCCGAAAACAGGCATGGTATTATTCTAGCTAAAAATGAACTTGCCAAAAAATATTTTGTAAAAACCGGTGATGCTATTTGGCAAGCAAAAAATAAGTGTCCTGAACTTGTTGTTATTGAACCACACTTTGACCAATATATGAAATTCTCAAAATTGACTAAGGCTATGTATGCTGAATATACCGATAGAGTTGAGTCCTTTGGTTTAGATGAGGCATGGCTTGATGTTACCGGTTGCAATAGAAGTGGTTATGAAATTGCAAAAGAAATTAACGAAAGAATTAAATATGAACTTGGAATTACTGTTAGTATCGGTGTTAGCTTTAACAAAATTTTTGCAAAGCTAGGCAGTGACTACAAGAAACCTGATGCTATAACTAAGATTGATATTGACGGTTATGACGGATACAAAAACAAGGTGTGGCCTCTCCCTTGCGAGGACTTACTTTATGTTGGCAGAGCAACTAAAAAGCATTTACACACTATCGGTATATACACAATTGGCGACATTGCAAATTGTCCTGTAGAGATACTTAACAGTAACTTAGGCAAAATGGGTGAAGTTCTACACACCTTTGCAAATGGTCTTGACTCTTCTCCTGTTGCACAATTTGATGAAAGACCTGATGTAAAATCTATCGGTAACTCTACAACCACACCCAGAGATTTGGAAAATTATTCTGATGTAAAAATGATTGTACAAATACTAAGTGACAGTGTTGGCAGGAGAATGAGAGAATTAGGCTTTAGGTGTAAAACTGTCACTATATCTATTAGAGATAAAGACCTTTTCTCTTTCACTAGGCAAGGTCAGCTAAAGAATTTCAGCAGTTGTACCGGTGATATTCGTGACAAGGCTTTGGAATTATTTAGAAACAACTATAACTTTAGAAAACCTATACGGTCAATCGGTGTATCTGTTAGTGGGCTTATTGGTGACAATTCACCATTCCAGCTATCTTTCTTTGAGGATAACAACAAGGATATTAGAGATGAAAAGCTGGATAAGACACTTGATTCACTAAAAAATAGATTTGGCAACTATGCAGTACGCCCTGCCTTTTTGATGAAAGACAAAAACCTTACTTTATTAAATCCAAAAGATGACCATATTATTCACCCTGTAGGATTTTTTTAATGGAGAAATTTTATGAAAGAATATGTTAGCGTTACGGCAAAATTTGATGAAGATGGAAGTTTGTTACCTTTGGTGATAAACTGGGATGATGGCAGAAAATATAAAATTGACAAAATCACCGATATTCGTTTTGCAAGTTCCCTTAAAAGTGGTGGTGTTGGTGTTAGATACACCTGTCAAATTATGAACCACACAAGGTATTTATATTTAGAAAGTAACCGATGGTTTGTTGAAAAATAATTTTACACTATATTGGGAATGAATAACTATGTTGTTAAGTCAAAATAGCATCAATCAAATTATATTGAAAACTCAGTAACTAATTGACTAAACACAATAAATCATATAGAATTATATTGTTTTTAAGTGTGATATAATATTAAAAAATGGTAACTAAAAGGAGAAAACAACTATGTCAGTACTTACAGTACCAATAAGAGGGTCATTTGAAGTTTCACCTGATAAAGTTGAGCTTTTTAAAAAGGAAACTAAAGATTTTAATGGTAGACAAATTGCATTAGAAAGATTAAATAAACATAGTAAAGGTGATGTTGTTTGGGATTTGAAAAAGTAGAAAAATAATAATATTGTTTCAAGGTATTTACTCAGTTAATATTAAATTAATTGATTTATTAGGTATAGAAAAGGTGCAGTAAAAATTACTGCACCTTAGTTTTTATAAATATTTATTTAGTTAAATGACACTGTATAATCATCAACATAAACTGTAACACCTACCGGATTACCGGCATTATCGAAGTAAATATTGCCGTCATATGAACCTAAAGTAATTGAATTACCGTCAATTTCGTAATTACCACTTTCGTTAGCTACATTACCAACCTTTAAAGTGTAAGTACCGTTACTATTTAGTGATAAAGAAACATCACCCTTTAGTTCCTTAGAAAAGTCATCAGAAATAACATCACCATCAGGAGTAATGCACTTATATGGTGCAAATGAAGCAGTTACACCACTACCGGTACCGGAATTAGGAGCAGTTGTTGGTTCTGCTTCTGTAGTAGTTGGCTCTGTTGTTTCTTCCTCGGTAGTAGGCTCTGTAGTTTCTTCTGTTGTAGGTTCAGTTGTATATTCTGTAGTATCTTCTTCAGATGTAGAATATTCTTCTGAAGTTGTAGTTACTGTAGTTGTAGAAGAAGTAGTAGTTGAAGTAGTTGTGTTATCACTTTTATTTTTGCCGCAGCTATTGAGAACTATAACAACTACAACAATAATAAGTACAACTGCTGCTGCAATCAAGCCGATAATAAGAGACTTTTTGTTGTTATTTTTCTTCTTAGGTGAACCATATGTATCTGTACGAGAAATAATAGGTTTTGGTTCATCATCAACCTGACCCATATCATAATCATCTTTATAGTTAGCTTTATCTGCTTGAGAATAGCTACTGATTTCTTCATTATCCTGATTATCACTGGAAAAGTCATCACCATAATCATCATTACTTAGTGAATGTTTTGAAACATATTCACCGGTATTTTGATTATCACTTTTACTGTTAAGGTTAAAGACCTTTGTTTTGTCTAAACCATCATTAAGGTCATTAATATTGACCTGTTCATCATCATAAGGTCTTTTATTGTCACTCATTCTTTTCACTCTCTTTCTCTTCTATCATTTGTAATAGAACATCCCTTTTAATCATTTTACCTTTATGGAAAATAAAGTCCTCTTTACTTTTCTTAACTTTTTCTACATCAACATCACTAAAGTCTTCTTTGGACTCATTGCGTAGTTGAGCTAACTTTTCTTCTGTACTTTTTCTATCGTGAACTAAATCAGCTTTACCTGTAATCATCATCATCATATTTTCTTGAATAAAAAAGTTAGATACAAGAGAAAATGATGCAGGATAAATCAGTAGTAACATAATAGCAGAAACCACTAAAACTGCCACACCGTTACCCATACAGAATATAAGTGGTGTTGCACAAATTGCAGTTAAAATTGCTAAAGAGAAAAGTGCAGCAAAGTTAACCTTTAGTTCACCGATGGCCATTAATGCACTGTTCTTGAGAATATCCTTTTCGGATAATTCAAAAGTTACTGTCATTAGTGGAATATATAGATACATAAAAAGTACCCACAAAGCAATTAAAATCTCTACCACAAGCATTACATACATTGAGCCACCAAGGACTTTTGCCATTCCTGCATAAAAAGAAAAAGAGAAAACTCCTATAGTAAACACAAAGTAAAGTATAATACTATGAATTAAAAATTGCCTATAATTTTCGGTTACACCACTAATAAAAGTTGTAAAAACATCTACATCTTCACCACGACCAAGGTTTCTTGTTACCTTGGTTACACCTGCATATAGTGGATAACATATAGGTATAACAAGTGTAGTAATAACAATGTTAAGTACTGAACCAAAGTTGTTACCTATAAGGTGTAGCAAAAAACCTACAATACCAAATGGTAAAGCAAAAAGTAAATTTGTAAAAATGATTTTATGTATTTTTCTAAAATAAATAGAAACTAGATTTTCAAAAGTAAATTTTTTTCTTTCTGTCGCCATTATAATTCCTTATCCTGAATTTTATATGTTAAAGAAGTGAAAATACAGTAACAAAAACAGTACCGAATCCACCACAGAACCAACCATTGCTATAAAAAGGCAAGTGGCTGAATCTTCAACAAATTCTCTTAATTCAAGAGAAATATTCTCTTTCTTGATAATCACCTTAAAAACATTTGCTGAAAGATGAAAGGTCTTTTCACCTTGTAAAGCAAGTGAAGCAGAAGAAACAAAAAAACCGGGTATCATAGCAAGCAGGAAAAATCCAAAACCCTTTAGACCACTGATTGAACATAAGGTTGTTAAGGATAGACCCATACCAAAACCTTTAAACATAGTAACAAGTGGTGTAAGTCCGTTGCCCCATGGACAAAATCCAAGTAAAAATATTGCCACAAAAAATATAAATATAGGGGCAAAATTACAACTAAACACACCCAAATAATCAAGACTTGCTCTACTTGTAAAATCAGTTGGAAATAAAAAGTCAAAGGACTTTTTAAATTCTAAATCGGTATTTACCCCGAAATATATACCCAGAATAAAACCTACTAAAATTGAAATAAGAAACATAGCAAAGATACCGTATCTTTTTATAAAGTAGGTTATGTTATTTTTTCTGTTGTGAAAATTTTTTGGTGATTTAATTTTTAAAACTATTCCTTTCATATATACCTCCATAAGTTGTCCTTATGTAAGAATATATATGAAAGGATTTATTTATTTATGATTATTTACCAAGCTCTTCTGCTCGATTTGTACAAGACTTCATAGCTTCTTTGATACCATCATAGAATTTGTAGTCTTCTAAAGTTTTTAGTGCTGCAAGAGTAGTACCACCCGGTGAAGATACTTTCTTAATAAGAGTATCAAGAGAGTCACCACTATCCTTAATCATAGCTGCACTGCCTTCTAGGGTAGCAACAATAAGGTTTAACGCACTTTCATAAGGAATGTTACACTCATTAGCATAGTCAGCCATTGCCTTTGCAAATAGGTAAATATATGCCGGACTACTGCCGTTTACTGCAATAATTTCATTCATATGATCCTCAGTAAACACTTCTACTGCACCATTAAGACCAAACATATCCTTTACTACAGAAAAGTCCTCATCACTGATATTATCTGATGGGCAAAGAGCAGTTGCACCTTTACCTAGTAGTAATGGTGTATTTGGCATAACTCTAACCATAGGACAATTGCATCCTAGGGCCTTTTGTACATAAGAAATTGAGATACCTGCTGCAATAGAAACAAAAATCTTTTCTTCGCTTACTGAGTCTTTAACACCACTAAGCACTTCTTCATAGTTCTGAGGTTTAACTGCTAAAACAATAATATTGCTATCAGTAACTACCTTAGTAGAAGTATCACAAGTAGTAACACCTTTTTCAGCCATTAGCTTAAGCTGATTTTCGTTAACATCAAAAACATTAATGTTTTCAGGTGCAACCACCTTATTCTTTAGCAGTCCGTTAATAATGGCAGTTGCCATATTACCTGCACCAATAAAACCTATTTTTTTATCCATTATTCTCTCTCCTTTTAGCTACAACCAAAGCTTGGGTTATGATATACACAACGATAATAGAAGTTGTTTTTATTCTTTTCACCATCACGGGTATAGTCACCGTAATAGTACATTTCACCTTCATCAATTCTTCTATACAATAGTCCTGCATAGCAACTGCCACCGGCATGATGGTAACAGAAAATATTGCTGATAAAGTCCTTGATAAACACATTCTTTAGGTCACGAGTACCTTTCTTGTTATAAGAAGTTACATTTAGATACTTGTAGTTAATATAACCAACTGCACCCTTACTGTCAATTACCTTATAATATTTTTTACTGTATATTGAAGCACCGGCAAGTTTAAGTGTAGCACCTTTGGAAATAGTTTTTACATTAGCTGAACTATCAGATGCAGACTTTTTCATAGAAACTTTCGCAGTTGTCTTAACCTTAGTTGGGTTGGAACTTGAACTTGGATATGAATGATTAACAAACATATTAATAATATCACTATCGTTGGATAAAATACCTGTACCACAGTTATATACAAGTGTAACTAAAGCATCAAATTGTCTTTGATTAAACTTTATTTTGTTGCCAAGTAGGAAATTATTTACCTTAGTAACATAACCATCAGTCTCTACAGAATCAACTAGATAAGCCATAGCTTCACTCTTGGTCATTCCGTTGTAGAATGAGTCACCTGAATAAATAACTCTACCATAACCAACAGTTAAGCAAGGGAAACTGGTTAATGGGTCAAACATAGCATTTGAAAGCAGACCTTCGTAGTTAGAGATAAAGTTAATAACACTGTTACTTGCGTGTCTTTCTTCACAAGAAGTTTCTGTATTGCTGGTAACCTTAGTTACAAAAGCTTTACCATAACTACCGACACTTTTTGACCAAGTACCGTTGTGTTGTGAATAAGCAACTACCTTGTACTTACCGGACTCAGTTAACTTTTTCTTACCTTTCCAAATGTAGTTGTTACCACTTTCGGATTTTTCTGTTGCTTTTACAGTATATTTTTTGCTACCGATTGTAACATCAAATTTAACTGCACTTCTGCTTTTATCTGTAATAGCAACAAATGTTACTGTGCTATTCTTTGGTGCTGAGTTAGGATTTGCATATGTAAACTTTACAGCTTCTGCACCCTTAACATCTAGCAAACAACTTGCCCAACCATAAGATGTTTTGCAATAAACAACTGCTTTACCGGCTTTCTTAGTTGTTACCAAACCATAATTTGTAACAGTAGCTACTGAATTATCTGAACTGGACCAACTTGCACCGGATGAAGAAGAAGTTAAATAAACTGATTTACCTTTAGTGATATTATATTTTTTATTTGAAATATTTACACTATTATTCTTTGCACGAACATTTACACTACAAGACAAAGAATTTGAACCAACACTGGCTTTAACTGTTGTTGAGCCATTTGCTTTACCATACAAAATACCTTCATCATCAACTGTTGCAACTTTAGAGTTACTTGAAGTCCACTTTATCTTTGAACTTGAAGTATTGCTATACTGAATACCGTAGTAACTGCCTTTATATACAGAGGCTGATGTACTCTTTAAAGTAAGAGGACCTTTTGTTACACCACCTGTAGATGGAGGTGTTGGTGATGTTTTTGTAGTTTTAAAATAAATGCTTATGTAAGATTTAGAAAGATAACCTGTTGAGCCGTTGTAACTTACCTTTGACCATGAAGAATTACCGTTATTGGACATATTCATTGTTGTGCCACTTGGAACAACAGTAATTACTCCGTAGGAAGTACCGGCACCTTTTCTTAAATTTACATTATCGGTAGTTTTACAAGTCATATAAACAGATGAGCCCTTAGTTTTGTTAATATGCTTTACCGGAACATAACCTGCTTTTCCTGAGCTGTCTTTACAATAAACCCAGCTACCACTACTATTCTTTTGAATGTAAAGTGCTTGTCCCTTTTTTATTTTCTTAACAACTTTACCTTTTGAACTAGCTGACTTTCTCATATTAAAATTACCGTTTGCAGTAACTTTATACTTGTTGCTATAAGCTGAAGAAGTTATAGGCATAACAAAAAAGGTTGAAATTACGATTATCATAGCCAGAAAAACACTAATAGCTTTTCTAGCTGAAAACGAATTATCCATTGAAATCACCCACTCATTGTTTAAAAAATATTTTTCTATACTTATCTATGTACTGAGCAACTGCTACCTTAATTGCAAAGTCATAAAGTATAAAAATCAAATTACCTGCTAATAGAAAAATTAAAGGAATGTTAACTCCAAAAACTTCAAATGCATCCTTTGGTAATGAAAAAACAAAAAGCATTAAGAAATAAACAGATACACAAGCAGCATTGAAAATTGCAAATTTTATGATATACTGAACCACTTTACTTTTTAGTCTTTCTATATAGCTTTTTACTACAGGATAATAACCAAAAAACAAAGTAAAGAACAGTGCTGCCTCTTTATCGGAAACAAACAAAATTGACATTATGGAGATTACTGCATAAACAAGCATTGACCAACCAAAACCAAATTCCAGGAAAATTGAAATTAGAAAAATTCCTGATAGAACCGGAAAGGCATATGTGCCAAAAGGAAAAATACCTGTAAACATCATAAGTGCTAAAGATACTGCAGAAATTACACCACCAATGGCAATTTTAAAGGCTTGAGTTTGTTTCATTAGCATCCACCACCACAGCAGTTACAACACATATCTGCACACATCATACCGGCACACATATCGCAACAACTACAGCCATACTGTTGATTAGGCTGATTATATGCACCACCTGCACCATACTGTCTTGCACGCATTATGTTCTGATAAGCTGCTGTATATTCAGGATTACCGGGATTCATTTGTACTGCCCTTTGGATATACTGAAAGGCTTGTTCTCCCCAACCTTTCTTTGAAGCAATCATACCCTTTAGGAAGTACCACTCAGCAATCTTCTGAGAATCTGCCATTGAATCCAACATTCTGTCAGCTTCATCAAGACTGTTTGTCATAATCAGCTGACGAACTCTCTGGAAAATTGGGTCAGATTCACCACCATAACCGGCACTTGAACCATATGATGATTGATTCTGAGAATTTTTGTTCTTTCTCATATCCATAATCATATCATATGCTTCGTTTATTTCTTTCATTTTTTCATCTGCAACATCTTTTAAAGGAGAATCAACATACTTATCAGGATGATACTTTTTTGCAAGTTTTCTGTATGCTGACTTTACTTCTTCATCAGTTGCTGTTTCTGGAATATCCAAAATTTTATACGGATTTGTTACCATTCTTTTCCTCCGAAAATAAAACTGTTCTCTGCTTTTGAGCTAGTCCTTTAAGCAAAATATTATCAATAATACCTTTATATAATGTAATATCAAGTAATTCAAAGGCATTATATGCTTGTGCTAATGACTGGTTCAAAATCTGAGAAATGTAGTTTTTGAAATTTTTTTCACCGTTATAATCCATTAATAAAAATGGATTATAGTTATTTTTCTCTCTATCTTCTTCTAAATCATCAGCAGCATCCATAAGGTAAATCCATCTACCTAAGTTATATCCCATTGTTTCTAAAATTAATTTTCTTGATTTGTCTTGTTCCTCATAAGACAAAACAGTCCTTAACATTTTAGCAGTAGGGTCTGCTGACATATCCAGCTGAGCATTATCCATTGATTCAACTATAAATTGTTCTTTAGACATTGTTTCAACTGCACTATATATGTAAGGATATTTTTCTTTTGCTTTATTTGCCCATTTCTTTGCAATAGGTTTCAAAAATTTGTATGCTAATTTCTTAATACCCTTTGAGTCGGAAATGTTATCCACTATCTTAAAGTAAACACTTACAACAGAAAGTGCCGATGCTTTTGAAAGTGCATCTTCACCGTTCTTTATATAAGTACATTTCTTCAGTGGGTTACATCTACACATTTTCTTTTCGTAACCGGGACATTCACCGTTAAGTGAAAGCAAAAGCAAAGCATAAAAAGTACAATCGTAGGATAGTATAAACCTTGACAATTTGCTATATTCCGTGCCAAGTGTTCTACATAATCCACAGTAAACAGACTTGTACTCATTAAACTCTCGGACAAGCAGTTCGTCTTTATATATAGTAACATAACCAAACATACTGTCCACCTCAACATATAATTTATCTAGTTTATTATATCACATCTTTTGACATCTTACAATAGCTATATTACAAAAGGTTACGATAATATTGTAGTTTGTTACTAAAAAGTAACTTTTATTTCATTTAATATATACTTATTGTTAATTTATGTTCATAGAGATTTTTATAATTCTACATTGATTATTTGTTTATTAATAACAAATAAATGCAAGATATTTTATTTTAATTGCAATTTTGCAAGTATTTTCAATGTATTTTCAATTATTTTTTATAATTTTGCAAGAAATAAAGTATTGACAAGCAAATTTTATTATGCTAAACTAAACTCAGACAAAGAGGTCAACTACCTAGAGGTAGTTTGCGTCTTTGTCTTTTTTATTCTATTTCCATATTGAAAGGAGAACAAAAAATGGATAGGGGTAGTATAGCTTTTATGATGGTTTGCACTGCACTGGTATTTATTATGACACCGGCACTTGCATTCTTTTATGGAGGACTAGTAAGAAAGAAAAATGTAATTAACACAATGATGGCTACAATGTTCATTGCCGGTACTGCTGTACTGATGTGGGTACTATTTGGTTATTCACTATCATTTGGCGGTGACAATGGTGGTTTCATCGGTAACTTTGACTTCTTAGGTCTTAGTGGTGTTAGTATTAGTGAAAGCACAAGAGGTCTTGAAATTCCTGACCTACTATTCTGTGCATTCCAGATGATGTTCGCTATTATTACACCGGCACTTATTACCGGTGCAGTAGCAGGTAGAATGAAGTTTAAAGCTCTTGTACCATTCATCTGTTTATGGTCTTTACTTGTTTATTATCCTCTAGCCCATATGGTTTGGGGTGGTGGATTTATGGGAGCAGAAGTTGAAGGTGGTTCAGGTTTATTTGGAACAGGACTATACCTTGATTCTGTTGACTTTGCCGGTGGTAATGTTGTACATATCAGCTCAGGTGTTACCGGTCTTGTACTTGCTATTATTCTTGGCAAAAGAAGAGATTACCACAAAAACAGTTATCAGCCACACAACATTCCATTTGTTCTTTTAGGTGCAGCATTCCTATGGTTTGGTTGGTTTGGATTTAATGCAGGTAGTGCTTTAGCTGCTAACGGTACTGCAGTTCATGCATTTATGACAACAGGTATTTCATCAGCTTGTGGTTTAATCTCATGGTTGATTATGGATATTATTACTGCTAAAAAGCCAACACTTGTTGGTTGTTCTACAGGTTTAGTTGTTGGTTTGGTTGCAATTACTCCCGGGGCAGGATTTGTACCAATTTGGGCATCTATTATTATTGGTTTACTTGTTAGCCCTATTTGTGTTGGTGGTGTACACCTAATCAAAAAGGTTCTAAAGATTGATGATGCACTTGATGCTTTTGGTTGTCACGGTATTGGTGGTATCTGGGGTGGTCTTGCAACAGGTATCTTCGGTGTTAAGGAACTTGCTCCCGGTGTTGAGTCAGGTGCTAAGTGGGATGGACTTGTATTTGGTGACTATCACCTATTCCTCGCACAAGCAGAAAGTATTATAGTTACTATTGTAATTGCAGTAGTTGGTACACTAATTTGTGCCGGTATTGTTAAGCTATTTGTTAAGAAACTTAGAGTTTCTGACACAGTTGAAAGACTTGGTCTTGACGAATCACAACATGGTGAAGTTGCTTATCCGGCTGACATTTAATTAATATATTATTTCATAAAATACCTCCTTATTGAATTTTACTAAAAAAAAATATATAATAATATAAAATCCAATTTGAGAGGTATTTATGAACTGTTACGATTTTGATAAAACTATATATAATGGAGACTCTACAAAAGATTTCTACTTATTTTGCTTAAAAAGACATAAAGGTATTATTAAGACTTTTCCCGGTTTAATTAAGGCTTTCACAAAGTTTTATGTACTTAAAAAAGGTAACAAAACTGATTTTAAAGAAAAAATGTATCGTTTCTTACCTTATGTTAATATAGAAAAGGACTTACCTGAATTTTGGGCAAGTCATAAGAATAATATTAAAGATTGGTACTACAAAACACAAAGAGAAGATGATGTTATTATTTCAGCTTCCCCCGAATTTCTCTTAGAACCTATTTGTAAGGAACTGGGAATTAAGTACCTAATGGCATCTAAGGTTGATATGAAAACCGGTAAGTATGAAGGAATCAACTGTCATGGTAAAGAGAAGGTCAGAAGATTTTATGAAATGTTTCCTAACGGAAAGATTGAGGACTTTTTCAGTGACAGTTACAGTGACTCTCCCCTTGCTGAAATTTCAAAGAAAGCCTTTCTTGTAAAAGGTGATGAACTAAAAGATTGGTAAACAAAAACTATTTAATAAGAGGTTTTGACAATGAATAAAATTTATAAGGTTGAAATTATAACTCGTCCTGAACTTTTTGATGATTTAAAAGAAGCACTTAACTACCTTGGTGTTAACGGTATGACAGTTTCTGATGTAAACGGTTGTGGTATGCAGAAAGGTCACACATATTACAGAGGTGTTAAAAGAGATGTTAACCTAATTAAGAAAATCAAGGTTACTGTTGTTGTTTCTGAAATTCCATATGAAGAAGTACTAAAAACAGTTGAAAAATGTTTAAAGACAGGTACTGTTGGTGACGGTAAGTGCTTTGTTACTGAAGTTGTTGATGTTCTAAGAATCAGAACAGGTGAACGAGGAGTTGCAGCACTAATGGGTGCTAATGAATGTTAATTAATCTATAATTTATATAAGCCACTCTTACGAGTGGCTTTTTCTTTCGATAGTTTAATTTAATACTATAAGAAAACTGCCACCCATAAGGATGGCAGTTATTTTTATTTACAACCACAATCAGGCTTTTTATTTTCATCACCAATATCACATACTGTTGGTGGGAAAAATTCATTTGTAGGGAATTCAAGTCTGTTGAACATTTCACAAGGATTATCTGAAGTTGTGACACACTCTTTCTCAGGAATACAGAAGTCATATGCCGGTATAAGCATTTGTACATTTCGCTCTATCTGTACTATTGTAAAGATACCGATTGTTGCATACACAGACATTGAACCATTCTGCAAGAAATCTCCACCAAATCTGCGACAAATTGACTCAGGAATTCTACAAGGTGGATTGCAAGGACATTTGCACTCACAAACCTTTGCTGATAGAGCAATTGGTGTTGCTACCTGAACAGTAGCTTTCGGTAGATTTTGCGATGGTTGAAGTTGTTTACAATCGCACTCATCATAGTTATACTCACTTGTAAAAGTCTTTACACTTCCCTCACTACCATAAAGAATAACCTTTTTACTATGAATTGCAAGACCGTTTACTGTTACAGGGCAACTACCCGGTGACATAAATGCCTCAATAGCAACATCAAAGAAGAAGGTCATATCCACAGAATAAAAGCCTCTATGGAATGGTACTTGCTCTAGTGTTGAATACACTGTAATAACATCTGCTGACTTAATTCTGACGGATACTGCACCGTCAATTACTGATTGGCTTTGTTCGGTAAAATATACCCTTAAATCACTAAGGCAATCCTTATCTCCACAACTGTCATATATTCGTTGGGCATCAATACAAATAGATTCCTTAGGGTTGCAAGTGGTATGTTCACCAAAAGGACTTTCTGCCATAAGTAAAACCTCCATACATAGTGAAACTTTTGTTTCCGTCATTGACGGTGTAACACTATATCATATGGAGGTTTTCTGATTTTGTGATTGAATAGGTGAATTTTATTTTGTTATTTTTTTGATTGTGGGTTAAGATTAATAAGTTCTATAAATTAGGGTTTGTGGGGCTAGAACTTGCCTTGTTATGTGGTAGATATTTAGAATTAGTAGAAACCATCCAGCCTTCCTTGTGTAAAGGAAGGGGGACCACGAAGTGGTGGAAGGATTGTCTAGTAGGCAGTAATAGATAGATAAAATTTAGATAGGAAAACAAAACCTATTATATATCTATCGAATAAAATTGATATAGCAAAAAGTATATACCATAACAATCCCTCAGTCGCTCTTTAAGAGTAAATTGTCATTCTTCCAATTTACGAGCGACAGCTCCCTTTACACAAGGGAGCCTTATTTGCTAAAATTTAACACTTTACATTTAGCACTACAAACCCAAATTTATCAAATTTATCTTTACCCACAGACAAAATTGAAAAACCCAAATTTGTCTTACTTATAATAATCTAAACAATAAGAATTAAAATAAAATAAAAATTAAAGTTTTTCCATTTTACAGAAGTTTGCCATTAGGGTTTTTGTACCGGCAGTATCAAAGGCAATTTGCAACATTTGGTCATTACCCATTTTGTCTGCTCTAACGATTGTACCCTTGCCAAAAACTTTATGCATTACTGCATCCCCTACTGCATATGTAGTTGACTTAGGAGTGGTTGTAGGTGTTTTCTTGAAGCCTGAGAAGTTCTTTTTAGGTTTACCGTATTTTAAGAAGTCTTCGCTGACTTTTTCTTTTCTTTCCTTACCCTGTAAATCAACTAATTCTTCAGGAATTTCCTTAGTAAATCTGGATGGTCGGTTATGCTGAGTTGAACCGAATAACATTCTGTCCTGTGCTCTCAGTAGGTACAGTTTTTCTTTTGCTCTTGTGATACCTACATATGCAAGTCTGCGTTCTTCATCCATTTCTTCAGGATTCATAATTGTCATATTTGATGGGAAAATGCCCTCTTCCATACCCGGAATAAATACTACAGGGAATTCAAGACCCTTTGCACTATGAAGTGTCATCATTACTACTGTGTCAGAGTCAGCATCATAGTTATCAATATCTGTTTGTAGAGAAATTTCTTCTAGGAATGTTGTAAGGTCAGCATTGTCCTCATATTCCTTTTCAAAATTAACAATATTAGAACGAAGTTCCTCTATATTTTCAATTCTTTCATCAGGCTTATCCTTTTCTGTTCTGATATATCTTTCATAATCAGTATGCTCAAGGATAAGGTTATAGATTTCAGCCAGGCTATACATATTGCTATTTACTGCATCAATGAAACCATCAATCAATGCAACAAACTCTTTTAACTTTTTAGCTGCTCTTGAAAGGTCAGGATAAGCATCTGCCTCTTTGATAACATTATAAATACTGTCACCTAGGTTTGTGGCAATATTAGCAGCTTTTTCAACTGTTGTTGCACCTATTGCTCTCTTAGGCTTATTGATAATTCTTCTAAGTCTAATATCATCATGAGGGTTATTGATAACATGAAGATATGCTACCATATCACGAACTTCTTCTCTATCATAGAATCGGTGACCACCGATAATTCTATGTGGAATACCTGCTCTTGAAAGTGAATGTTCCACTGCATTTGACTGTGCATTCATTCTGTATAGAACTGCAAAGTCAGAGAACTTTCTTCCCTCTTTTACACCATCAAGGATTTTATCTGCAATAAACATTGCTTCATCTCTTTCGGAAAAAGCAGTATAGAAAGTAACCTTGTCACCCTTTTTATTTTCTGTCCATAGTGTTTTACCTTTACGGGCTGAGTTATGCTTAATAACCTCATTGGCTGCATCAAGAATTGTCTGTGTACTTCTATAGTTCTGTTCAAGTCTAATTACTTCTGCTCCCGGAAAGTTATTTTCAAATGACAAAATATTTTCAATAGTAGCACCACGGAATTTGTAAATACTCTGGTCATCATCACCAACAACACAAATGTTGCCTGACTTTTCAGCAAGTAGTCGTACAAATTCATACTGTACTTTGTTGGTATCTTGATATTCGTCAACCATTATATATTTAAATAGGTTTTGATAATACTCCAGTACATCAGGACAAGTCTTTAGTAGATGAACAGTATTCAGTAGCATATCGTCAAAATCCATTGCATCTGAGGACTTAAGTCTGCCTGTATACTGCTTATACACCTTAGCAATAGAAACAAGACGGTTATCATAACCGGCTTTTTCTTCCATCATTTCAGGTGTTTCCATTTTATCCTTAGCGTGAGAAATTTCATTTAATACAGTTTTTACAGGTAAAAACTTTTCATCTATATTAAGTTGCTTTAAAATTTCTTTGATAAGTCTTTTTTGGTCATCAGAATCATAAACAGTAAAATGGTTTGAGTAACCGATTCTGTCACCATATCTACGCAAAATTCTTGAACAAGTGCTATGGAATGTTGCTGCCCAGATGTCGTCACCTTGTTCCGGTACTGCCTTACAGATTCTTTCCTTTAGCTCTGTAGCTGCTTTATTGGTAAAAGTAATAGCAAGTATCTGCCAAGGTCTGCAAAGTCCCATACGAAGAATATAGCTGATTCTGTTTACAAGAACTGTTGTTTTACCACTACCGGCACCTGCAAGAATAAGAACAGGACCTTCTGTTTGAAAGACAGCTTTCTGCTGCATATCATTCATAAAAGAATACTCTTTTTGTAATTCAGTTAAACTCATAATCTATCTCAAACTTTCCTTATATTTCTTTATTAGAATTATCATACAAACATATACATTATATCATAAAAAAAGAAAAGCCACAACAAAAAGTTGTGGCCGGAAATCTTTATTTAATTAGCTAAAATAACCATTGATAATCTTTTCAATATCTTCGTGATTCTTAGCAATAACTAACATTGAATATAGACCGTTATCCTGTACTTTACAAGCCTCAATAGTAGAAACCTGATCGGTGTTGTAAGACTGAGCATTGCTTAGCTTTTCGTTTAGGTAAGAATTAAGCTTTTCGTTAATCTTATCCTTACCTTCTTCGTCATTAGCCTTAGTTACAATAACTGTTGTTGGAAAGTCACCGTCTTCTGAAACTTCTGCAATAAAATCTGCAACAGTGTTAGGGTCAATATCAAACTGTTTCTGTAAATCTTTTGTATTTGAAATAGTCTTCATTGAAGAAAGATTACCATTATCATTTACATCAGAAAGAACCTTAGCAAGTTCAACATCCTTATTACTGCTACTTGAACCACAACCTGCAAATGCAAATAATACAAATACAAGTGATAAAGTAATAGCTAAAACTTTTTTCATTATGTTTGCCTCCATATATTCATATTTTACTGTATCAAATTATACTATTATTGACGAAAAAGGTCAATTAAAATAAATAACAAATTTTAGGATTTTTAATTATATTATATCACAATTATCACAAAATTATTATTAAAATTAAAACAAAAAATGAGCACTGATGAAAATCAGTGCTCTGTGGCAGAGGTATAAGGATTCGAACCTTAAATGACGGAGTCAGAGTCCGGAGTGTTACCGTTACACTATACCTCTATATTCGATTTGCGTTGTCGTGTCTCTCAACAACGATATTTATTATATACTATTTTCAAGAAAAGTCAACCCTTTTTTATAAAATTTTTTAATATTTTTTTATTTTCTTTATTTCATCTATTAAATGTACCATTTATGGGACTTATCCTTTACTATACAAATTAATTTTACATTAAATATTGATATTTTTATTTATGTGTGTTAAATTTAAGAAAACGATATTAGGGTTTATGTGCGAGTTCCTTTGGTTCCCGAAAAACCATTGAGAACACGGCGCCGTACCTAATATTGGTTCTGTCATAATTGAAGTTTATGTGCGAGACCCTTTTGGTTCGGGACAACTGAGGTCACGACGCCGTATTCAAAAGTGACAGGACAGACACTGAATTAATAATTCGGTGCCTTTTTTCTTTTTGGGAAAATTTACTCTTGAAAACCTATTAAACATATGGTATTATTATATTGTGTTATTATGTACAAAATAAAGAGGTAATAAAATGAAAATATCAACAAAAGGTAGATACGCACTAAGAATGATGCTTGACCTTGCTGAAAATGGCAATGATGGGTTTGTAGCACTTAAAGATATTGCTGAAAGACAAAATATTTCTAAAAAATACTTAGAACAGATTGTTCCTATTCTTAACAAAGCTGACACATTAAGAACTAACAGAGGTTATCAGGGTGGTTACAAGTTATCCAGACCTGCTGACAAATACACTGTTGGTGAAATCCTTAGAATTACTGAGGGCAGTATTGCACCGGTTGCTTGTCTTGATCAAGACCCTAACGAATGTGAAAGAGCCGGTGAATGTATTACTTTACCTGTATGGCAAGGACTTTATGAAGTTATCACTAATTATCTTGACAACATTACTTTGCAAGATATTCTTGATATGCAAAAAAACAGGGCATCCGACAATTATATGATTTAATTCTTAATTTAGCCTTTTAATTTAGCCTAGCCTATACATTATTATATATAGAAAAAGTAGATGTTTATTCTTAATAAGCATCTACTTTTCTTTTACAGGAAATTCAATTTTATGATGAGAAATTTTAATTTATACTAGATTTTCTTTTTCAAATGCTTGTTGCAAGTCTGCAATAATATCGTCTGCATCTTCAATGCCTACACTAAATCTAAAGAAACCGTTGTGGAATTCTTCCGGATATAGATACTGTCTTTCATCATTTTCACCTAGGAATACTATTAGGCTTTCATCGTGACCTAAAGAAACTGCTGATGTAATAACATTTAAATGGCTTACAACTCTATTATATGTATCATGGTCTGCTTTTAGACCAAAGGACAATACACCACCATAACCGTTAGTCATTTGTTCTTTTGCAATTTGATGGTTAGGGTGATTTTCAAGTCCAGGATAAGCAACAAAGCTAACACCTTTAACTGTTTGTAGGTACTTAGCTACCTTTAGTGCATTGTCGTTATGCTGTTTCATTCTAAGTGGTAATGTTACAGAACCTCTCATAATTAGCCATGCGTTAAATGGACTGATTGTTGCACCTAGGTTAATCTGTGACTGTGCTCTGATAATATCAAGATACTTCTTCTTACCGATAATAGCACCACCCATTGCATCACCATGACCGTTAATATACTTTGTTAAGCTTTCTACTGTAAAGTCAGCACCCAGTTCAACAGGTCGCTGATTGTATGGTGAAGCAAAAGTATTGTCAACAGAAAGCAATGCACCGTTGTCATGTGCTACCTTAGCAATAGCCTTAATATCTGAAATTGTAAGTGTTGGGTTACCGGGTGTTTCAATATGAATTAGCTTTGTATTAGGTTTAATAGCTTTCTTAACATTTTCTACATTTGAAGTATCAACAATAGTTGTTTCTACACCAAATTTATTATTTAAAAGTTCATTTAGTAATCTATAAACTGCAATATAGGTAACACTTGAGAAAATCACATGGTCACCACTTTTTAGCAATGCAAAGAATAAACCTGATAAAGCAGCTACACCACTGGCAAGTACAACTGCCTCTTCTCCACCTTCAAGGGATGCAAGTTTTTCTTGTAAATACTGTTGGTTAGAGCCACCGTTTCTTGTATAAAGATTTTTACCTGCACTACTCCAGTTTAAATCACTAGGGTCATAAGGTAATTCATAACTATTTGCCATTGTAATTGGTCTTTTGATAGCACCGGTTTCTTTGTCAATACCGTTGCCTTTATGTACTGCTCTTGTCTGAAAACCTAAGTTATTATTAATGTCTTTACTCATAATTATCTTCCTTTCATATATAACCTATCTGTTTAGTATGTTTATAATATACATTGTTATTATCCCGTTGTCAAGACCTAATTTTGATTTTTTTATTTTGGATTAATTATTTATAGGCATAAAAATGGTCATACATTTCTGTATGACCATTAGTTTAGTTAACACTATTAAATTTACAAATTACAATTTTGCTGATTTACCGATAATATAACTATCTAAATCTGTTACAGTACAAGTAGGGTTATAGGAAGTTTTTGTTGACTTAGGTTTCAGTTTTATTTCCCTACTATAATCGGTAACACCTTTACCTGAGTTAGGTACTTTTGAAGAATAAATTCTGTCTGCTGTAAAGGCTAGAACTAGCACCACACAAATTGTAATTGATATTTTTAGTGGAATTTTGCGAAGTAGATTATCAAGTAATGGTGCAACTATATAAACAACAATAATACCACCAATACCAAACACAAGCAGACCTTCTGCACAAACTCTACCGTTGATATTTAGGAAATATCCACTATAATCCCACCATAGTTTACCGTACTGATATTCTAAGAATACAGATGTAAAATATTCTACTATACCACAAAGTACAACTGCTGAAATAAACTCAATAATAGGGTTCTTCCTAAGTTTATTAAGTAAAACAAGAATCATTACACATCCACTACCGTAAATAGGCAACCAAGGACCATGCATTACACCACGGTTTACAAATTCACCTTTTTCGATAAAATGGAAAATTACTTCCCAGAACCATCCCATAAAACAGAAGATAAAGAACATCATTATTAATGAAGTTACTGAGTATCTTCTCATATAGTGTAGATGTTCAAATTTTGTTTTTCTTACCTTTTCACCTAATGGATAAAGTCTTGTTGGGTATGTATATCCGTTAATAACATCCTTAAAGTTAACAATTTTGATTTTTCTTTCAGTATATTCTGTGTATTCCTTTTCTGTCTGATTGTAAGTAGGAATTACACCAAATACATTGGCAATAAAAGTAAGAAATTTGTTTCTTTTATGAATTACAGGTTCCGGTGTATCCATAAGTTCAATAATGTCCTTATATGAATTTCTAATTGTTTCATTAGAAGCTTTTTCATATAGATATGTATCATTTAATAAATCAACATTCTCTAGATTTTCTGATTTACACTTTTCTCTACGATTTACATAATATTCACAAACAACAGATTCTTTATATGGGTTTAGGAAGAAAATGCCTAGAAGTCCCAGTGTAAAGAAGTCTAATAGATACCAACCTATGAAAGAAATATCCAGAACAAATAATTCCCACTTATGACCTTTCATCATTTTTCTAGATAAAGTAATAGCCTTTAAAGGTAAAATATCCTTATTCTCAGCTACTATATAAGGTACTAATGCATAGGAATATCTTTTTATAATACCACCTACAATTGTTAAATTCCATAAAAACTGAAATACTTCTTTCAAACCAACAGTAAGTGCAACTTTAAACAACTTTCTATCCTTATAAATAAACAAAAATCTATGGAAAGGCATCTTCTCATATACTCTGCTTTCCATAAAAATTCTTCTATATGCAACAGAAAATGTATTGAAAATAATTGACCAAATTAATATTATTAATAGCAAAGAAAGTACAACAAGAATTGCAGCTAAAAGGTAACTTGATTCTGCTACATTCTTAATGGCAACAAGGACGGTTAAAATCATTGAACCTGATGAAACCATATTTACAACATGAGCAAGGACACCGTCTTTTCGACCAAGTTCAAGTCCACCGTAAGTAACATCTTTATTCTTCTCATCATCCATAAGTTTGGTAGCAGATTCTTTTATCTTCTCTTTATCTTCACCCATAAAGTTATCAATTAAGCTATATGTATTGGCAACAAATGGTGAAACACTTGTAATGTCTGTTTGGCTACTATCACTTGTAAAAGCCTTTACAATATCTGTTGAACCAACAAACTCAATACCAAATAACGAAGCAAGTAAACAGGCAACAACACATATCCAATAATGTGTATTCAAATTCTTTTTTCCGGTTTTTTTCAGCCCTTTTCTATCCATTATACCACCTCCAACAGCTCAATATTCAATTAATTGTATCATAATAAATAATTTAATTCAACTAAATAACAAAATAGTAATAAATCTATTTTGTATCAACAATTAATTGTAAATGCTCATTATGTGTGCTATAATTTTCCTTGTTGAGGAGATATGATATGATTGCTTTATTTTTAATTCCTGTATATATCGTTATAAACATTTATATACTACATAGACTGAAAAACTTTTTAATTAAGTGTAAAGAAACATTCAGCAGAAAATGGCTACAAGTTATAATATACACTATTTACGGTATATTTGCTGTGTCACCTATAGTGGGTTTCCTGATGCCTTATGGTACAGAAACTAAACGAATGGCAACAAGAGTTGGTAACTACTGGTTTGCATTACTGATATACACAATTATTATTGTTGCTATCGGTCACTTACTTTCTATTCTGTTAAGAAGAGTTTTCAAGGTTACACCACACAACTTCTTTCAAATAAGGAAAAACAGTGTTATAAGTGGTATTCTTACACTTGCTATTATTGGTGGTGTTTCTGCTTATGGTCTTTATAATGCCAGGGACATTAAAGTTACCGATTACAACATAACAGTTCATAAACAGGTTCAAAATGTCAATAGTATGAAAGTTGTGTTACTTGCCGACTTACATATGGGTTACAGTATTGGTGTTGACCAAATTGAAAAGATGGTTAAGCTGGTAAATGAACAAAAGCCTGATATGGTATGTATTGCCGGTGATATTTACGACAATGACTATAATTCACTTGAAGATCCGGACAAGTTAGCAAATTTACTTTCTCAAATGAAAAGTACATATGGTACATATGCTTGTTGGGGTAATCACGATGTAAACCAAAAGATACTTGCCGGTTTTACATTTAGCACAGGTAAAACACTTGAACATGATAAGAGAATGGACTCATTCTTTAAAAAAGCTAAAATCAACCTGCTAACTGATGAAGTTAAGTTGATTGACAACAAATTTTATGTAGCCGGTAGATTGGATGATGAAAAACCTGCTACCGGTGAAGTTAAGAAAAGTGCTGATGAATTATTAAAGGGACTTGATAAATCAAAGCCTATCTTCACTATTTATCACGAACCTAATGAACTGGATGAATTAAGCAAAGCCGGTACTGATGTATTATTATGTGGTCACACTCATGATGGACAAATTTTCCCCGGTAATATTTTTATTAAGCTATTTTGGGAAAATGCTTGTGGTTACTTAAAGAAAGGTTATATGCACAACATTGTTACTTCCGGTGTTGGTATTTACGGTCCATACATTAGAGTTGGTACTCATGCTGAGATTTGTCCTATTACGGTTAATTTTAAATAATCGGATATAGAAAAAGACTCAAACCTAAAAAGTTTGAGTCTTTTCTTATGTAAAAATATTTACTGTCTTCTTGGTCTTGGTCTTCTAATATCTCTGCCTAAGAAATCAATCTTAGCACAATTACCCATTACACGAGATACAAACCTTGGCGAATAGCTTTTCTCTAAATCTTTTAGAGTTAGGTTAGTATTCATTATTGTAGGTTTTCTGTTTAGCAATCGTGAATTAAAGATATTGTAGATTGTTGATGTGGAATAGCTGGACTGAAATTCTGTTCCTAAGTCATCAATAATAAGTAAATCACAAGTTACAAGAGAATTGATTGTTTCTTCCTCTGTATCGTAATCATACTTAAAGTGACTTTTCTCCAAAGTTGAAAGCAACATTGGTGCTGAAACATAAATTACACCAAAACCATTTTGGATAACTTCGTTTGCAATTGCTAAACTTAAATGAGTTTTGCCTAGTCCTGTTGCACCTCTCATCATAATACTTGGTGAGTCCAAAGAAAAAGTTCTTGCATACTTTTTGCAATAAGCAAGGACTTTGCTCATTCTTTCATATGGTGAAACTTGCTTATCCTCCTGAATATCCATATCATAATAATCAAGACTAAAATTATCAAATGAAGATAATTCCAGTGGTGAGGACTTGTTAAGTTCATCACAAGCAACATCAATTCTGATTTTCTTTAAACAATCACAAAGAACTGTTCTTCCTTTTTCATCATCATATCTTCCTGTATCATTACATTTAGTACAAGAAAAATGTGGTTCTAAAGCATCTTCTTTGTAACCGTGAGAAACTAAAATATCTCTTGCTTCACTTTGAAGTGCTAAACTTTCTTTAGCTAATTTCTTTGTCATTTCTACTGCTGAACCACCATTTAAAACTGCCTTTGCAGTTTCTGAACCTATGATAATCAATTGTTGTTCAATTTCTTGTAATCTAGGAAATTGGCTATAAACTATGCTCCTCATTCTATCCTGATTATGTAGAGCCTCTAGCCTTTTATTATTTAATATTTCGTCAGCTTTTTGATTAATTTTACTGTTGAACCCCATAGTAACCTCTTAGTCAAACATACTGAAATCTTCATAACTGTCTATATCGTATGATACAGCTTGTTTTTCTTGATTTTTGTTAGTTGAATTTGAAACAGATTTCTTTTCTTCAAAATCTCTTAATTCTTGTAATGTTGTAATACCGTTTTTGTGCCAATTTTTAAGGATACCATTTGTATATGAAATATTAAACTTATTCTTATGATTAACACATCTTTCATATGCTTCCTTAATCATTTCATCAGAGAACTTCCATTCATTCACCCAACGGTTGGAATTTTCCTGTTGTGCTTTTGTTGGATAACCGGAATTATACATACCTATAATCTGAGAAACTCTCTTCCAGCTTTCACCATAAGTTTGCATATTGGCAATTCTTTCATCTGCTCTTTCGAGAGTAGTAATGTCATTTGCTGCCCATTCAACACCCATTTTCTCAATATATCTCATATTGTCTTTACCGATAGAATGGCAATAGTAAACAAGCATCATAAGTACTTCACAAGGCAAACCGTCTGTTTCATGTAACATCACAAGTGTTGCAATGTCACCACTTGAAATCGGCTTACCAAACACATTCTGAACTTCTTCAAGAAGTTCTGCAAGTTGCTTATCTTCCTTTAACCTTTGAGCAACAAAAACTGAATCAGGCTTTTGTTGACGAGAAAGTGGTCTTGGTTTTTTAACTTCTTTTACAGGTTCTACATTTTGCACAGTGCTATTAACCGGCTTTTGATTTACAGAACCTTGATTTATTGGAATAGGATTTTGTTGTACTTGATTTACAGTAGGGTTAGGTACATTTGTTCTAGGTGTTGCGTTTCTTGAAACAGTTTCCCTAGCAGGTTGTACTTTAGGCTTTTGAACCGATGCATTATCTCTAAGTGGTAAATCGTAAGTATTTGAAAGTACTTCCCTACTAACCCAAAAGTTTAGGGCATCTGTAACATCATCACTATTTATACCTAGCTTGTCACTTAAAATTTCTTCTGTAAGTGTATCTCCATTATGTCGCAAAACATATAGAAGTACCTTTAGTTGATTTTCTGTTGCTAGTTTTATATCTTCATCAACTACACTATTAGGTACTGGGAAAATAGAACCCCACTTGCCTAGATTAAGTTCAATTAACAATGCAAAACACCCTTTCTTCTAATTCTCTTTATATTGTAACACAGATTGTACCATAATTTTGACGAAAAATAAAGTTTTTTTCAAAGTTTTATCTTGACTATTTGAAATTTTATGATATAATACAATTGTTGTGAAGATATGCGGATGTAGCTCATCTGGTAGAGCGCCACCTTGCCAAGGTGGAGGTAGCGGGTTCGAGCCCCGTCATCCGCTCCAGTAAATAGTGGTTTTTGACCACTATTTTTTTATTTACACAATTTAGGAGGAAATGGTTATGACATATACATATACACCACATGGTGTTTGTTCAAGACAAATTAACTTTGAACTTGATGATGATTGTAAGGTAAGAAATGTAAAGTTTGTTGGTGGTTGTGCCGGTAATACTCAGGGTGTGGCAGCTTTGATTGAAGGTATGGATGCTGAAGAAGCTATCAAAAGACTAAAGGGTATTGACTGTAGAGGCAGAGGCACAAGTTGTCCTGATCAGCTTGCCACTGCTATTGAAGAAGCAGTTGAAGAATTTTAATTTTTCAATATAACTTTTACAAAATAGAGTTCAATAATTAAAAAAACAAAAAATTATGCCGACTAGTAATTAGTCGGCATTTTTATATTTACATTAAATTTTATTTATCTTCAGCAAGTTGTTTCTTGAAAATTGTTCTGAAAATCTTTCTTACTATTGGACCGGCATAACATAACTGCCAGAACATAGCCATAGGGAAATTCATAACTGTAATCTGTAACCAAGTTGAAACTATATTTTCTGCACCACTGTAATTAAACAGAACTGATGCAACAAAACTCATTACAGGACACATAAAGCAAACTGTAAGTGCTGAAATCATTAGAGTAATAAAGATTGGTTGAGTCTTTGCAGGGTCAATAGTTTTAAATGTTAAATGCTTTACAACTCTGCCTACTACTAAAAATTCCAGTACAAAAGCTACGGCACACATAATTGGCATTTCCGAAAAAGCCATTAAGAATACTTTGTTGCTTAGTCCACCCATACTGATTGCAATGTTATAACAAATCATTGCATACACCATTAGAATAACCATCATAATGGTAAAAATAACATCTTGAAATTTTGTTTTTGGCATAAATTTTCCTCACTTTTCTAAAAAATAATAATAAAAAAACAACACATTAAAAATTTTGTGTTGTTCGTTATCATCACTTAGAAAAGTAATGTGCGTTTCCAATTTATACCCTATATTTAATTTGCCTTGGTTATTTTATCATAAAAGATAATATAAATCAACAATAGCGTGTAGAAAAATCTACACGCTATTTCTTTAGATTTTTATTGAAAATTACTTACTTAGGAAGTAATTCATCATTGTGAAACCTTTTTCAATGTATTCACCGGTTTTCTTAGCATTAGCTTCTGTAAATACATCTACACCACTGTTCTTTTCATCCTTGCTATTATAGATTAGGAATGGAACAGGATTTGATGAATGAGTTTTAATGTTAAGTGGAGTTGGATGGTCAGGGCATACCAAAACTGCAAAATCATCATAACCCTTTAAAAATTCAACTACAGGTGTTAAAATCTTTTCATCAATTAGTTCAATGGCCTTTACCTTGTTGTTGTATTCACCTCTATGACCACATTCATCAGGTGCTTCAACATGAATATAAACAAAGTCCTGACCTTTCTTAAATTCTTCAATAGCAGCCTTTGCTTTACCTTCAAAGTTAGTATCAATGTAGCCTGTTGTACCATCAACATCAATACTATCCATATCGGCACAAATAGCAATACCCTTTAGTAGGTCAACTGCTGAAATCATTGAACCTTTCTTCTTGAACTTATTATAGAAACTGTCAAGAACAGGTTTTGTGCCTTCACCCCATAGCCAAATTGAGTTAGCAGGACGCTTACCCTCAGCAACTCTCTTTTGATTTAGTGGGTGGTCTTTTAGTAGGTCATATGACTTTTTCATTAAATCATATAGTGGTTCTACCTTGCTACCTGTTGGAATATAATCCTTGATAACTCTTTCAGAAATATCATGAGGTGGTGTGAAAGAAACATTGTCTTTGTCACCGTTAGCCCATACTAAGCAATGTCTATACTGAACGCCGGCATAGAACTTGAAAATGTCATTGCCTAACTTTTCATCAATATAATCAATAAGAACCTTTGCTTCTTCTGTACTAATATCGCCACCACAATAGTCAACCATTGTTTTGTCTTCATAATTTTCTTCATCAGACAAAGTTACAAGGTTACATCTTAGTGTAACATCAGTTTCCTTTAAATCGATACCGATTGAAGCAGCTTCCAGAGGACTTCTGCCTGTATAATAAACTGCCGGTTCATAACCCAGTACAGAAAGGTTAGCAACATCAGAACCGGGTTTTAACCCCTCTGCTACTGTCTTAACCATACCTACTTCACCCTTTGATGCAAGAAAATCCATCATAGGTTTATTGGCAACTTCCATTGGAGTTTTGTTGCCTAACTTTTCAAATGGCTCATCAGCCATACCGTCACATAACATTACTAAATATTTCATTATTGGTTCTCCTTGTGTCCAATCATCTTTAAATAAGCGTTAATGAAACCGTCAAGGTCGCCGTCCATAACTGCATTTACATTACCTGTTTCATAATTTGTTCTATGGTCTTTAACAAGTGTATATGGCATAAATACATATGAACGAATCTGGCTACCCCAAGTAATTTCCTTTTGAACGCCCTTAATATCTTCGATTTTGTCTAAATGTTCTCTTTCTTTAATTTCCATCAACTTAGACATAAGCATTTTCATAGCCACATCTCTGTTCTGGTATTGGCTACGCTCAACCTGAGATGCAACAACAATACCTGTTGGAATATGTGTTAGTCTAACTGCTGATGAAGTTTTGTTAACTTTCTGTCCACCTGCACCTGATGCACGGTAAACATCCATTTTAATATCTTCGTCACGAATGTCGATTTTAATATCATCATTAATTTCAGGCATAACTTCAAGTGAACTGAAACTTGTATGTCTTCTACCTGCTGAGTCAAATGGTGATACTCTAACTAATCTATGAACACCGGCTTCACTCTTCAGGTAACCGTAAGCATTTTCACCTTCAACTAAAAGTACAGCAGACTTTAGTCCTGCTTCATCACCTTCTAGGTAGTCAACTTCCTTAACATTAAAGCCATGGTCAGCTGCCCAACGAGTGTACATTCTGTAAAGCATTTCAGCCCAATCCTGAGCTTCTGTACCACCACTACCTGCATGGAAAGTAAGGATAGCATTGTTCTTGTCATATTCACCTGTTAGCAAAGTTTGTAGTCTTTGCTTTTCCAGAATTTCTTCTACCTTAGCAACTTCACTTTCTGCTTCTTCAAGTAGTGACAAGTCCTCTTCCTCATCTCCAAGTTCAATTAGAGTTAAGGTGTCTTCATACTTATCTACAAGTGAATTAAAGTTATCCACCTTTGCGTTAAGGTCAGAAGTTCTCTTAAGAATCTTCTGGCTCTTTTCAATATCATCATAAAAACCAGGTTCAGCAGCACGATTCTCTAACTGTTGAATTTCACTTTTAATAGCCGAAAGACCAAGTGCATCCGACAAGTCATCAATCTCAGGCTTTAAACCCTCTAGTTTTAATTTTAATTCTTCAAACTGTACCATAATACATACCTCATTTACATTATCACAATTCATTATATCCCATAATTCCGAAAATGTAAATAATCATATTAAACATAATACAAATATTAGAAAAAATGTATTGATATATGATAATATATTTGATATAATATATTAAAATTAGTAGCATAATAAGTGTATCATGTGCTAACTATACACTAATAAAAGAGAATAAAGGAAGTAAAAATGGACTATATAGGTTTTAGATGTCCTGTTTGTGACAAAAACTTTCATGCTGATGATGATGTAGTTGTTTGTCCTGTGTGTGGTACTCCCCATCACAGAAAATGTTACGAAGAACTTGGTCATTGTTACAATGAAGATAAGCATAGTGAGGGCTATGACTTTGAGAAAGAAGAAAATGAAAGTGATGTTCCAGAAGGATCTGTAAAGTGCAAGAATTGTGGTGAAATTAATTCTGAGGGTACTTTTTACTGTTCAAAATGTGGCACACCTTTGATTGACATTCCGAACAATAATTTTGGTCAAAATCAAAACCAAAATACTAATCAAGGAAGTCCTTTTAACAACCAAGGTAATCCTTACGGTAATAATCAAAATGGTAATCCTTTTGGTAATAACCCTAACGGTATGCCTTTTGGTGGTTTTAATGCAGTACAGTTTGACCCTATGGGTGGTGTTGCTCCTGAAACTGAATTTGAAGATGGTGCAAAAGCCGGTGAAGTTGCTAAGCTAGTTAAGCAAAACACACCATACTATATGCAAGTATTTAACAAAATTAAGACTTTCAACAAGTCTAAGTTTAATTTTGCCGGTTTGCTTTTTGGTGGTGGTTATCTACTATATAGAAAGCAATACAAACTAGGTGGATTTATTACAGCAATAATGATTGCTTGTTACACATTTTTCACTTACGGTAATTACACAGTTATCAGTCAAGTATTAAATGATATTGTAAACACACATACAAATATGAATCCATCTGACATATATCCAATGTTTATGAGTGCAGTTGAAAAGCTGGATACCGGTGATTACTTAATAGTAATCTTCTCGTTTATATGTCTGCTTATATATTATGCATTGCATTTGGTGTGTGGATTTATAGCAAACAGATGTTACTACAAACATTGTTGCAAACAAGTAAAGAAAATTAAGTCACAGAGTTCTTCAGAAACTGCTGCTGACAATGAATTGCAAACAAAAGGTGGAGTTAATACTGCTCTAGCATTTAGCTTAATTGTTGTAATGCTAATACTTAACTATGCTCCGGTCTTTTTATTAAGATAAAAACAAGTAAAATTAAGGATTGAGGTAAATATGAAAATTACAAAGGCTGTTATTCCTGCTGCCGGTTTAGGTACAAGAGTACTACCTGCTACAAAGGCTATGCCAAAAGAAATGTTCCCTATTGTTGACAAACCTGCTATTCAGTACATTGTTGAAGAAGCTGTTAAGGCCGGTATTACTGACATTTTGATTATCACTAACAGAGGTAAAGGTGTTATTGAAGATCATTTTGACCGTGCACCTGAACTAGAAGCTGCCCTTGACAAACCTGAAAAGCAAGAAATTCTTGAAACAGTAAAGAATATTTCTAAACTTGCTAACATTACATTTATCAGACAGGTTGAAACTAAGGGTCTTGGTCATGCTATTCTAAGAGCTAAGAACTTTGTTGGCAATGAACCATTTGCCGTTATGTATGGTGATGATGTTATCATTGGTGAAAATCCTGCAATCGGTGAACTAATTGAGTCTTACGGTGAATATGGTAAGGGTGTTGTTGGTGTTAAGCTAGTACCTGAAACAGAAATTCACAAATACGGTTCACTTGCAGTTGAAAACATTCACGACAATATTTATAAGTGTACTGATATGGTTGAAAAACCACAAACTCCTGAAGAAGTGCTTTCTTGCTACTCTATTCTTGGTAGATGTGTTCTTCCACCTGAAATTTTTGAAATTCTTGAAAACACTAAGCCTGGTAAGGGTGGCGAAATTCAGCTAACTGATGCAATGAAAGAAATTGCTACTACTGTTGGTATGACTGCTGTTGAATATACAGGCACAAGATACGATATGGGTAACAAGCTAGGTATTCTTCAAGCATCAATTGAAGTTGGTATTAATCACCCTGAAGTTGGTGAGGACTTTAAGAAATATCTTAAGGAATTTGCAAAAACTCTTTAAGATTACATATTAGATAAAAAATTAGTGTGCAGAAAATTCTGCACACTTTTTTGTTACCTAGCTTTATTTAAACAGAACATTAATTTTCTATTAAAGAAATTTCAATACCTACTACACCGTACTGACTTTGCTTTTCTGTAGGATAATATTTTTCCATATCCTTAGGTGTAGCCATATGAATATTACTTTCATTATAGCCACATTTATCAAGTGGTAGGTTATTATATAATTCTTCAAAAGAACTAAACTTATGTAATCCAACTACTTTAACTGATAAAGTTTCCTTATTATCGAGATTAGTAAAAATTATAATATCCCCTACTTTTACCTTTTGTCTTTTAGGGTCAAGAAGTCTAAGTTCATAAATTTTCTCTTTATCTTTGATAGAATTAAATGGTTCACTACATAAATTCATATAATGTGTCATAGCAAATCCACCTTTATTGGATTATGCTTTTCATAATAATAATATGAGGTAAATCCCCGTTCTTTTAAGATTTCAAAGGCTTTATCAAAATCTTGAGAAAGTGCTTCTACTGTATGAGCATCACTACCTAAAGTAATTAAATAGCCACCTAATTCTTTATATCTTTTAAGGATATTTTTGTCAGGCATTGGTCTTGAAAGTGGTTTACTGATAGTAGAAGTATTGATTTCAAGTGCTTTATTGTTCTTGATTAAGGTTGAGAGAATTTCATCAATTACATTATTATACTTTGAATAATCTAGCTTAATATCAGTTCTTTCTGCAATATATCTTGCCGGATAATCAAAATGTGCTAAACTATCAAAGCCATTCCACTTTACTACTTCAAGCTGTTCATTAAAGTATTCTGTAAGTAAAGTGTCAATATTACTTTCGTTATACTCCAGAAAATAAAAGTCCTCTCTACCCCTTACTTCGTGAGTTGATGCTAAGATAAAATCATAGTCACCTAAACCTAAAGCAACTTTGGTCTTTTCCGGTGAATGAGTAGGTTCACCTAGTTCAACACCTGTAAGAACTTTAATTTTGTCACTATAAACTTCTTTTAATCTTTTTGACTCAGCTACTGACTTTGGGATTTCTTCTTCAAGAACTGACTCAAATTTCTTTTCATCATAAATACCTATTGCATCACAATGGTCAGTAAAAGTAATTACATTAATATTTTTCTTAACTGCACCTTTCACCATATCCTCCATTGGTACTTCTGCATCAAAAGAAAATGATGAATGAGTGTGGCTATCACATATAATCATAAATATCACCTATAAGAAGTTTATCACATTTTGCACTTTAATGCAATAAAGTGACTTTACAATTATACGATTAAGTAGTATAATTAAAGAAATTAATTTTTGGAGGTACATTATGAAAGCTGTTATCACTGTTGTAGGTAAAGACACTGTAGGAATTCTTGCTAAAGTATCTACAGTATGTTCTGAATATGACGCAAATATCGTTGAAGTATCACAGAGCGTTCTTCAGGATATGTTTGCTATGATTATGCTTGTAGAACTAGGAAAGAAGAATTTTGGTGAACTTTCATCTACTCTTGAAAAACTTGGTGATGAAAACAACCTTAAGATTCACTCAATGCATGAAGATATTTTCAATTCAATGCACAAAATTTAAGGGGTATAAGTAATGCTAGAAACAAAAGATATTCTTGAAACAATAAATATGATTGACAATGAGGACCTTGATGTTAGAACTATAACAATGGGTATTTCTCTACTTGATTGTATGGATAATGATATAGACAAGGCTTGTCAGAAGGTTTATGACAAGGTTTGTTACAGTGCAAAAGACTTAGTAAAAACAGGTATGGATATTGAAAGCGAATATGGTATTCCTATCATTAACAAGAGAGTTTCTGTAACTCCTATCGGTATGGTTGCTGCTCCATGTAAGAACCAGGATATTACTAAGTTTGCTAAAACACTTGATAAAGCTGCTGATACACTTGGTATTAACTTTATCGGTGGTTACTCAGCACTTGTACAAAAAGGTTTTGCATCTGGTGATATGGAACTGATTAAATCTATTCCTGAAGCACTTGCTACTACTGAAAAAGTATGTTCATCTGTAAACATTGGCTCAACTAAGGCCGGTATCAATATGGATGCTGTTAAAATTATGGGTCAGATTGTTAAAGATACTGCTGAACTGACTAAGGATAAAGATTGTATTGGTGCTGCAAAGTTAGTTGTATTTTGTAATGCTCCGGAAGATAACCCATTTATGGCAGGTGCTTTCCATGGTGTTGGTGAAGCTGATAAGGTTATCAATGTTGGTGTATCAGGTCCCGGTGTTGTAAGAGCTGCTCTTACAAAATGTGAAAATCACAACATTGCTCAAATTGCCGATGTTATCAAAAAGACTGCATTTAAGATTACAAGAATGGGTCAGCTAGTTGCTCAACAGGCTAGTAAGAGACTTGATGTACCTTTTGGTATTGTTGACCTTTCTCTTGCACCTACTCCGGCAGTTGGTGACTCAGTTGCTTATATTCTGGAAGAAATGGGTCTTGAAGGTTGTGGTGCTCACGGTACTACTGCTGCTCTTGCTATGCTAAATGATGCAGTTAAAAAAGGTGGCGTTATGGCTTCTTCAAGAGTTGGTGGTCTGTCAGGTGCATTTATTCCTGTTTCTGAAGATGCCGGTATGATTGCTGCTGCTGAAAACGGTTACCTTGACATTACTAAACTAGAAAGTATGACAGCTGTTTGCTCTGTTGGTCTTGATATGATTGTTGTTCCAGGTGACACATCTGCTGATGTTATCAGTGCAGTTATTGCTGATGAAGCAGCTATCGGTATGGTTAATACTAAGACAACTGCAGTAAGACTTATCCCTGCTATTGGTAAAAAAGCCGGTGACACTCTTAACTTTGGTGGTCTACTTGGTTACGGTCCTGTTATGGAACTTAGAAAAGGTTCACCTGCTAAGTTTATTAACAGAGGTGGTCAGATTCCTGCTCCACTACAGGCACTTAAGAACTAATTAAGAATACATTTTTATATAACAAAACTCCTCACAGTTGTGAGGAGTTTATTTTTTTGCAATTATTTATTAACTTTGTTTTTCACTAAGGAAACAATAATATCTGCGATTTTATCAACAGAATATTTACTACTATTAAGTGTTAAATCATAAGTAGAGGTTGCTCCCCATTCCTTGTTAGAGAAATGTTTGCAATGATTTTTTCTTTCCGTTTCTACTCTTTTAATTTTAGCTTTAGCATCATTTTCAGACAAATCATCTCTTTTCATAACTCTTGCAATTTTATTTTCAAGGTTACTGTCAATAAAGATATGTAAAGCATTTTCATAGTCTTTAAAAATAAAGTTACCTAATCTGCCTAAGATAACACAATCGCCCTTAGATGCAAGGTCTATCATAACATTCTTTTCCACATTAAACAGTTTATCACACTTTGTGCTTTCAGCACCCTCATAATAAAACTGTGAATAGAAATTATAAAAAGCACTGTTAGCAATTTTTTGCTCATTATTCTCTACATAATGCTCTGTGTTTCCACTTTGCTCAGTTGTTAGTGTAATAATATCCTTGTCAAAATATTTAATACCTAGCTTATCAGCCACCAATTTGCCGATTTCTCGGCCACCACTACCGTAACCCCTAGCAATTGTGATAATAAGGTTGTTAGTGTTTTCTTTATGTTCAGTTGTCTCAGCTGTTGCAGATTGTGGAATAAGTAGCATTGTTAAAAAAGCAAGGTGCTTACCAAAAAACTTTGCAATTAATCCTACTATTAAAGCAGCTACAATTGTACCTTCTCTTACACCATTGATTGTGTTAAATAATATAAATGAAATTATACCGGCAGTTACTGTCATAGAAGCATCAAAACAAACCTTTGTAATACCAAAGTCAACACCAAAACTAATTGTTAGTGAACGAACAAATGACTCACCCGGAAGCATAAGAACATCAGCAATTACTTCCAAATAAACACCAAAACCAAGGATTACACAACCGATTAACAGGTAAAGAACTTTTACTACATAAATATCGCTATTAACCCAAGTTAAAAGAAACATAGAAATATCTATAAAATAACCAAACAAAATTGATACAGGAATTTGCAATAAATCTATTTTGTTAAATTTCTTTCCTAGAATAATAATCTGCAAAAGAATTAAAAATAGACTGAAATAAATTGTGAATACACCTAAAGTTGGTGTAAATTTTAGGCTAAGTACATATGGAATACTTGAAATCGGTGATGTACCCAAACTTGCTTTTGTTACAAATGCAACACCTAAAGAACTTATAAAAAGTCCAAACAAAAATACAATATATCGTCTAACTAAATTTTTCTTCTTCATATTAACACTCCTTCAAGTTTTTATTGACTCTATTTAGAAAATTTACAAATTGCATTTTCTCTTCATCAGTAAAATCTTTCAGAGCATTATTCTCTAGCTTAGCAAAAGACTCTATAACAAACTTTGCCTCTACTTTTCCCTTTTCAGTTAAATACACAAACTGAAATCTGCGATTATCAGGATCAACCTTACGGATGATAAGTTCATTCTTTTCCATTCTTGCTAAAATGCTTGTGACAGTTGCTTGTTCAATAAAACAAGACTTTGCAATATCTTTCTGTACTGCACCATCATTTTCGTAAAGGTATTCTAAGATTTTCGGTTGTCCTTTAGACAACTTTCTATCTGCTACATTGTCAAATACCTTTTTTGTGTACATTGTGTTATTCTCCATCATCAACTTATGATAGCTCATTGCCTCTCCTTCTTTCCGATAATTATAATAACACTTTGAATTCTAATTGTCAACAATAGAACTACTTTTATACAAAAGAAAAAACAGGTGCATTAGCACCCGTATTTTCTAACAAATTAACAAGTGGAACAAAACAATTCTGCATATATACATTTATCATAGGATAAATTAAAGACTAGAAATATATTTAGAATATTTTTTCCTTACAAGTAGATTATAGCACTATATAGTATTATTTGTCACTATTTGGTACAATGTTGTTATGAAATTGAAATAATTTTGTTTTAATAATTACAAATTGGTATTATTTAGTAATTATATGTCGATTAATTTTTTGACATTGTTTTGTTTAATTAAATAATTTCATTCTAACGGATTTTTAAATTTATACTCTACTTTTCTTACTCCAACATTTATTATTAAACCTATAAAAATAGCCCCACATAAAGTGGGGCTAAATGTTTGACTATTTTTTTATTAACCGATTAAGCCAGGTTTTGTATCATAGAATGATAAGAAGTCTCCCTTATCAATAATCTTATTATCATTGATGATAATCCATTTTTCTGTACCGGAAACACCGTTGTAGTCCTGAGTCTGAACTGTACCATTGTTGATGATTAAGCTATAATCAACACCATTAGCTACCTTAAATGTTGTTGTAAACCAACCATCATCACCCTTTGTTAATGACTGACCTGGCCATTTATTATAAATGTTAACAGAACCTAGTTCTGTATCATACCAAGCCCACAGTTTTGGTGTCCATGTAGCAGAACCACTGTGCTTAACATGAAGTGTTACATCATAGTTATCATCATCATAATAGAATAGTAGTAGCTGACCTGCAAACTTGTGCTGAACATCTACTGAAGAAACTTCACTTTCTACCTTATTACCATCTAGTGTATATTCATTAGCATACTTATAGGCAATTAGTTTATCAGGTGTATAAGTATCGCTCTTACCGGCAACTATATCCATTACCTTATCAGGAGCGATTGGCTTATTAGTTGACTTACTAATATATCTAATACGGATTTTATTTACTAGACCATAATCTTTGTGAGTAATCTTCTTCTGAACTAAAGTAGCATCAGCAACATTAACAACACCATCCTGGTTGTAGTCAGCTGTTTTAATCTGTTCTTCAGTTAAAGTTGCAGTTTTGCTTAGATACTTCTGAATTAGAGTAGCGTCCTTAACAGTTAACTTTGACTTACCTGTTAGGGTCTTTTTTAGATTTTCAGGTACATATTCACCATAGAGAAATGTAACTGTCTTATCAGTAGTACCGAATGTACCATACTGATCACCATCAATACCAAGAAGCTCATACTGTAACTTTAGATTTTCATCTGTCTTAGCTTCATACTTTGTACCAGCTGTACCGTATAGAACCTGCTTTGAAAGAATCTTACCTGTATCAACATCTTTGTTAACAACTGTAACCTTTGATCTATTAGTCTTGATGTTAGCCTTTTCATATGTTGACTTTTCAACAAGAACCATAGCAGTCTGTGAAGGAACTTCAATTTCATTACCCTTAATGTACTTAATTGGAGTTAGACCTGCTTCATCACTGTCGGCAATAACAACCCATTCTGTATCATTAGCAAGAGTTTTATCAAATGCCAGAGAAACTGTTGCACTCTTCTCAACATCATTATTCATAACAACAGCAAGTTTGTTCCATTCGCCTTCAGTAGCATTAGAAACTGTGTAAGAAACAATATTAGATGAATTCGTTAATGTTTGACCGAATCTGTAGTTATCCCTTAGGTTAATGTCATCTGTTGTAAATGGTGAGAATGACTTACGAATATCAAGCATACCCTTGTAGTAAGAAACTAGGTCTGCATTCTTGGAAACATCATTCCAATCAATCATATTTTCTGTAGCAGCAGAATTATATGAGTTTTCGTCACCATCTTTAGATCTACCCATTTCTTCACCTGCTAGGAAGAAGTGAAGACCCTGAGAAGTTGCACCAATTGTTTCGGCAAACTTATTGATACGAATTAGGTTATTATTTCTTGCTCTGTAATCAGATGTCTTACCATATACAGAACCCCATAGTTTATCGTATAGAGTGTTGTTATCGTGGCAAGATACATAGTTAACACACTGTGCAGGAGAATAAGCCTTCCATTTTGCAGCAGAACCGGCTGTGTTAGCTCTTACACCATATCTAACGCCCTTAGATGTATCAACTAGGTTACCTTGGATATAACCCTTAGCATCGATTGATGAGTAACTACCCTTAACAGCATCACGATACTGGTCGTTGAACATACCAACCCTGCTATCCAGAGCCTTTGTAGAACCCTGTGAAGCCATCCGTACTGTATCACCATCATAGTCTGTTAGGTCATTCTTAGTAGACATTGACCAACCTTCGCCATATACAGGCATCTTAGGGCTAATCTTGTCTAGTGTTGAACGAATATCATTCATTGTCTTAACATCATGTAGACCCATTAAGTCAAAACGGAAGCCATCAATGTGATATTCAGTTGCCCAATAGTTAACTGACTGAACCATAAAGTTATGATACATAGCTCTTTCAGAAGCTGTATCATTACCACAACCTGATGCATTTGACCATGTACCATTAGCGTTCATTCTGTAGTAATAATCAGGAACTGTACCCTGGAAAGATGTATTTGTGTTGTACATATGGTTGTATACTACGTCCATAATAACACCGATACCAGCCTTATGTAGAGCCTGAATCATCTGCTTCATTTCATTAATTCTAACATTACCATCATATGGGTTTGATGAATATGAGCCTTCTGGAACATTGTAGTTCACTGGGTCATAACCCCAGTTAAACTGATTATCAGGACCTGTTTCATCAACTGAACCAAAGTCATACATTGGGTTAATCTGAACATATGAGATACCTAGTTCTTTTAAGTAATCAACACAAGTTGGAATTGAACCTAGGTTGTTTAGAGTTGTACCTAGTTCTGTAAATGCAAGATACTTACCACGATTCTTAGCAGAAACACCTGAGCTTTCAGAATATGAGAAGTCCTTTACATGAATTTCCCAAATTGAAGCATCAGCAATGTCATCTGTTAAAACATGCTTATCCTGATCCCAACCTTCCGGATTTGTACTGGAAAGGTCACAAACCATTGAACGCTTACCGTTAACACCTGTAGCTACTGAATATACATCAGGAATTTCCTTTGTAGTAACCTTTGTACTATCAGCAATACTTGCAGCTGTTACTGTGTAAGTGTAGTATGTGTTTGCTAGATCACCATCAGCCTTTACTGAGTAAACACCTGTCTTTTCATCTAATGTTAACTCTTTTGAACCTAAGTCCTTAGCACCTTCTTCTTTATCAGAACCGGTTGCATAAAAATTAACCTTTACTGATTTAGCTGTAGGTGCCCAAACCTTGAATGTTGTTGCTTCTTTAGTATAAGTAGCACCAAGGTCTGTTCCGTTGTAGCGATACATACTATCAATTTTGTGAGCTGCTGTTTCATACTTTGTTGGTGTAGAAGCAGTAGCTGCTGATGAAGAAACTGTTGCAAATGGAATAACAGTTGCTAACATCATGATAGAAAGAACTACGGAAATAATTCTTTTCATTTTATTTATTCCTCCCTTTTTTATTAAAAAAATAATTCTTCAAAGAATATTATTTCTGAATTTCAATACCCCTAATTCTCTTCTTCTTTCTTGAAGAACGAACTTTTAGGGTAATACCGGCACCGGCTAATAGACCAAGTCCTACCAGTGCAATAGTTGTAACAAGAGCTTTTTTTCTATTGTCATTTAATTGATAATTGTAAATAACAGTTTGTTCTGCTTTTGTATAAACACCTGAGGCATTCTTTGGAGTTGATGTTAAAGTAAGATTCTCATACTCTTTAGCCTTTGTTTTATACTTCTTATCTTGTTTACCTTCCAGCTTCTTGATATCCATAATATTACCATCAGAATCCATATAGATAACATTAACTTGACATTTCTTTGTCTTTTCTTTAGTAAACTTATAAGTGACTACCTTATCACCTACTGCAAAAATACCTGCACCGTTTTCAGGTAATGCATCTGTATCAAGTACATAGCCCTTAATTGAAGGAATTTCATCAGTAAAGTACTGCTGACCGACCTGGTTCTTTAGTACTTTACTTGGAGCAATAGCTTTATCGGTTGATGAGTCAATAAACTTAATTGTTACTGTGCTATATTCACCTGTATAAGCTTCAACAGTAAATTTACAATGTTTGTTTTCAGAAGTAAATTTACCTGTTGTGCTTTCTTTGTCAATGATTTTGTATTTTCTTCTTACTGAGTCACTAGGTGTAACACTATAGCTATCACCTACTTGACCTTTAACAATTTCTGTAGAAACCTTTTCACCTGTTTTGTTATCAATATAATCAACAACTACAGCACCATCTGTTGAGTGACAATTTTTATCAAAGCTGTCTTTATCAACAAGAATCATTGCTGAACTTTGTGGAACTTCTACAGTACCTGAAACTGTACCTAGGTTTCTTAAACCGGCAGTTTCATCATTTGCAATAATTACAAAATCATCTGAATAATTCTTAATCTTGCTTAAATCAACTTTAACAGATTTATCAGGGTTACCGTTTAGAAGTACTGCAACTTTCTTAAAGTTGTCATTTTCTAATCCATCAACTGCAAAAGCAACTAACCCCTTTGTATCATTTTCAAAAAAATCCAGGTTCTTTGCAGTAGTAGTTGTTGGGTCTCTAAATGCATTAAACTTCTTGTGAATCTGTATCATACCTTTATAGTACTCTACAACATCACTGTAGTTATTAACACTTTCCCAATCAATCATATTTAGAGTTGCCGGTGACTTAAAGCTGTTTTCATCACCATCTTTACTACGGCAGAACTCTTCACCTGCTAGGAAGAATGTCATACCTTGAGCAGAAAAAATTGTTGCAGCGTTCAACTTAGTCATTTCAACTAGATTTGCATGACGCTTTCTAAAATCCTTTTCATCAGGATATAGAGAGCTAACTAACTTATCATATAAAGTATAGTTATCGTGACAACTTGAATAAACAACAGACTGTGTTGGTGCTGAAGCCCAACCGTTGACACATTCACCGGAAAGACCGATTTTGATATTACCGGTTTTCTTACCACTTGCTAAGAAACCTTTATCTGTTGCATCAAAAGTATTGCCCTTAATAGCATCACGAACTGTATCATCAAAAGCACCGATTCTACTGTCCAACTTATCCATATTAGCTTGAGTTGCTAAGGCTGTACCATCATCACAAGCAGTCTTTAAATCCCATGCTTCACCATACATTAGAATTTGTGGATTGATTTCATCAAGAGCATAACGAATTTGATTCATTGTATCACAATCATGAAGTCCCATTAAATCAAATCTAAAGCCATCAATGTGGTATTCACTAGCCCAATAAGTAATAGAATCAATCATAAATTTTCTGAACATTTTATGTTCGGAAGCAGTATCATTACCACAAGCTGAACCATCAGAAAATGTACCGTCACTATTCATTCTATAATAATAATTTGGAACTGTTCTGTTAAAATAGCTATCTTCACCTGTATAAGTATGGTTATAAACCACATCCATAATAACACCGATACCGGCATCATGAAGAGCTTTAATCATCTGTTTACATTCATTGATTCTAACATTACCGTCATAAGGGTTAGAAGAAAATGAACCTTCCGGAACATTGTAGTTTACAGGGTCATAACCCCAGTTAAACTGGTCATCCTTACCGGTTTCATCCACTGAACCAAAGTCATACATAGGGTTAATCTGTACATAGTTAACGCCAAGTTTCTTTAGATAAGAAATACAAGTAGCATTGTTGCCACTTACACCATCGACAACTGTACCATCTTCTGTAAAAGCTAAGAATTTACCTCTATTTTCTTTACTTACACCGGAATTTTCAGCATAAGAAAAGTCCTTAACTTGTACTTCCCAAATAACAGCATCTGTCTGATTCTTAACAGTTTTGTGAGTATCTTTATTCCAATCTGTTGGATTAGTTGAAGATAAATCAACAATCATACCACGCTTACCGTTAGCACCAACAGCTTTAGCATAAATATCTACTACTTCTTCAGCTTTGCCATCATTAGTAACAACATATGTATAGTATATGTTCTTTAGGTCACCTGTTAAGGTACAAGACCATACACCATTTGATTTATCAAAAGTCATATCTTGTTCCTTAAAGAAGCCATCCTTGTTTTCTTTCTCTGAGCCATACTTATAAAGTCTAACCTTAACTTCGGAAGCAGTTGGTGACCAAACCTTGAAAGTAGTAGCTTTCTTAGAATAAGTAGCACCTAGGTCATTTCCGTTATAAGATGTTTCGTCTAGTTTTGCTGCATAAACAGCATAATCTTTGGTTGTTTCAGCATTAAAATTCACTATATTTAATCCCACCATCATAACTAGTATCAAAACCATAGAAAGAATTTTTTTTATAGGCATAAAATCCCCCTTAGTTCTGTATTCATATACACTCATTCTAACAAATATTATTGTAAATAATTTTCTACAAAAGAATTAAACCGTCTTTATAGACGGTTTATGTGTAGAAAAAATAGGTCAAATTATAGACACTTTGACTATATTTTCATTTAACTTACGAAAGATTTATTAATAAAGTCATTACTCTATGCCGTACGTTGACACACCTGTTAATTCTTCTTCTATTCTAGACAATCTATTGTACTTTGCAGTTCTTTCACTTCTGCATGGCGCACCTGTTTTTATCTGTCCTGAGTTACAAGCAACTGCAATATCTGCTATTGTTGTGTCTTCACTTTCACCACTTCTGTGGGAAATTACAGTTGTATAACCGGCTTTATGGGCAAGTTCGATTGCATCAAATGTTTCTGTTAAAGTACCGATTTGGTTCATTTTCACTAAGATTGAATTGCCTGCTCCAACCTTGATACCATTATAAAGTTTATTTACATTTGTTACGAATAAATCATCACCTACTAATTGTATGTGGGATAACTTTCCGGTAAGCTCTTCCCACCCTGACCAATCAAATTCTGAAAGTCCATCTTCTATTGAGATAATAGGATATTTCTCTGTAAGATTATCAAGGTATTCAATCATATTTTCTGTAGTCATAGATATTTTTCTCTTAGGCAAGTTGTACATACCCTCAGCATACCATTCTGATGAGGCAATATCTAAAGCTAATTTTGTATTTTCCGTGTTATATCCTGCTTCTTCAATTGCTTTCAAAATATATTCAAGTGCTTCTTCATCACCTGAAAGGTTTGGTGCAAAACCACCTTCATCACCTACTGCAGTAGAAAGTTTATCCTTCTTCAACAATGTTTTTAGTGTGTGGTAAATTTCCGTACATTGTCTTAATCCGTCACGGAAACTGTCAGCACCTACCGGCATAATCATAAATTCCTGAATATCCACATTGTTATCTGAATGAGCACCACCATTTAGAATATTCATCATAGGACAAGGTAATCTATGAGCATTAAAGCCACCTAAATACCTATATAATGGTAAATTAAGTGATGATGCTGAGGCTTTTGCTACTGCAATTGAAACTGCCAAAATAGCATTTGCACCTAAGTTTTTCTTATTCTCTGTACCATCAAGGTCACACATCATTCTATCAATTAATCGTTGCTGATATGGACTTGTACCTACTAAATGATGAGCCAAAGTTTCGTTAATATTTTTTACTGCTTTGTATACTGACTTACCAAAATACACATCATCATTATCTCGAAGTTCTACTGCCTCAAATGCACCGGTTGACGCACCACTCGGAACAATTGCAGACTGTACTGTACCATCAGATAATGTTACCGTTGCTTCAACTGTTGGATTACCTCTAGAGTCTAGGACTTGTCTTCCCTTTATTTCTTCAATTAACATACACATATAAAAAAACCTCCTTTATCATTATTGACAAAGGAGGTTAAATTATACTGATTAGTCTAGGTAATCTTTTAGAATTTTACTTCTTGAAGGGTGTCTTAGCTTTCTAAGAGCCTTTGCTTCAATCTGACGAATTCTCTCACGAGTAACATTGAATTCCTTACCTACTTCTTCAAGTGTACGACTTCTGCCGTCTTCAAGACCAAAACGAAGTCTTAGAACCTTTTCTTCTCTTGGAGTCAAAGTATCAAGAACTTCGTTTAGTTGTTCACGAAGTAATGTATGAGATGCAGCATCTGCAGGTGCCGGTGCATCATCATCAGGAATAAAGTCACCTAGGTGAGAATCCTCTTCTTCACCGATTGGTGTTTCCAAAGATACAGGTTCTTGAGCAACACGCATAATATCTCTAACCTTATCTACAGGCATATCAATTTCTGATGCGATTTCATCAGCAGTTGGTTCGTGACCATTCTGGTGAAGTAACTGAGAAGAAACTTTCTTTACCTTGTTAATAGTTTCAACCATATGAACAGGAATACGAATTGTTCTGCCCTGATCGGCAATAGCTCTTGTGATAGCCTGTCTAATCCACCATGTAGCATATGTTGAGAACTTAAAGCCCTTTGTATAGTCAAACTTATCAACAGCCTTTAGCAAGCCTAAGTTACCTTCCTGAATAAGATCTAGGAATAGCATACCTCTGCCTAGGTAACGCTTTGCAATAGAAACAACAAGTCTGAGGTTTGCTTGACATAGTCTTTTCTTAGCTTCTGTGTTGCCATCAGCAATTTTAATAGCAAGGTCAATTTCTTCTTCAGGAGAAAGCAGTGGAACTCTACCGATTTCCTTTAGATATACCTTTACCGGATCATCAATTGCAACTCTTTCTGCTGCAATTTCGTCACCCTTGCTGGATGATTTTGATGCTACGATTTCAATATCTGATAAATCAACACTGTTGTCTTCAATGATTTCGATACCCTGTGCTTCTAAACCATCATATAGCTTTTCCAGTTGTTCAGGTGAAAATTCAATTTCACCGATAGCATCAAGGATTTCTTGGTTTGAAAGGCTTCCCTTTTGTTTACCTTGTTCAAGTAAATCTTTGATTACTGTTTTCTTATCAACCTGTCCACTCATATATATCTCTCCTTATTCTCGTTTCTTCTTCAGATTATTAATCTGCTGACTAAACTCATCAAGTGATGTGTTTGCGATTTGTTCCTTCGACAACTTACCCTTTTCCTCAAAGATAACACTTATGTACTCATCCAGAGCTTGTTGAGTAGGATTTTTGTCTATTGTTTTATTGACAATAGAATAGACTTTGTTCACTTCATCAGAAGTAAAATCCTCGTTTAGAGAAGTTAATGGCTCATAACCACCCTCAATTCTGTTAACAAAATAACCATATAGTTTTTTGTTAAAATCTGTGACAAATGAATCATTAGGCACTCTTGAATAAATATACTGCTCAACCTCAGGATGATTAACCATATATGATAATAACATTTCTTCGGCAATAGTTGCCCTTGGCTTATCCTTATGTTGCAAGTTTATTTTGTCTTCTCTGCCTGAAAGATTAGTTCTGATTTTTCTAAATTCTTCTTTTCTATTGCTATATTTAATTTTACTTCTAACTCTCTTTAGAGAACTAGAAATTGACTCTGTATGAACACCTGTTTCATCAGCTAACTTAGAGCTGTAAACATCTCGTTCTACATCATCATCTATTTTAGCAATTATATTAATTGCTTCATTGACATATTTAACTCTTTGGTCTGCCAGTTTTAGGTCATATTTTTTTCTTACTTTTGATAGCTGATAATCAACATCATTAAAGCTACCATTCACCAGATTATAGAAAGCAGCACCACCATTATCACCATGTTTTCTGATAAATTCATCAGGGTCTTTACCATCAGGAACTGTAAGGACTCTTATGTTAAGTCCTGTTCTTCTGAGAATTCCAATGGCTCTTTGGGTTGCTTTTTGACCTGCTTCATCGGCATCATAACAAATGATAACATCATCGGCATAACGCTTCATAACAGATGCTTGTTGACTGGTTAATGCAGTACCTAAGGTAGCAACTGCGTTCTGAAAACCGGCTTGATTTACTGCAATAACATCCATATAACCCTCACACAAAATAAGGGTTCTGTCCTGATTTTTCTTAGCATTATTAAGTGAAAATAAATTATTACTTTTACTAAATACAGGTGTATCGCTTGTGTTAAGGTACTTAGGCTTTTGGTCAGTCATAATTCTACCACCAAAGGCAATTACATTTCCCCTTACATCTATAATAGGAAACATAACTCGGTTATAAAATCTATCGTTTGTACCGTTACCACTTTTGTTCTTGTAAACAAGGTTAGCACTTATAAGTTCGTTATCCTTAAAACCTTTTTTTCTTAGATAATTTGAAAGTGCAAAGTGGTCATTAGGAGCAAAACCTAAACCAAAATGTCTGATAGTTTTGTCAGTTAGTCCTCTGCTATGAAGGTAATCTAAGCCTTCCTTACCTAAAGGACTGTACAGACATCTATGGAAAAATCTTGCAGTTTCTCTATTAGCCTCATAAATTCTTTTCTTAAGGTTTGCCATAGAATCATCATAATTACTTTCTTCCGGCATATTAAGTCCAGCTCTTTCAGCAAGAAATTTAACAGCCTCAATATAATCAAGATTTTCAATCTTCATTATAAAGGTAATTACATCACCACCGGCACCACAACCAAAGCAATAAAAAGAATTGTTTTCGGTATAAATATTAAAAGATGGTGTTTTTTCGCCATGAAAAGGACAAAGTCCTACCATATTCCTACCCTTACGCTTTAGAGAAATATAATTTGATGCAAGTTCCGTAAGGTCACTACGCATTTTTAGTTCTTGCAAAAAGCTTTCCGGTAATGGCAAAATAACACTCCTTTCAATAGTTGTAAAACCTACACTATTATATACAACAAAATTTATATTATTCCTTTATTTTTTCAAAATTTTTAAAAATATTTTTGAAAAAACAGATTTTATTAGAAAAATATGTTGTTACATAGGAAAATAATCTTCATTAACAACTTCTACTTCTATCTTTCCATTTGTTGCATCAGCAAGTTTTTTGTTAAAAAATCCAAGTTCATTTATTGGAATATGAAAACTGATAATAACATTTTCCAGAAAATTTGAGTCATCAATAATACCACCACACTCCGGAATAAGTCCGGAAAGTTTTCCGTAAAAATCGTAACTCAAAGTAACAGAACAATTATAGCATTTTTCCATACGAAGAATCTTGGAGGCATCAAGGGCAATCTTTGCACCATGGCTATATGCTCTGACAAGTCCACCTGCACCAAGCATAATACCACCAAAATAACGGGTAACAACTATTACGGTATTTACCACATTATTTTTGTTTAGCACATCAAGAACAGGTACACCGGCAGTACCCTGAGGTTCTCCGTCATCAGAATAACGCTTAATAAAATCATTCTTTAAGCTATATGCATAAACATTATGAGTAGCATCATAATGTTTCTTACGCTTTTCGTTAATAAAATCAATAGCTTCCTGTTCTGTTGAAATCGGTTTACAATAGCCTATAAAACGGCTGTGCTTCTCAACAAACTCAGCTTGATTTTCTTCTTTTGTAGTATAATAAAAATCTTCCATAACAATTAAAAAAACAGGCGGTACACTAAATGTACCGCCTCAACAATTACAAAATTATTTCATACCAAAACGCTTCTTAAATCTATCAACACGTCCGCCGGTATCAACGAGCTTCTGCTTACCTGTAAAGAAAGGATGGCACTTTGAACAAATTTCAACTCTGATATTTTCCTTTGTTGAACCTGTTTCGATTACATTACCACAAGCACAAGTAATTGTTGTCTGCTTATAATCTGGATGGATACTTTCCTTCATTTCATTTCACCTCTTTCGCTGAAACCGTAAATAACAGTTTAGATTATACAACATAAATCCTGAAAATGCAAGTGTTTTTTCAAAAAAATTTTTAACTTTCTAAATAATCAATTAAAGTATTGAAATTTAGACCAAGTTTTCTGGCTAAAAGAGAATTGTTTTTGCCAACATATCTCCACAAAGTATAGTCAGAGTCCATTGCAGTTACCTGCTCATTTTCTTTAGTATATCTTTGGATAAAGCCATACTCTGCACCGTACTTAATTAACCATTGATAAGCCTTAGTTTTGTTGAAAGTACTTCTCATTTCGCTATCAAACTCAACAGAAAGACCAAGTTGTCTTTCGCTGTTGCCACTATCAGCAATTCTTCTATTGGCAATTGACTCGGCTTTTGTTTGGGTATATTTACCTGTGTTAAGCAAAGTGTTTACATATCCACTATAGAGAGTATGTTGGTCATCATATGAAACATAACCTCTTCTAATCTTCAGGTCAACACCATCTTTTTTAGCAGCATTTACCATTTTGTTTAGTGAATCGTAAATCATTGTGCTAACCTTTACACCACCAAAATCTTTTGTTGTTGGTACATAGTTTCTTTCCAATGGGTCAGCAACACTAACAATTTTGTATAAAGTCTTTTGTTGTTCCTTTGAGATATAGTCATCATTGGACTTTACCACAGTTTCCTCACCTTTTGATGAGGAAACATAGGCATAGTAACTTAGGAATGAACCTAAGGCTAAAATCACAACCATAACAATAGGTAAAACATAGAACAAAATATTAATTGCATTTCCCTTTTTCCTAGGGGTATTATCTCCATAAACATAGTGTTTATCTTTTCCGGTATAAAAGCCTTCCGGCTTTGTACTGCCACCATGTCTTCCTTTGGATTTATCTTGCAAGATTTTCACCTCGTAAAATTATTACTTAATTTCTTTAGAATTGATTTCTTCAAGTGCATCTGTTAAGAACTTTTCAACACTCATTGAACCAAGGTCACCTTGTTTACGATGACGAACAGAAATACAGTTATTTTCAATATCCTTGTCACCAACAAGAATCATATAAGGAATCTTCTCTAACTGTGCTGAACGAATCTTGTAACCAATCTTTTCTGAACGGTCATCAACTTCGCATCTGATACCCTTAGCTTCTAGCTGTTTCTTAACTTCATAAATGTAGTCAAGATGTCTGTCGGCAATTGGTAAAAGTTTTACCTGAACAGGTGCTAACCATAGTGGGAATGCACCGGCATATTTTTCGATTAATAGTGCTAATGTTCTTTCGTAGCAACCTACTGATGTACGGTGAATGATATAAGGGTTCTTCTTCTGACCATCCTTATCAACATATTCCATACCAAACTTTTCAGCTAGGAACTGGTCAATCTGGATTGTGATTAGAGTATCTTCCTTACCAAATACATTCTTAATCTGTACATCTAGCTTTGGACCATAGAAAGCAGCTTCGCCCTTACCTACTGAATAAGGAATTTCCAGGTCATCAAGAATCTTCTTCATAACGCCCTGTGCTTCATCCCAATCTTCAGCAGTACCAATATACTTTTCTGTATTTTCAGGATCCCACTGTGAGAAACGATAAGAAACATCTTCATATAGACCTAGTGTCTTCAGTGTATATTTAACTAAATCCAGGCACTGAGCAAATTCATCTTCAAGCTGGTCAGGTGTACACATTAAGTGACCTTCTGAAATTGTAAACTGTCTTACACGAATAAGGCCATGCATTTCGCCTGATGCTTCATTTCTAAATAGAGTTGAAGTTTCTGACAATCTCATAGGTAGGTCACGATATGAACGCTGTCTGTTTAGGAAAACTTGATACTGGAAAGGACAAGTCATTGGTCGAAGTGCAAATACTTCATCATCTTTTTCTTCATCACCAAGTACAAACATACCGTCTTTGTAATGATCCCAGTGACCTGAGATTTTATATAGATCAGACTTAGCCATTAAAGGTGTCTTTGTTAACTGCCAACCACGCTTTGCTTCTTCGTCTTCAATCCATCTCTGTAAAATCTGAACAATCTTTGCACCCTTAGGTAGAAGTACAGGTAAACCCTGACCAATACAATCAACTGTTGTAAATAGTTCAAGTTCACGACCTAGCTTATTGTGGTCTCTTGACTTTGCTTCTTCCATCATTTCCAGGTATTCGTCAAGCATTGATGCCTTAGGGAAAGCAATACCATAAACTCTGCATAGCTGATGGTTGTTGGAATCACCTCTCCAATAAGCACCAGTACAGTTTGTTAAAGCAACAGCCTTTAGAACTGATACATCCATTAGGTGAGGGCCTGCACATAGGTCAACAAATTCATCCTGCTGATAGAAAGAAATAGGTTCGTTCTTATCGGCATGTTCCTTACAAAGTTCTACCTTATAAGGTTCATTCATTTCCTCTAACTTTTTGATTGCATCTTGTGGAGAAAGTTCAAACTTTTCAAGTTTGATTTTACTCTTAACAATCTTCTTCATTTCTGCAGTAATCTTGTCTAGGTCTTCCTGTGAGAATGGCTTTTCCACATCAAAGTCATAGTAGAAACCTGTATCAATTGCAGGACCGATTGCACACTTTGCATTTGGGTAAAGTCTTTTAACTGCTTGAGCAAGTACATGAGAAGCAGTATGCCAAAATGCTTTCTTGCCATCCGGATCATCAAAAGTTAAAAAGTCTAAAGTACAATCATTATTAATTGGGGTACGAAGGTCATAAACCTCACCATCTATCTTACAAGCACAAACTTGCTTAAAAAAGCCTCCTCCGAAACCTTTTACAATTTCGTATGGTGTTGTGCCATTTTCAAATTCCTTAACATCATTTCTTAGTTTTACACTAACCATATTGATTTCTCCTTTGTATAAAAATAAAAGTCCCAATATTCTATAAAAGAATATTGGGACGATATAAACTAAATCGTGGTTCCACCCAAGTTCGGTATAAAAACCCTCATTTACCTTTAACGGAGTTAACCGGTATGCCATTTCCTACATACACTCAAAGGTAGTAACTAAAAGCTCCTAAATATTTTGCCTTACAGCTAATAAGCAAAACTCTCTTGATTCGGTGGCTGATAATCGTGTCCTTCTCAACGCTTTAAATTTATATTATCACTTTAATTTTCTATTGTCAATTACTATTTTTAATTTTCTTCATCTTTCGGAGATAAATCTTTATCATTTTTACCGGAAGTGATTTCCAGAATAAGTCTATCAACATTAGAAATTTTTTCTTCTGTTGTAAATTCCTTGTCGTTTTCATCACTACCTGATACTACAGGATAGTCCTCAACATACTTACCATAGGTTGCACCTGTTGGGAAATACCCACTATCTCTGGTATCAATAGACTGAAAACTACTGTCGTGAGTGATGTATAGATTACCGTTCTTACGCTCTTTAGCTTGGAGTTTCTCAAAGCTCTTTAGCTTTTGATTACGGATTTCTTCATTAAGTTCAAGGATTTCTTCCTGTGACTCAATAATTCTAACTTCATCTTTATTTTTACTATACTTTGAGATTTCTAACATAAAAGCTACTGCATACAAAGCAAATAAAGTTAACTCACAAGCTTTGATGATTTCCATATAATAACCACTTGTATAACCGTTAAGAATCAGTTTTGTTACAATTTGAACATCATATGTTACAAGTACTGAAACTAAAGGAATACCAAAAAGAACAATCTCTTTCACATAATTTTTTTGGTTTAACATTGAAATTATTGAAGTAGCTGAAAGTAAATACAATGACAAGAAAAGATAGATAAACAAATCAAGTACATCTGTCATTACAACTGAGCTTGCACTGTTCTCTGTTAAAGCAGTAAACAATTTTACAACGCACCATAAAGGTACTGTTAACATTAACAGTGAAACAGTTGATGGTGGTTTTTTGCCACTAATATGAGTCCAGCTAAGTAAGAATAAGCCAAAAGCTGCAACACAAGAAAGGATAATATTTAAAAGTGTAGTTGAAGTATAATTCTTGTAAATTAAGATTGACGGCAAGTAACAACAAACATCAACTATAAGTGCTACTGCTGAAAATAAACACATTGAACCTGCAAATGTATTCTTCTTATAATTATATACAGAAGCAGTCTTTTTATCAGTAACAGACATAATAAACAAAATAATAAATTGAACAAAAACAAGTCCTATTGTAACATATGATGCAATTATATTGTCATTGCCAAAAATACTGTTTCCGGTTTGTTCTGTATAAATTTGATACACTTTAGTTATTAACATTAACAAAATTGTAGGTATTAATGTAAACCACATCTTCTTATACTTCATAAAAATATCCTTTATAAGTTATTACATATCACGATAATGCTTTACTCTTCTCTTCTTTGACTTTTTCTGTCTGTTATGTTTAACAACAACAAATAGATAAATTGCAAATAGGATTACAACAATAATTGCTGCAATAATAAAGTAGATTGAAGTAAATACATTTTTCAAAATATCAAGCACATAAAGAAGGGTACTTCTCTCTACTGTTTCATCAGCTACAAGGTTAAAGGTAGAAACCTTTTCACCTTTATAATAAACTGATGCTTTACCTACATAGTCACCTTCTTTAATAGGTGCATCTATTGAGTCAGGAACATCTGTTTTGATAGTAATTTCTTTATCCTTAACACTGCTTGGTAGAAGAATATTGAAGTCATCTTCTGCACTTAACTGAATAGAATTTTTATTCCAAGACAAATCTACCTTTTCTTCACATACAGGAGTTTCTCTTGAAACAATTTCTTTAAGTTCAATATTTTGGAATGCCCAACGGAACAAAGCTGCTGCATCTTCCATATTATAATATTCATCAATACCTTGTTCTTCGTTATATGGTGCTTTCATAAGAACTGCCATATAACTATAACCATCAGCTACTGCCTGAGTAACTAAGCAACGACCTGCCTGATCGGTTGTACCTGTCTTGATACCCTTGGCATACTGATAATAATACTCAGTAGTTGAGTCAATTAGGTGGTTAGTTGATGAATAATATGTATCACCGATTGTATAGGAAATTGTATTTGTAATATCTGAGAATTCAGGTAGCATAAGTGCATAACTTGCAATCTTATATATATCTTCGGCAGTTGTATAGTGGTTAGGGTCATGTAGACCATGAGGGTTTACAAAATGAGTGTTCTTACACTTAAGTTCCTTAGCCTTATCATTCATCATCTGAACAAAGTGAGTAACACCACCTTCACCACCAACATAGTCAGCAAGTACAAGGGCTGCATCATTACCGGAAGAAATCATCAGACACTTTAGTAACTGTTCAATAGTAAAGGACTTACCTATATTATCGGAAACGGCAGACTGTGAACTACCTGTACCTTCCAGTGGCTTTAGGACACTTTCCTTAATCTTAACCTTCTGAGTAAAGTCACTTACATTTTCGGCAACTACTACATAAGTCATAATCTTTGTTAGAGACGCAGGGTATCTCTTTACATCAGCATTCTTACTATATACTGTAACACCTGTATCTAGGTTTACAAGCAAAACTGTTTCTGACTTTGTCTTTACATTACAACCAAAATCAAAGTTAGAAATAGTTGCCGAGTCCTTATTAATATTAGAAGAAGTTGTTGCACTTACCGGTAAAGCAAGTGATGAACACAAAACGAATGTAACTAAAATTACTGAAATTATTGAAAAAATTCTTTTTTTCATAGAAAAAATACCTCTTATATGTTAATATATCATATATACTATACTACAAAACTGATTTACTTTCAATCAAAATTTTAAATTTTAGGTGATACTTTTTGATTTACATAACCGGAGATAAGCATGGAGATATTTCTTTCTTTAAAAGAAAAGAAATAAAAAAGCTAAAAAAGAATGATTACTTAATAATTACAGGTGACTTTGGTTTCTTCTGGAACAACAGTAGGCAAGAAATTGAAAATCTGAAATTTTTAATGAGACAACCATATAAAATACTTTTTGTTGACGGTACTCACGAAAATTTTAATATGATAGAAAAGTACCCTATCGTAAAATTTGGTGGTGCCAAAGCTAGAAAAATTGCACACAACATTTATCATTTATTGAGAGGTCAAGTATATATTATAGAAAAGAAAGGCATCTTCACCTTTGGTGGTGGAGTTAGCAGAGATTTGCAAAAAATGCTTGACATTAATATGTGGTTCGAAAGGGAAATGCCTAGCAAGGAAGAATTTATTGAAGGTGCAAAACAACTTAATAAATTTGGTGGTAAGTTGGATTACATTATTACTCACGAACCACCTACTCAAATTAAAGGTATTATTAATCCGGACTTGGAACCTAATGCAGTTAATATTTACCTTGAACAAATTGCAGAACAAGTTACCTTTGACAAATGGTTCTTTGGATATGCACATATTGACGAAGAAGTCAGACCAAATTATTTTGGTGTGTTTAATGAACTTCTACCGGTTAATAAAAAAGAAAAACCCAGAGTTTTTTAATTAAAAACATTATGTATAAATAAAACTGCTTGAACAAATCAAGCAGTTTTTTCTTTTATAGAAATATATTAATTTAAACTTTCTCCACCTACTCTGCCAAAGAGTTGGTTAATTTCGGCCTTGATGCCTTTATATTCATCTTCACTTAGGTCACTTGATTTTTTAAGAATTTCTTCAGCACACATTTGTGCCTCATTTAAATCTTCCATATTGCCTAAATCGGCAATTTTCATTTCAGGTAAACCATGTTGTTTCTCACCAAAAAAGTCCCCGGGCCCTCTAAGTTTCAAGTCCTCATCAGCAATTTCAAAACCGTTTGAAGTGCGTTTCATAGTTTCAAGTCTTTTAATAGTATCGTGAGTTGTATTGTCGGAAACTAAGATACAATAGCTTTTTTCACTGCCTCTACCTACTCTGCCTCTTAACTGATGAAGTTGAGAAAGACCAAACCTTTCAGCATTTTCTATCATAATAATATTTGCATTTGGCACATCAACACCAACTTCAATTACTGTTGTGGAAACTAGGACTTGAATTTTGTTATCCTTAAAGTCATTCATAACCTTTTCTTTATGGGCAGGTTTCATTTTACCATGAATAAGACCTACATTTATATTTTGAAAGTCAGTATGATTTCTCAAAGTTTCTGCATACATTTCTGCTGAATGTAGGTTAAGCATTTGGTTTTCGCTTTCATCTACCAAAGGACAAACAATATAGCATTGATGACCTACTTCAACATTTTTCTTAATAAAGCCCAATGCTCTTGTTCGCTTTTTACCGTCAATCAGTAAGGTATCAATCACTTGTCTTCCGGGTGGTAATTCATCAATTATAGAAATATCAAGGTCACCGTAGATAATAAGTCCCAAAGTTCTTGGAATAGGTGTTGCACTCATTACCATTAAGTGTGGGTGATTTCCCTTTGAAAGCAAAGTTGATCTTTGACCTACACCGAATCTATGTTGTTCATCGGTTATTGCAAGTGCTAAAGACTTAAACTCAGTATCTTTTGTTAACAATGCATGAGTACCTATAATAAGGTTAGTTTCTCCCGAAGCAAGTTTTTCCCTTGCTATTTTTTTATTTTTAGGAGTTAATGAACCTGTTAGTAAATCTACATTAATGTCGGTATTTTCCAGTAATTTTGAAATACTTTCGAAATGCTGTTGAGCTAGAATTTCTGTTGGTACCATAAATGCTACTTGGTAGCCATTCTTGATAACACTATATGCTACTGCTGAGGCAACTGCAGTTTTACCTGAACCAACATCACCTTGAACAAGTCTATTCATTGGTGAGCGTTTGTTTATCATATCATTTAGACAATCATCAATAGTTCTTTTCTGTGCATTTGTTAGTTTAAACGGCAACATACTTAAGAATTCATCAGTATAATTCTTTTGGAGAACAATACCATTTTCTTCTTTAGTATTACTTTTTAGGAATTTTAGGCCTAATATCAAAACTAAAAGTTCCTCAAAAACAAGTCTTCTTCTTGAAGTATAAAGTTCGTCACTATCAAGAGGAAAATGAATTTTCCTAATTGCATAGTCAAGGCTCTGCAAGTTATATTTATCCCTTATCCATTGAGGTAATGGGTCGTTTACCTTTTTAGGTAGAAGGTCTAGGGCATTCTTCACTGCATCGGTGACAATTCGGTTATTAAGTCCGGCAGTTAAGGGATAAATAGGGTGAATTGAAGTGCCGTCACTGACCTTTGCAAATGTTGGTGCAATCATCTGTAATCCTGATTTAGCCTGAGTTATTTTTCCGAAAAAGAAATATTCTTCATTTTGCTTTATCATTTGGCTAATGTATTTATTATTAAAGTAAAGCAAAGTTACTGCACCACTATCATCATAAGCCATTGCCTTACAAATCATTTTGCCACTACCACGAGCAAAACCAACTTTGAAAGCAGTTCCTACAGTTGCCCTAATACACACATTAATACCGATTTCAGCCTCTTTGATAGGAGTAGGACTGCTCCAATCCTCATAGTTACGAGGATAATATCTAATTAAGTCACCAACAGAATATACAGAAAGGTTGTGAAAAAGTTCTGCTCTCTTCTCTCCTATTCCCTTAAGGCATTCAATTTTCTTTTTAAATAGACTTGCCATATTATACCTCATAAAATCTTATAAACAAAAAAGGCAGGAAAAATCCTGCCCTTTTAAAACTTCTAAATTAATATTCTACACCCATAATGTAGTAATATACCGGCTGGTCACCCTTGATTAGTGAAATATCAATGTTGCTACCGTACTTTTCAAGCAATGCTTCATAAGCCTCGTTAGCTTCTTCCTCTGTAATATCTTCACCGTAAATCAAAGTAACAAATGATGCACCCTTTTTGATAACTTCTTTTGCTAGTTTTAGAAGAGCTTTCTGAGAAGACTTTTCACAAACACAAAGTTTGCCGTCCTTAAGACCGATAATCTCTCCTTCTTTAATCTTCTTACCACCAAATTCGCTATCTCTGGCAGCAAATGTAATCTGTCCGGTTACAACATTCTTAACTGACTCAGACATAACTTCTAGGTTTTCTTCAACTGTAGAATCTTCATCATAGTTGATAAGAGCAGTTAAACCTTGAGAAATTGTCTTTGACTGAATTACATAAACTTCTCTGTCATTTACCATATCAACAGCTTGCTCTGCTGCCATAATGATATTCTTGTTATTTGGAAGTACAACAACTACCTTTGCAGGTGTTGCCATAATTGCATCATAAATATCATCAGTTGATGGGTTCATACTCTGACCACCTGAAACAATGTGGTTACAACCCATATCTGTAAATAGTTCAGAAAGACCTTCACCGGCTGCAACTGATACAAAACCGATTTCTTCTGTTGGTTCAGCCTTTTGTAGCTTAGGTGCTTTTTCTTCTGTAGCACCGGCATTCTTGTGCTGTTCTTTCATATTTTCAACTTTAACAGTTAGTAGCTGACCGTATTTTAGACCTTTTTGTAGTGCCATACCAGGGTTATCAGTATGAACATGAACCTTAATGATTTCTTCATCATCAACAACTACAACACAGTCACCGATTGACATTAAATATTCCTTTAGGTCTTGTGGGTCTGCTAAACACTCAGCATCTCTGCCAACAATAAACTCTGTACAATAAGTAAAGTTAATTACTTCATCAAACTGAGCTGCTGCACTTTCAAAGTTATCTGTTTTAGCTTCTGTTTCTTCTTCAAATGGGATAATCTCATCATCAGCAATTACAGAAAGCATACCCTGGAAGATAACTAACAAACCTTTACCACCGGCATCAACAACACCTGCTTTTTTAAGTACAGGTAAGAACTTTGGTGTTAGTTCAAGAGCTTCTTCTGCTGCTCTGACTACTTCTGTCCAAACGATTGTAGCATTGCCTGTTTCTGTAATAATGTTCATACCGGCTTCATAAGCCATTCTTGCAACAGTAAGGATTGTACCTTCTGCCGGTTTAGTAACAGCCTTATAAGCCTCATCAACACCAATACCTAAAGCATCAACTAAATCCTCACCATTAGCCTTTTCCTTATCCTTAAGACCTTTTGCAAAACCTCTAAAGATAATTGAAAGGATAACACCTGAGTTACCTCTGGCGTTACGAAGCATAAAGGAAGCAGTCTTGGATGCTACTTCTGAAATAGGAGCATCTTCTATCTTCTTAAGTTCCTTAGCTGCTGCAGAAATTGTCATTGACATATTTGTACCTGTATCACCGTCCGGTACAGGGAAAATATTTAAGTCATTTAGTGCTTGTTTTTGAGCACATATATTATTTGCACCTGAAATGATGGCATCTCTAAATACGTTACCTGTTATCATCTCATCACATCCTATCCTTAACGATAATTAAATTCTTAACCATTATAACACAAAAAAAGGACTTGTACAAGACAAGCCCTTAAAATAATTGTATAAAATTTCAGCTTTTTAAATAGAAAATGTTTCCAGTTGTTTTGTTATTTCATAGTTATTCAACACTTTGTTGTTATTTTATCGCTTTTTCTACTAAAAAACTCATTGCTGTGCGTTCTTCGCCATTGATTTCTACATTTGTAAATGATGGTACGCATACAATGTCACATTCTTCATTTAGATATGACCTTGCAACTGCAATTGACTTTACTGCTTGGTTAGTAGCACCGGCACCTACTGCCTGAATTTCTACCTGTCCCTCTTCACGAATAACTCCGGCTATTGCACCTGCAACAGAATTTGTTACTGATTTTGAAGATACTTTTAGTGTTTCCATAATTCTTTTTCCTCCAACAAAAAAATGTTTAGTTATATTATAACTTATTAGCGTGGCAATTTCAAGAGCTTTATTACATATTTTGGTATTAATTATCTTATTTCAATTCTCTCGATATCTTTTGTTACTGCTGTTTTGTCATCAATATCAAAGATAACACAATCCATTTTACAGTCACCATCTGCATAATCAAATCTTTCCGGTAGTTTATTTCTCAGTTTACTGATAATAATTTCCGGTTTAACACCAAGTACAGAATTAATAGGACCTGTCATACCTACATCAGTTATATAACCTGTGCCATTTGGTAAAATTTCTTCATCAGCAGTTTGTACATGAGTATGTGTGCCAAATACAGCTGTAACCTTACCGTCTAGGTAATAGCCCATTGCTCTCTTTTCACCTGTTGCCTCAGCATGAAAATCAACAATCTTGATTTTGCAATCATCTAATTCTTCCAGAACTTTATCCATTGTTCTAAATGGACAATCAAGAATATTATCCATAAATGAATTACCCATAACATTAGCTACACCAACAGTAAATCTACCCATATCATATTTACAGTAACCTACTCCCGGAGTTGTACTGTTTGGAAAATTTGCAGGTCTGATGATATATGGCTTTTCATCAAGATAAGAATAAAATTCTTTTCTTCTAAATGTATGGTTACCAAGTGTAATAATATCTGCACCACTTGTAAAAATATGGTCAGCAGAAGTAGGTGTAATACCATTACCGTCACTTGCATTTTCACCATTACATATAGTTAAATCTATTGACTTAATTTTCTTTAAAGAAGGAAGTTTCTTCCTTAGAAACTCACAACCGTTTTTTCCAACAACATCGCCAATACATAAAATTCTCATATATACACACTTTCTATATTTATATAGGTGAATTATTTTCAACCTTAAATTTATAAAGATATTATAACACACTTCATTTGCATAAAAAAGTAGTATTTTAATTTCCCACAATTATTGGTGACTGTACACATAAATTCTCTGTAACTTGATAATCACAATCTATATAGTAATAATCTTTATCTTGACGGTAGGTGTATTTACATTTTTCAATATTTTTGTTGTGGAAATAAAATTTTTCTTCTAACTTTGCAAGTTTGTTCAGTTGCTTTTTATATTCTTTTACAGAAATATTCTTCTTTTCTAACTTATAAATATATTCTTCTGTTAATGAAAAAGGCAAAACAATATCATTTGTATAACCGTAATAAGTTTTTTTAGTAGATTTATAGGTATGGTACTTTATATGATTAAAGTCTATAGGAAATGAAAACCATAGTAAATTACATCTTTTTCTCTTCATCATTTCATCAGTTTCACAGAGAAATTCACTTTTCTTTTTTATCTTATATGTTCTTTCATAATGAGTTCTACCAATAATTTCACCTACTGAATGTACAAGTGTAGTTGTGGTTTCTGTATTTTCTTCACTTTCACCATTTACAACTACACCGCTAACCAGCATTTGTCCCTTTACTACTGCTGAACCTACTTTAACCATTGGTGTACCTTTTAGAACACTTGACTTTACTACTACTGCATCTCTCCTGCATTTTAAGTTTGATGGCTGATTATTTTTTAAAACTTTATTTGGTACTTTATATTTTTCTTTCACTTCTACTTCAGCTTTACAGCCCGTTAGGTTAATTGAAATCCATCTTAATTCAGGCAGTTGCTTTACCACTTTTCTTTCAATATCCTTTAAATTCAAATTTTCTTTATACACACCGTTACGAATTCCAACATCATTTAGAACATTTAAGATTTTAGTAGTTGGTACATTGTTGTTACCGTTTACAGTTGTTACCCAAATAAATTTACTTAAAGTAAAGGTTATTAAAAGAAATATTATTGCACCAATGAAAATACCTTTCCTTGCTTTATACTTCTTAATTATAAATGGTAAACCTACTTTCTTCTTTATCCTTGTTTTTATGCCTGTTTTATATAAAGATTTTCTTAGTCTTTTATACTCTCTGACATTAACAGAAAAAGAAATACCGTCTTTACAAGGAACAATATTCCAATATGTATAACCTTGACGGTTAAGAATGTTAATTAATCTTTCTGTAAATTTTCCTCTGGCAATACAAGTAACATAGCCACGAACATAACGAATTAACTTTACCAGCATTTACTCACCTACAATATAAATTCTATTTTTAGCACAGTACCCTCTATTACTAAAGCTGAAGAAGAAAGATATTTTAGTTTCAGACCTCTACCGGTAACCGATATAACCATTGACTTTGTATTTACCTTAATATTTTCACTTTCATATTTTAAAACACCTGTACAACCCTCAATTGTGATTTCTCTATTACCAGTCATTTCTATTAACGGTATGTTTGAAGTTAAATCTGTTGGGAAAAATCTTTCAAAATCTTTCTTCATCAAGTCACCTCTTTCACTTATTTTTACGAAAGTAAAGTTATATTTATGACTAATTGCATATATATTAAAAGTGAAGACTTTTATTAATTTTAAGAAAAACTTAATATTTCTGTTTTCTTTAGGTACAATAATCATTCTCCTAGCATTTACTAGTACATATAAAGAAAGTGTTATTGAAGGTATTGATGTATGTTGTAATGTACTTTTGCCTTCTTTATTTCCGTTTTTCTTTCTTAGTTCATTTGTTATATACACAAATTGTTTTCAGCCTATTGCAAAGCATTTAGGTTTTGTCAGTAAAATTTTCGGTGTATCTAAAAATGGACTTATAGCTATTCTTTTATGTTTAGTAGGTGGTTTTCCTGTTGGTGGAAAAGCTATTGCTACTTTATACTCTGAAAACAAAATTACTGAAAGTGAGGCTAAAATTTTAAGCTATTGCTTAGTAGGTGCAGGTCCCGGTTTTTTAGTTACATTTGTTGGAGAAAATTTGTTTTGCAACAAAACACTTGGTATTTATCTGTTATTTGCAAATTATCTTAGTGTTCTTTTAATTACATTTTTAAACTGCAAAATACTGAATAAACGGTCTAAAAAGCCCTATATATATAATAGTATAGAGAAAAGCAGTGATTATAGCCTTGGAGAAAGCATTGTAAATGCTACAGAAAGCAGTATTAAGTCATCACTTTCAATGTGTGGTTTCGTGATAATTTTTATTGTTTCAAACAATTTACTTAAACTTTTGCCTATACATACCGAACTGATTTCTATTATTTTAGAAATAACAAGTGGTGTTATTAATTGCAATCATATTTTATCAATAGAAGGTGTTGCATTTTTCATTGGATTTGGTGGAATATGTGTTCACTTTCAGATTTTTGGAATTATAAAAGATATTCATATTAACAAAGTGTTTTTCTTTTTAATGAGAGTTTTACAAGGTTTAATTTCTTATGTAGTAATGTTTATTCTCTTAAAAGTTTTTCCTATATCAGCAGAAACCTTTGAAAGTATAAACAAAGAAACTACTGTAACGGTTTCTTCTACTATATGGGGAAGTTTTGCCCTTATATTTCTTTCATTAATATTCTTAGTGTCAATAAATCATAAAAACAATCAGGAGGTTAATTTATGTGCGGAATAGCAGGATGGTTTGACAAAAACATTGACTTTAGTGAAAAGAAGGAGGTTATCGGCAAAGTATCACAATCATTAATACCTAGAGGACCTGATGAGAATGGTGCTTACATTACAAATGACATTGCCCTTATACATAGGCGACTTGTAGTTATTGACAGAGAAAACGGAACTCAACCTATGACTGTACAACACAAAGACAGAAAATATACTATTGTATATAATGGTGAGTTATATAATACTGAAGAAGTCAGAACTAAACTTATTGCAAAAGGTTTTAAGTTTAGAGGAAGAAGTGATACAGAGGTTGTACTAAAATCCTACATTCAATGGGGAAAGAAATGTGTTGAAAAGTTAAATGGTATTTTTGCCTTTGGTATTTATGAAATGAAAAGCAAGGAACTTTTCATTTGTAGAGACAGAATCGGTGTAAAACCTTTGTTCTATCATCAATACAAAGGTGGCTTAATTTTTGCTTCGGAAATAAAAGCTATTCTTGCTACCGGTATGGTAAAACCTACTGTTGATGAACAAGGTTTAATGGAAATTTTCTTTATGGGACCTGCAAGAACACCCGGAGTTGGTATATTTAAGGATATTAATGAACTGTGTCCCGGTGAAATGGCTCTATACAAAAACGGAAAGCTACACAAAGAATTTTACTTTAAGCTAAAAGCAAAAGAACATACAGATGATTTACAAACTACTATTGAGAAAACAAGATACTTACTAACAGACTCAATTAAAAGACAGTTAATTTCCGATATGCCGGTATGTTTCTTCTTATCAGGTGGACTTGACAGTTCAATAATTTCAAAAGTTGCATCAATGTACTACAGAGAAAAGAACAGAGGCAGAATACACACCTTCTCTGTTGAGTATGAAGAAAATGATAAGTACTTTAAGAAAAGTTTATTTCAACCTAACAGAGATGCTGACTATATTAAAATGATGGTTAAGGATACTCATAGTGTTCATAATGAAGTTATCCTAAATCATCCTCAACTTGCTGATGCACTTTATGATGCTACTGTTGCAAGAGATTTACCGGGTATGGCTGATATTGATTCTTCCCTACTGCTGTTCTGTAAAAAGATAAAACAAGAATATACAGTTGCACTTTCAGGTGAATGTGCCGATGAACTTTTTGGTGGATACCCATGGTATCACAACAAAAATATTTTATTTGAACAATGTTTTCCTTGGTCAAAAGACCAAACTATAAGAAGAAAAATTCTAAAGTCCGGCTTATTAAAAGATGGCGAAGAATATGTACATGAAAGATACTATCAAACTTGTAGAAGAACCGATAAGCTAAGAAGTGATACAAAGGTATCTGCAAGAATGAGAGAAATGTTTATGCTGAACTTTTACTTCTTTATGCAATGCTTACTTGACAGAAAAGACAGAATGAGTATGTACTCCGGTCTTGAAGTTAGAGTTCCTTTCTGTGACTATAGAATTGTAGAATACGCTTACAATATGCCTTGGGAAATGAAAGCCTATGATGGCAGAGAAAAAGGTATTGTAAGAAAAGCATTTGAGGACATATTACCTAATGAAATATGTTGGAGAAAGAAAAGTCCTTATCCTAAAACTCACAATCCTGTTTATATGGAAATTGTCAGTAAAAAGGTTCAAGAAATTTTACAAGACAAAACAAGTGCATTATCCACTTTACTTAACAGAGATGGCATCAAGGATATTATGGATAATCCTGATAAGATAGAAACACCATGGTACGGTCAATTAATGAGAGCACCACAGATTATGGCTTATATTATTGAACTTGATGAATGGTTTAAAACATACAATGTTGAAATAGACATATAGAGATGAAAGCAGAGTTTTTGTAACTCTGCTTTTTTATGATTTATTTTGCACTTTTGATTTTCATATTGGTTACAAATCAATCACAATTAATCACTATTCGTTGAAATATCAACTTTGATATGTTATAATATCATGTACGGTAAGGAGATAATAGTAATCATGAAAAAGATATTATTCATTTATAACCCTGTATCAGGTAAAGGTGCAATAAGGTCAAAGCTTTCTTATATTGTAGAAAATCTATCAACTATGGGTGTAGTAACAGTTATGCCTACTAAAGCAAAAGGCGATGCTACTATATTTGTAGTTGAAAATATGGATAATTTCGATACTATCATTTGTTCCGGTGGTGACGGTACACTTAATGAAGTTACTACAGGATATATGAAAGTAGAAAAGGAAAGAAGAAAACCTTGTGGTTATATTCCTGCTGGTACAGTAAACGACTTTGCAACTTCACTTGGCATTTCTAAAAATGTTAACAAATGTATTGACCAAATTTTGGATAGTAGTATCTTCCCTTATGATATTGGAGAATTCGGTGACAGATACTTTAACTATATTGCAGGTTTTGGTGCATTTACTGAGGTTGCTTACTCAACATCACAAAGTGTTAAAAATATGCTAGGTAAAACTGCTTATATTCTTGAGGGTATTAAAAGTCTTACAAAAATTAAAAGTGCTAATGTAAAAATTATTACAGAAAATAAAACTGTTGAAGGTAATTATATTTTCGGTATGATTTGCAATACTTTTTCTGTAGGTGGATTACTTAAAATCGACAGAGATGATGTTTCTCTTGATGACGGTAAATTTGAAGCTATCTTTGTAAAGAAACCTAAGAACCCTATTGAACTTCAAGAAACACTTAACGACACATTAAGTGGTAAGCTAAACAGTAAACACTTTGAATATTTTAGAAGTAGCAACTTTAGAATTATTAGTGAAGAACCACTTAACTGGACACTTGACGGTGAATTTGGTGGCAAAACCGATAATGTGGAAATTCATAATCATGAAAGAGCCATTGAATTTTTACGACCAAATAAAGGGTGATTAAAATCAAAAGAGAACAATTTTTAAAATGTATTAACACTATAAAAAACAATAATGCTCTGTACAAAGTAGTAAAATTCATTTACAAGTTTGTACCGTTTTCAATTTTTCTAGGCTATCCTATTCTATTATGCTACCTTTTATTTACTAAAGATATAAGGATTATCAAGGTTATTGTAATTCCTCTGGTTACATTTATTGGTGTAACTATAATGAGATTATTAATTAACAGAACAAGACCATATGAAAAATATAACTACACACCTGTGTTTCCAAAAGACACCAAAGGAAAAAGTTTTCCTTCTCGTCATGCAGCAAGTGCCTTTATACTTTCATATGCTTTTCTGTACATTAATCCGGTACTTGGAATTATCTCACTGAGTATATCTTTAGTAATGGCATCATTAAGACCACTTTGTGGTGTACATTACATTAGTGATGTTGTTGCAGGTATATTGATTAGTTCTGTTATCGGAATATTGTTTTTCTTTATATTCTGATTTATGAAATTAGAAAAATTAAACTAAGGGCGATGAATTTTTCATCGCCTTTCTTTATTATTAAATGTAAATTGTGCATAATACTTTTGTGCAAATTTACATAAACAAGACTAAAAAATTCTATAAAAAATCAAAAATATGACGCTTTTTGATTGAAGTAATGCGTATATTTGAAGTAATTTGAAAGAAAATGAAAAAAATATCAAGAAAATGCATAATTTCTATTGACAAGCTAATATTTTTATGTATAATTTAAACCATAGAAGGTGATTGAATGTTGACACAAGAAAGATTTAACACAATTCTAAATTTACTAGAAGAAAAAGGAGCTGTTACAGTTCAAGAATTATCAGAAGTTTTAGGTACTTCTGAATCAACAGTCAGACGAGATTTAAACACACTTAATGAACAAGGAAAACTTGAAAAGGTTCATGGTGGTGCCACATTAAAGAAATCTGACGATGGATTTGTAAACACCGAGGATGACTTTGTTACAAAGTCACATCTTCATTCTCAAGAAAAAGAGAACATAGCTAAGTACGCAGCATCCCTTATAAAAGATGATGATTTTGTTTACCTTGATGCCGGTACTACAACAGAAAAACTAATTAAGTATTTGCCTGAAAATATCAAAGCAACATTTGTTACTAACGGTATTGTTCATGCAAAAAGCTTAGTTAGAAAAGGACTTAGAGCATTTGTTATTGGTGGAGAATTAAAACTGATTACAGAAGCTATCATTGGCGTTACTGCTATTGAAGAACTTAACCGATATAACTTCTCAAAATGTTTCCTTGGTACTAACGGTATCTCTAAGGCAAACGGTTTTACTACACCTGACATTGATGAAGCAATGATAAAAAACAAGGCTCACGAAAAAAGCTATGTTACTTATATTCTTGCAGACCACAGTAAATTTAACAGAGTGTTTTCTGTTTCTTTTGGAGAGATGTCAAATTCTTGCATCATTACAGACAAACTTACAGATAATAGCTACAAAGACTTAGCTGTAATTAAGGAGGTAGATGGATGATTTACACAGTTACCTTTAACCCTGCAATCGACTATGTTGTTGAGTTAGTTAGTTTTAACATTGGAGAAATTAACCGTACTACTAGAGAATATATGAACCTTGGTGGTAAGGGTGTTAATGTTTCCAGAGTTCTAACAAACCTAGAAGTTCCAAATGTTGCTCTTGGTTTTGTTGCCGGATTTACAGGTGATGCACTAAGAACAGGACTTGAAAGAATGGGTGTTAAAACCGACTTCATCAGCCTTGAAGAGGGTAACACAAGAATCAATGTAAACATTAAAGGTGTTGAAGAAACCGATATTAATGCCAGAGGACCGGAAATTCCAAACTCTGCAATTGATGAACTATTTAAAAAGCTTGATAATCTCCAGTCAGGCGACACACTTGTACTTGCCGGTTCAATCCCAACCTCTCTCCCAAATGATATGTATGAGAGGATTATGGAGAGATTATATGGCAAGGGCATAAGATTTGTTGTTGATGCTACTCGTGATTTACTAGTTAAGTCACTAAAGTATGAACCATTTCTAATCAAGCCAAACAATCACGAACTTGGTGAAATCTTTGGACTTGAACTTACAACAGACAATGAAATTATCTACTATGCCAGAGAGTTAAAGAAACAAGGTGCAAAGAATGTACTTATCTCTATGGCAGGTGACGGTGCAATTCTTGTTGATGAAAATGATGTGGCACACAAGATTGGTACACCAAAAGGTAAGGTCAAGAACTCTGTTGGTGCAGGTGACTCAATGGTTGCCGGATTCTGTGCCGGATACCTAGAAAAAGGTGACTACAAATATGCTTTAAGAATGGGTACTGCTGCCGGTAGTGCTTCAGCCTTTTCAGAAAGTCTGGCTACAAAACAGGAAGTAATAGATTTACTCAATAAAATCTAAATTTATAAACAGGAGGTAAAATTATGAGGATCGTTGATTTACTCAAAAAGGATTGTATTGAACTTGGTGTTAAGCTAAATTCAAAATCTGAAGCAATTGACAAACTAGTAGATTTGCACAACAAAGCCGGTAATCTTGTTGATGCAAAGGTCTACAAAGAAGGAATTTTGGCAAGAGAAGCCGGAGGAACTACAGCTATTGGTGACGGAATTGCAATTCCACACGCAAAGAGTGAAGCTGTTAAAGAACCTGCTCTTGCAGTAGTAACTGTACCGGATGGTGTTGATTATGAGGCTATGGACGGTAAGCCTTCTAATCTAATCTTTATGATTGCAGCACCAAATGACGGTGATGTACATCTTGAAGTTTTAGCTAGACTAATGACAATGCTAATGGACGCTGACTTTAAGAACAAGTTGCTCAACGCTCCAAATAAAGACGCTTTTCTAAAAGCAATTGATGAATTTGAAAAAGTAAAATACCCTGACGAACCTGCTAAAAAGGAACAGAAAGACGGTTACAGAATTCTTGCAGTAACTGCTTGTCCTACAGGTATCGCCCACACTTATATGGCTGCTGAAGCTCTTGAAAAAGCCGGTAAAGAAATGGGTATTCCTCTAAAGGCAGAAACTAACGGCTCAGCTGGTGCTAAGAACATTCTTACAAAGAAAGAAATTGAAGAATGTGACGGTATCATTGTTGCTGCCGATAAGAATGTTGAAATGGCTCGTTTTGACGGTAAACCTGTTATTTCAACTAAGGTTGCTGACGGTATTCACAAGCCAAAGGAACTTATTAAAAAAATCGAAAGTGGTCAAGTTCCTATTTACCATCATCATGGTGGAGCTGCTGCTTCCAGTGATGAAATTGAAGGTGAAAGCTTTGGTAGAAAGCTTTATAAGCACCTAATGAACGGTGTTTCACATATGCTACCATTCGTTGTAGCCGGTGGTCTATTTATTGCAGTTGCATTCTTAATTGATACAATCTGTGGTTATGGTGGTTCAGGTAGTGGTAACTTTGGTACAATGACTCCTGCATCTGCTTTCTTAAAGACAATCGGTGGTGTTGCATTTAACCTAATGGTTCCAATCCTAGCCGGTTTCATTGCAATGAGTATTGCTGACAGACCCGGTTTGTTAGTTGGTTTAGTAGGTGGTTTCCTAGCAACTAGTGGTGCAACTTTTGCTAACCCTGGTGCTTTAACCGGTGATGCAGCTGTTGAAGCAGGTGTTGCTGCTGCTGTTCCATCAGGATTCTTAGGTGGCTTACTTGCCGGTTTCGTAGGTGGTTGGATTATGCTAATGATTGAAAAGGCATGTGACAAACTACCTCATTCACTGGAAGGTATTAAACCGGTTCTTATTTATCCACTACTTGGTTTAGGTGGTATTGCAGTTATTATGTGTGCAGTTAACCCAATCATGGGCTGGATTAACACAAGTATGACAAATGCTCTAACAGCAATGAGCAAAACAGAAGGCTTAATGGTTCCTCTATGTGCACTACTTGCAGGTATGATGTCTATTGATATGGGTGGTCCTTTCAACAAAGCTGCTTATGTATTTGCAACAGGTATGCTTTCAACAGGTACAGATGCTTCTTATATGATTATGGCTGCTGTAATGATTGGTGGTATGGTACCTCCTATTGCTATTGCTCTATCAACAACATTTAACAAAAACAGATGGACAGCTGAAGAAAGAAAGAACGGTACTGTAAACTATATTATGGGTCTATCATTCATTTCAGAAGGTGCTATTCCTTATGCTGCAGGTCACCCTCTACAGGTTATTCCTGCTTGTATCGTAGGTTCAGCAAGTGCCGGTGCATTATCTGCTCTATTCGGTTGTAAGTTAATGGCTCCTCACGGTGGTATATTCGTATTTGCTACAATGTCAGGTACATGGTACTGGTACATTCTTGCCCTAGCAGTTGGTTCATTTATTTCAATGATTCTACTTGCTCTATTTATGAAGAAGAAATCTAAGTAATAAATATATAATCACAATTTAATAATATAAAACTCAATTTTGACACAATTAAATATTGATAATAATTGACTTATATTGTATAATATTTGTGATGAGAAAACTTTTTTAATCAAAGAGGAGAAATTAAAATGGTATCACAAACATTTACTATAACTAATAGTCAGGGTTTCCATATGAGACCTGCAGGAACTTTTACATCTGCTATGGGTAAGTACCAAAGCACAGTTACTATCGTTAAAGATGGCAACAAAATTGATGGTAAAAGCATTATGAACCTAATTGCTGCTTGTATCAAGTGTGGCACAGAAATCACAGTTGAGATTGAAGGTCCGGACGAAGAAGCTGCAATGAAAGAAGCTGCTGAAATGATTTCAACAGGCTTTGGTGAATAATTAATCGTTAGTTAAGTACATTAGCAGGAGAGTTATTTATTATAATTCTCCTGCTTTTTCTTTTAAGAGGTGAAATTATGTTAAAAGGTGTAAACGCATCAGAAGGTATCGGTATTGGTAAAGTAATGCTTATTGAAGAAGTTTCTCTTGATTATGAGAAGAAACAGATTACAGATACTCAAGCTGAAATTGATAGATATAGAAAAGTTTTTGACGCATATTGTGAAAAAACAGAAAAACAAGCTGAAAACATTAAGAACACTATTGGTGAAAAGGAAGCTGACATTATTCTTGGTCACCTACTTATGATAAAAGACCCTGCAATGAGCAGTTCAATTGAAGGTAATATTTCAAGTGGTTGTTGTGCTGAAGATGCAGTTGCTCAGGTATGTGATATGTTCATCGGTGTATTTTCAATGGCTGATGATGAACTAACTAAACAGAGAGCATCTGATGTTGAAGATATTAAGAACGGTCTTATTACAATGTTACTTGGTAAGGAAGAAGTTGACATTGCCTCTGCCCCATCAGGTACAGTTCTTGTTGCTAAAGACTTAACACCATCAATGACATCTTGTATTGTAAAAGAAAACATTGTTGGTATTGTAACAGAAGTTGGTGGCAAAACAAGTCACTCTGCAATTCTAGCAAGAGCAATGGAAATTCCGGCTGTACTTTCTGTTCCTAATGTTATGGAAACATTTGAAAATGGTCAAGAAATTATTGTAGACGGTAGTCATGGTGAAGTAATTGAAAATCCTAGTGACGGTGAAATTGCTATCTATAGAGAAAAGACTATTGAATACAAAAAAGAAAAAAAAGAACTTAAGAAGTTTATCGGTAAAGAAACAGTAACTGCTGACGGTGTAAAAGTTGAGCTATGTTGCAACATTGGTAAACCTGATGATGCTGACGCAGTTCTATCTAAAGACGGTGAAGGTGTTGGTCTATTTAGAACAGAATTCCTATATATGGACAGTTCATCTATTCCAACAGAAGAAGAACAATTTGAGGCATATAAGAAAACTGTTCTAAAACTTGGTGACAAGCCACTTATCATTCGTACACTTGATGTTGGTGGTGACAAGGATATTCCTTATCTTGGTTTATCAAAAGAAGACAATCCGTTTATGGGATTTAGAGCAGTTAGATATTGTCTACACAGAGAAGATGTTTACAGGCCTCAGCTTAGAGCATTACTGAGAGCAAGTGCTTTTGGTAATATTAAGATTATGATTCCACTTGTAACTTGTATTGATGAAGTTAGAGAAGTTAAGGCTATGATTGAAAATATTAAGGCTGAGCTTGACTCTGAAAATATTGCATACAACAAGGATATTCAAGTTGGTGTAATGGTTGAAACACCTGCTGCATCTCTTATTGCTGACCTATTAGCAGAAGAAGCTGACTTCTTCTCTATCGGTACTAATGACCTTACAGGTTACACAATGGCAGTTGACAGAGGCAATGCTGATGTAGCTTACTTATATTCAGCTTTCCAACCGGCAGTACTAAGAAGTATCAAGAAAATTATTGAAGATGGTAAGGATATTATGGTTGGTATGTGTGGTGAAGCTGCTGCTGACCCACTACTAATTCCTCTACTACTTGCTTTTGGTCTTGATGAATTTTCAGTTAGTGCAACATCTGTACTAAAGACTAGAAAGATAATTTCTCAGTGGACTATTGATGAAGCTAAGGAAGTAGCAGAAAAAGCACTTACACTGAAAACAGAAAGTGAAGTTGTTGAGTACTTAACATCTGTTGCAAAGTAATATTAATAGTAAAACTATCTATGGAGCATATGAAAATATGCTCCGTTAATTTTTTAACGAATTTTAATGTTGAAAAACCACATTTTTAGGCTATATTCAATAGAAAATGTGAATATTACATTGACAAAGACTACTGAATTAGTGTAAAATGAAAGTACGGTATAAAATTATGTTAGGAAGTATACACATGTACAAAATTGTAAGTAAACAGGTGCTTAATCCTACCGTAACTAAGATGGAAATTGAAGCACCACTAATTGCTAAAAAAGCACAACCAGGTCAGTTCATCATTTTAAGAACTGACGAAAACGGTGAGAGAATCCCTCTAACTGTGGCTGATTATGACAGAGAAAAAGGTACTGTAACAATCATTTTCCAGATTGTTGGTGCTACAACTAATCAGCTAAACTCATTTAACGAAGGGGACTATATTCATGACTTTGTTGGTCCTCTAGGCAAACCAACAGAAACAGAAGGCTTAAAGAAAGTTGCTGTTGTTGGTGGTGGCGTAGGATGTGCTATTGCATTCCCTATTGCTAAGAAACTTCATAAAATGGGTGTTGAAGTTCACTCAGTAGTTGGTTTCAGAAACAAAGACCTAGTTATCCTGGAAGATGACTTTAAGAACAATTCTGATGTATTTAAGCTAATGACAGATGACGGTTCTTATGGTGAAAAGGGTCTTGTAACTAACGCTCTTGAAGAACTAATCAAAGAAGGCAACCAGTATGATGAAGTTATCACAATTGGTCCACTTATTATGATGAAATTCGTGTGTCAGCTAACTAAAAAGTATGATGTAAAAACCATTGTATCAATGAACCCAATTATGATTGATGGCACAGGTATGTGTGGTGGTTGCAGACTTACAGTTGGCGGTGAAACAAAGTTCGCTTGTGTTGATGGCCCGGACTTTGACGGTCACCTTGTTGATTTTGACGAGGCTATGAAGAGAGGTCAAATGTACAAAGAATTTGAAAGACACGCTTACGAAGAAAGTTGTAACCTTCTAAATAAGGAGGTAAAATAAGATGCCAAATATGAAAATTCCAAGAACAGATATGCCACAGCAAGAACCTGCAGTAAGAGCTAAGAACTTCCTAGAAGTTGCTACAGGCTACACAATGCAGATGGCTCTTGATGAAGCAAGCAGATGCCTACACTGTAAGCACAAGCCTTGCGTAAACGGTTGTCCTGTTAATATTAATATTCCTGATTTCATTAAGATGATTACTGAAGAAAACTTTGAAGGTGCTTATCAGGTAATTTCCGAAAGCTCTTCCCTACCTGCAGTTTGTGGTAGAGTTTGTCCTCAGGAATCTCAATGTGAATCAAAGTGTGTTCGTGGTATCAAGACAGAACCTGTTGCTATCGGCAGACTAGAAAGATTTGTTGCTGACTATCACAATGAACACTCAACAGAAAAAATCCAGAAGCCTGAATCAAACGGTCATAAGGTTGCAGTTATCGGTAGTGGTCCTAGTGGTCTAACTTGTGCCGGTGACCTAGCTAAACTTGGCTATGAAGTTACTATCTTTGAAGCACTACACACAGCAGGTGGTGTTCTACAGTATGGTATCCCTGAATTTAGACTACCAAAGGCTATTGTTAATAAGGAAGTTGACAACCTAAGAGATTTAGGTGTTGATGTTGAAACAAATATGGTTATCGGTAGAGTTCTTTCTATTGATGAACTAATGGAAGATGGTTATGAAGCAGTATTTATCGGTAGTGGTGCAGGTCTTCCAAGATTTATGAACATTCCGGGTGAAAACCTAAAGGGTGTTTACTCAGCTAACGAATTCTTAACAAGAGTTAACCTAATGAAGGCTTATAAAGAAGGTAGCACAACACCAATTATGCACGCTAAGAGAGTTGCAGTTGTTGGTGGTGGTAATGTTGCTATGGATGCTGCCCGTTCAGCACTAAGACTAGGTGCAGAAGAAGTTAACATTATCTATAGAAGATCTGACGCTGAACTTCCTGCCAGAGCAGAAGAAGTACATCACGCTAAAGAAGAAGGTATTATCTTCCGTACACTTACAAACCCTGTTGAAATCCTTGGTGATGATGATGACGCAGTAACAGGCATTAAGTGTGTTGAAATGGAACTTGGCGAACCTGATGCAAGTGGTAGAAGAAGACCTATCGTTAAGGAAGGTTCTGAATTTACTATTCCTATGGATTGTGTAATTATGTCTATCGGTACATCTCCTAACCCACTAATCAAGTCAACTACAGAAGGTCTTGATACTCAGAAGTGGGGTGGCATTATTGCTGATGAAGATGGTCTAACAAGCCGTCCATTCGTATATGCAGGTGGTGACGCAGTAACAGGTGCTGCTACAGTTATCCTAGCTATGGGTGCAGGTAAAAAGGCTGCTGCTGCTATTGACGAAGCTATTAAGAATAAGTAATTTGTTCTACATATAAAAGCTACAAAAGAGCAATCACAATTGTGGTTGCTCTTTCTTGTTTATATAGAAATTGACAAAAGTAAAACCTCATCTTCTTAGATGAGGTTTATTTTTTTATTTTGCAAGTGTTACATTAAGTTTGTTATCCACATTTAGTTTAACTACTTTTGTAGATAATTTTTTGTTGCTACTTTGATACTTAATTGTATAAGTAACTTTGCCTTTCTTAAGTCCTTTAAAAGTAAAGATGTATGTTGCACCTTTATTATTGAACTTTAAATCAGCACTAATATTAGCAACTGACTTATTTGAACTATGATAAGAATAATTGTAATTAGTTGTTGATGTTGTATTTAGCTTTAGAACATAATTCTTTGGTGGAATTGTCTTAGTAACATTTTTGTTTTCATCAACAGTTAGGTTAATAGTTTTCTGACTAATTTTCTTTTTCTTTGTGCCATACTTTAGTATTGCAATAGCACTTCCCTTTTGCTTACCGGTAAAGGTAAATGTATACTTACAAGTTGTCTTTGATACATTCTTTTTCTTGACAGTAAAGTTAACTGCCTTTTTATTGTTTACTGTACAAGTCCAGCTATAGCCCTTTGACTTATTAGCATTTAGGTTTAATGTGTAATTCTTAGGTTTTGCTACTGCACTTACTGAAACAATAAAAGTTGAAAGGCAAAGTGCCAAAACTAAGAATAAGGAAATAATTTTTGAAAACTTTTTCATAATAAATACTCCTTACTTTTTCTTTTTGTTCTTAACTTTTCTATAAACTAATATAGATACTAAAACCACCAACACACCAATTAGAATACCATACTGTAAAGTCATATTGGTTTCCAGTGGGTTTTCTGCATGATTAGTACCTTTTTGTACAATAGGTACGGTTGAAGTAAATTCTTCTACTGCATTCATTGATTCAGAATTAGCAAGTAAATTGTACATAATGCCTCCATTAATCAGCTTGAACATAAAAAGTATCAACAATCATTTTAAAGAACTTCTTGTTATCCACTTTATATTCAACATATTTTTTACCATCTTTATCTTTACCGGGTACTTTCTGAATATCAGCACTTGTGATACCTTTACGGAGTAAATCGGTAGCAAGGTAGCTAACCTTTGCGGCTGACAAATTAGTTGTCATATAAGGTTTTGCTGAATTATAAATAGTAACCGGTGTAGTAATATCACTTTTTGTCATAGAAACTGTTTTGTCTATAAATGCGTTTAAATATGCCTTTTGTCTAGCCATACGGTTGTCATTATAGCTAGCAGTTTCGTGGTTTCTTGAACGAACAAAGCTCTCGGCATCTTTACCGTGAAGTTCATATGTTTGACCTTCATTGTACACAACCTTATTATTATCATCCTTATATGTAACAGGTGAAGTAACAGTAACACCACCGATAGAATCGTTTAATGCTGAGATACCACTAATATCAAGTGCAGTATAAGACTGAGCTACAGGAAGTCCATAAAACAATCTTCTTACTGACCTTACTGTATTCTCAGCTGATGTTTCTTTGCCATCACCATAAGCATAAGAAAGACAAATCTGGTTATTTTCTGTACGGATAAAGTCACCGGCAGTATTGTACAAATCAATATCTACCATTGTATTACGGCTAATTTGGAATGTTGTTGTAACACCATTGTCTGTGTCTATAGCAATTAGGTAAAGTGCATCAGCTTGACCACCTGTACCAACTACATTTTTAACAGTACCAAGTTCATCCTTATCAACACCCATAAACAATATTGAAGTCATACTGTCCTTGTATCTATAATTATGACCGTTATAGAAAATATAGTTACCGTTATCAATAACCTTTGTATCTGATGGTGGATTTAGCGACATACCACTTTTATCGAGAAGTCCATTCTTTCCACTATAATACAAGAAACCGAAAGTACCCACTACAAGTAAGCATAAACCTAAAATACAAGAAAGAATTGTAATAAGAACTTTCTTACTTTTCTTCATTTTGTGCTTATTGTGTTGACTTTTCTTACGATTTTTAGTAGGGCTAATTCTCTTTCTCTTAACAGAAGAAAGTACATAACCTGAAACACCATCAACATCAATTGCAGTATCATTTGCAATATTTTTTATTGGAGCATTCTTGTTAAAATCTTTACTTTCTTCAATTAGAGGGCTATCCTCTATTTTAATTAATTTATCGTTATTCTGTTCTTTCATTTTTTATCAATACACCTTGAACTAAAAATCGGTTTTCAGGACGGTTGTTTGTACAGGTACTAAGTGTAATTAGCTTATCGTTAATTGTTACTTTAGTGCCTTTTCTTACATTACTGACTATTGCGTTAGTAGGATTTAAACTATAGTCAATATATTCTTTAAAGACCTTATCATCTCTAAAATGGTCAAAAGAATTATTTATATGTCTATCATCATATTCATAAGCTGAATACACTTTATATGTCTTGATACTCTTAGGAGTATATACCTTAAAAGTTTTGTGCTTTGAGAAAAAGTCGGAATCTTCAAATTTATGCAAATCAGCAAACATAGTGCCATTTGCCATATTATGACCATAAAGAATAGTATTTCTGTCGGAAAAATCAGGTTGATTATAACTTTCCATATAGATAGAACCGGCATAAAGATAGTTCTTGTAATAATCTCTATGGAGATAAAAGCTTTGGTCACTTTCAGGTGCTCTCAAGATTGGATAATCAATGTTGGTGTCGGAAATTTTTATCCATCCAACAATATCCTTATTAATCTTATTTAACACCTTAAAGTCAATTGGATTTTTCTCTTTAGTTTTCTTAACATTAGGTTTGTTATCGTCTGTTAATGTTGGTGAAACAACTTGGCTGGATAACTTTTTATACTGACTCTCTCCATTAGTACAAGAAGATGTATTCAATACCAAAAATACAACACAACATATGCATAAAACAAGTGAAACTATAAAAACAATTAGCCATACAATCTTTCTTTTAGGCTTTTTTTCCGGTTCATTTTCTTTAATAATATCTTCAATAGATTTATTTTCTACTAGATTTTTATCTTCTTTCATAATAAAACTCCTTTAGAAAAATTATACCATAGTAAGGAATTTGGGTCAAACAAAAATCCCCTACTTAAAAAGTAGGGGTATAATCTTTGTGATTACTTTTTCTTTGAAGTATATTTCTTATATGCAAACAAAGAAGATAGACCTAAACCGGCAGCAATAAGAACTGAATATGCAACATAGTCACCGGTTACAGGAGATGTAGTTGAATCACCTGTACCATTTGTTCCATCTGTGCCGTTGCCACCACCGGGATTACCATTATCTCCACCATTATTAGGGTTAGTAGTTGAAGTTCTGAACCATTCACTACTATCATCCTCTGGGTTTACAGTAGAGGCATTACCATTGCTATGGTCGTCACCACCACCGGGTTTACCGGTAGGGTTTGATGGGTTATTATTAGTATTTCTTGGACGAGTTGTTGTAGCTACAGGACTTTTTCTACTAGCAGCACTAAAGCTAATTGATGATAAACAAACTGTCATTGCTACAACAGTAATTGCTAAAATTGCAAATATTTTTTTCATAATAATTTCCTCCTATATTTAAGGATAACAGTTCATATTATTCACAATTTATTATATCACAATATTAAATAAAAATAAAGTTTTTTTCTAAAAATGTTATACAAAATTATTGAGAAAATTAGTACAATTTATTGCATTAAATAGTACCTTTTGTAGAAAGCACTCCATTAATCCTTTGGTCAACAGTTGTTGCCATATCAAGAGCCTTTGCAAAGGCTTTAAATGTTGCTTCAATAATATGATGGTCGTTAACACCACGCATTTGTACAAAATGAAGATTCATCATTGCACTATATGAAATTGCATAGAAAAATTCATCAACCATACAATTATCCATTTCACCTGTTCTGTCATTTGTGAACTTTAAATCAGATACATAGTAAGGTCTGCCTGATAAATCAACACCACACATTACTAGTGTTTCATCCATTGGCAATAGAAAATTACCATATCTCTTAATGCCTGACTTATCCCCCAATGCTCTTCTGATAACTTCACCCAGAACAATACCGGTATCTTCAATGGTGTGGTGACAATCAACATTAAGGTCACCTTTAACCTTTACTTCAAGGTCAAACAGTCCATGCTTAGCAAATCCTTCTAGCATATGGTCAAAGAAACCTATGCCGGTTTTGATTTTGCTTTTGCCACTACCATCTAGGTTAATTTTAATATAAATGTCAGTTTCCTTAGTAACTCTTGTTACTTCTGCAATTCTATCCACTATAATTCTCCTTCATTCATTAAAGAATTATTCTTCTTCAAATCTAACAAGTGCTGCATTTTCATGAGCAGTTAAACTTTCACAACGAGCAAACTTAGCAACATCTTTATAAACACCCTTAAGGGCATCCTGTGAATAATAGATAATGCTTGATTTCTTTACAAAGTCATCAACTGAAAGTGGTGAGAAGAACTTTGCAGTACCGTTAGTTGGAAGAACATGGTTAGGACCTGCAAAATAGTCACCAAGTGATTCACAACTATAACTACCTAGGAAGATAGCACCGGCATTCTTTATCTTTGTCATTACTAGGAATGGATCGGCAGTCTGAATTTCAAGGTGTTCTGATGCGATTTCATTTGCTGCATCAATAGCTTCATCCATATTCTCTGCAACTAGGATATAACCAAAGTTATCAAGTGACTTTGAGATAATTTCTTTTCTTGAAAGAACTGCAACAAACTTATCAACTTCAGCAGAAACTTTCTTTGCAAATTCCTCACTGGTTGTAATAAGAATTGCTGATGCAAGTTCATCATGTTCAGCCTGACTAAGTAAATCGGCTGCAACAAATCTTGGGTTTGCAGTTTCATCGGCAATAACAAGGATTTCTGAAGGACCTGCAATACTATCAATATTAACAAATCCATAAACTGCTTTCTTAGCTAAAGCAACATAAATATTACCCGGACCTACAATCTTATCTACCTTTTTGATGCTATCTGTACCGTAAGCTAAAGCACCGATTGCCTGTGCTCCACCTACCTTGTAAACTTCATCAACACCGGCTTCATTAGCAGCAACTAAAACTGCAGGGTTAACTTCACCTTCACTGTTACAAGGTGTTGTCATAATAATTTCCTTAACACCGGCAACCTTTGCAGGAACAATGTTCATAAGTACAGATGATGGATAAACTGCCTTACCACCCGGTACATAAACACCGACTCTTTCAAGTGGTGTAACCTTCTGACCTAGGATTGTGCCATCTTCTGTTGAGTTAAACCAACTGTTCTGTCTTTGTTTTTCGTGATAAGACTTAACATTTACAAGTGACTTCTTGATAACTGTTAATAGGTCTTCTGAAACCTTAGAATAAGCATCCTTAATTTCTTCTTCTGTTACGCGGATGTTGTCTTTATTAAGGTCAAACTTATCAAACTTCTTAGTATATTCAAAAAGTGCCTTGTCGCCATTTTCCTTAATATTAGCTAAAATATCAGCTACAACACTTTCATAACTACCGTAGTTATTAGGACTTCTCTTTAGCATACCCTCAAGGATATTGTTCTTTGATTCTTTAGTTAATTTGACAATTCTCATTTTCTTATCCTCTCTTACCACTAATATATGAGTCTAGGAATGAAATTAATTCTTTCATTTCTCTTTCTGTACCGATTGTAATTCTTAGATATTCATTAATTCTTGGTGCATTAAAATGTCTAACAAAGATTTTATTTTCCTTTAATGCATTAAATAATTCTTCACCACTAATTTCATTATGCTTAGCAAAAATAAAGTTAGATGAACTATCTAGGAATGAAAAGCCTAATTTTGTAAGACTTTCTTTAGTCTTTTCTCTTGTATCAATAATCTTAGCTACTATATTCTTAAAGTATGTATCATCATTAATGGAAGCAACACCACACTTAATTGCAACATCGGACATTGTGTATGAATTATAGCTGAATTTCACTGAATTTAGAACAGAAATTAACTGTTCATTACCAATACAATAACCAATACGCATACCGGCCATTGAGCGTGACTTTGAGAATGTTCTTGTAACAATAAGGTTGTCGTACTTATTGATTAGAGAAAGTGCAGTTTCTCCGCCAAAATCAATATAAGCTTCATCAACAATAACAACCTTGTGCTTATTCTCAATAATAATATCTTCAATATCAGATAAAGAAAGTGTTAGTCCAGTTGGAGCATTTGGATTAGGAAAAACAATACCACCATTATCTACCATATAGTCCTTAGGTACAATGTTAAAGTTTTCATCCAAAGGTACTTCCCTATATTTAATTTGGAAAAGGTCTGCCCAAACTTTGTAGAAAGCATAGCTTACATCCGGAAATAAAATTTCCTTACCACTATTGAAGAATGACAAGAAACACATTGCAAGTACATCGTCAGAACCTACACCTACAAAAACATTTTCTTTCTTAAAATGATGATAGTCGGCAATAGCTTGTACCAAATCAGTAACATCCGGATCAGGATACTTTCTAAAGGAATTGTTATCCACTTTAGCAAGTGCATCCAGTACAGATGGTGATGGTGGATATGGATTTTCGTTAGTGTTTAGTTTAATAACATCATTGTCCTTAGGCTGTTCACCGGGAACATAAGGAACAACTTTTCTAAAATTGTCTTCAATCATCATTTTTCCCTCTGTTCTAAAGTCTCTTTCTTATAAATCACATAGGTTTTGTGCAAAACATTACACATCTAAATATATTATACTTCAAAAGTAACACATAGTCAATAAACAAAAGGATAAACCCCACACTATTATAGCATGGGGCTTAAAAGAGAAATATATTATGAATTTCTTACTAGCATTTTTTGAATTGCAGTACAATCCTTGATGTTAATCTTGCCACTATTGTTTACATCTGCAACTGCTTTTTGAGCATCTATTAAAGTTAATCTCTTAACAGTATGTTTCTGTAAAATTGTAGCATCTTGTACAGTAATTTTGCCATCAAGGTTCAAGTCACCAATTAAACCTTGGCGAGTTGACTTTCCTTCAATTACAATATTATTTACTGCAATTTCACCACCTGTTGGTTCGTCTGATGTATTACCACCTGCAATAGTTGTTGTTGATGTTGCAATAATTCTAACTGTAACACTCTTTGCACCGTTACATTCTTCTGGAAGTTTAACCTTGTTAATATAGTTAGTTAAAACCTTTCTGTTGTTAGAAGTAATTGTGAAATTAGAGTTTGAAATATCAGTAAAGTTTGTACCGTCAATGCTATACTGCATTTTCCAATTTGCAGGAGCTTTACTACTACCACCCATACTAATTGAGAATGATAAATCCTTACAATCAGTTCCATCAAAAGTAGTTTGAATATATGGAGTATCTCCCCAAGGGTTTTTCTTACCGGCTGACATTAGTGGTACAATTTCATCACCGTCTTTACCATACTCAGCGTCTGACCATTCAAGTGCTCTGCCGTTTTTACCATTCATAGATAGGAACAAATCAGCTTGACCGAATGTTGCTTTATAACCGGACTTATCACCATATTCTTCCAGCTTATCACCGGAATTCTTGCCTGTACTGTCAAAATAGAATTCTGAAATAGTGTTTGCACCAAGCTGATGTTCCGGTTTTGTTGGCTTTGTAGGTTCAGTTGGTTCAGTTGGTTCAGTTGGTTTTACAGGCTCTACATAATAATCAATAAACATATTTGACATATATGCAGCACGGCTAATTGCCCAATCTACCATATAATCATATACACCCTTAAATGTATTTGTATCATACTTAGTAGCAGTTGTGCTCTTTGTATATGTCTTTGTCTTGTAATCAAAACTTAGTTTATAAAGTGTGCTATGGTCTGCTAACCACTGTGGTTCTGGGTTTAACAATCTACCGGAAGTATAGTTCATTTCTGCTGAATCTTTAACTATATTGTAGTAAGCATCTGATGAATATAATTCTCCGGAAGAAATATTTTGTCCCTTAAATAGATATTCAATAGCAGGTACAAAATCTTTATACCATAGTTCGCCACTTCTCTTATAAATAACAGGGTTTTTGTACATTAGAGTACACATATTTCTATCGCCTTTAGTTGAAATATATGAACCTTCAGGCTTTGTATATGTACCACCATCAGAACCTACTGCATTACCTAGGGAGTTATCGTAATCCCATGTTGGAGCTGCATAGATTTTGTACTTACCATTAGCATCTTTTTTATTTACAAAATAGAATGAACTTATACCGGCATCCCAGTTTTTGCAATATTCATTTAGTAGGTACATTCTGGCAAATGAATCAACATCAATAACATCAGCTAAATCTTTTTGATTGTTCTTAACTGCATTATACATTTTTTCAAATTTTGCCTTAATGTAGTTATAAGCATTGCTATAGCCCTTATCTGATGAAGTAATATCAGGTGAAACTACTTCGATATTTTGATCACAAGTGTTAAAACAGAAACCTTCTGCTGCACCGTCAATCTTAATAACAAATGGGAAATCAGTTGGTGTTGTACCATCTTCGTTAATATATTCTTCACCGGTCATATCAGAAATCAAGTTATTTGAACCAACTTCAATCTTCTGACATAGCTGATATGAACCAAGATATACACCATTAATATAGAAATCAGCATATCTACTGTCTGAGTTATATGGAATACCAACTTGATCACCTAAATCATATAGGAATCTGTTTCTGGACAAAGAGTCATCTTGATAGTTAGCAACAATACTATACTTCTTAGTCTTTTCCATACCTGCAACAGAAAGTGCTGAATCAAAGTTAAGATTAAATGACTTCTTTGACTTTGCCCAAGAAGTGTTACCTCTACCCTTTACTTTCTTAATAGAAGTATCTGTAATTTTACCGTTACTTTCTGTAACTGCTGCAGTAGCCTTAGCATTATTTGACTTATTAGCACTTAGATAAGATAACAAATCTTGGCCGTTGAAACTTGCTGCATTATTTACATAAACTGCACATTCAGCACCACTTCTCATAATATTTAAAGTGTAGCTGGTTGAATTCACAGTAACAGTATATTTACTGTTTGGTGTGTAATTCATAGTAACTGTTGACTTTGATGGAATTTCAACATTACCAATCTTTACTGTTGAAGAGAATGTGTTATAAACATCAATCTTAGATTTATCAGTTGATGAAGGTAGGAAGAAATAGTAGTCACCACTATCTGTTAATTTACCTTTTTCATCATACTTATGTTGCCATATCTGCCAAGCTTCTGTTTCGTTTTCATTAGCAGATACACCGTGAACATAAAGGTTATTAGCCTTTGCATAACTAAACTTATATTCATCGGTTGAAGGTTGTGATGGTTCAGTAGGTTTAGTTTCTATAGGCTTTTCACCATATTTACCAACAGAACCATTGCCCTCTAAGTCTGTTGCAAATACACAGTTGTTGCCTTTTGCAAAATCTTCATATGTAAGAACAGGAGAATTGTTCCATAGTGTATCAGAACTGCCTCTCCAAAATCTTATTGCCTTTGCACCGGCAGTTTCATTAGTAAATGTATAACTAAACTTATAGTTACCTAAGTCATTAGTTACCTTTACCGGATTATATTTTGTTTTGTCAGCATTATTGATGGAAATGTTCTTACCGTCATTATCTGCCTTTGAATATTCTGTAAAGTTAATATACTCTGTAGCATAGGCACTAGTCCAATTATCACCACAGGATGAACAATCAAAATATACTGTATCGCCTAATTTAAAACCATCAGCCGATGTTGTTTTTGCAAATACAGCAGAGGAAGCTGTAAACATTGAAGTTACAATCATCATTACAGAAAGAATGATTGCAATGGGTTTTTTAATCATTTTTATCCCTCCTAATATATTTCATCATTATTATAAACCCATTACCTAAATAAAGCAATGAACTATTTGTAAATAACCACTTGAAATTTGTTGAATTTGCTAATTATTTTGCAATTTTTTAACAAAGTAAACTATTTAATTAACATAAAATAATGACAAATTTAAAATCATATGATATAATAATCATGGTGATTTTATGAAAATTAGTAATATGAAAAACCTAAATACTGCTTTAGATGAAAAGCAGAAGGAAATTGAAATTCACGGTAATATTAGTGACAAGGTTCTCAGAAGTGGACTTATAAGTAACATTGTTTTTGTAGGTGTGGTAACACTTATTGTGGGGATTATCGGCACAATAGTTTTCGGTATTACATACTTAATCTCAGATATTTACTGGACTATGGCAGTTGCTATTATCTCTTTATGTGTTATTCTTTTTGCAATTACAATTCTTCTAACACTTAAATTTATGCAAAAATTAAACATTGGTCTTGCAATAAAATTAAGAAAATATACTGTAAACAAAAAGTCCGGTAAAATTCTTTTAGTAAGAAAATAATTTTTACAATTAGATACGTAATGTATAATCCTATCTTCATTGAAGATGGGATTTTTCTTTTTTATAACATAAAAAAGGTTGCCCATAAAGGACAACCTTTGACTTTTACATATATTTGCTTGTGGCTTTTAGTCGAGCCATAGCTCTTGATAGAGATGCCTTTGAGTGATGATACTCAATCTGACTACGCTTTTGACGCAATGCTTCTTCAGCTCTCTCCTTAGCTTCTCTGGCTCTGTTAGCATCAATTTCGTCCGGTCTTTCACTTGTTTGAACAAGGAAAGTAACATCATTATCGATAACTTCAATAAAGCCTAAACCGGTGAATACTACTCTCTCATCTTCATCAACAGGCTTGAACTTAGTAATACCAATATCAGTAGCCATCAAAATGTTTTCATGATGAGCCAAAATACCCTTTTCACCATCAAAGCAAGGAATAGTCATTTTCTCACATTCACCATCAAAAACAACCTTATCGGCTGCCAAGATTTTTAATTTAAAAGTATTCATTATGAATCACCTTTTATTCTTTCATTGCCTTTGCTTTAGCAATAACATCTTCAAGATTACCAACATTGAAGAAAGCTGCTTCAGGATATTCATCCATTTCACCATCAATAATAGCTTTAAATGAACGGATAGTATCCTTTAGTGGAACATACTTACCAGGAACACCTGTAAATGTTTCAGCAACATGGAATGGCTGAGAAAGGAATCTCTGAATCTTTCTTGCTCTATAAACTGTAACTTTATCTTCGTCAGAAAGTTCTTCCATACCTAGGATACCGATAATATCCTGAAGTTCCTTATATTTCTGTAGAATTTCCTGAACTTTACGAGCAGTTTCATAATGTTCTTCACCAACTACATCAGGTTCAAGAATTCTTGATGTACTTTCCAGTGGGTCGATAGCCGGATAAATACCTTGTTCAACAATCTTTCTTGATAGAACAGTTGTAGCATCAAGGTGAGCGAATGTTGTTGCAGGAGCAGGGTCAGTAAGGTCATCGGCAGGAACATAAACAGCCTGAACTGATGTAACAGAACCATTCTTTGTTGATGCGATTCTTTCCTGTAATTCACCCATTTCAGTAGCTAGTGTTGGCTGATAACCAACGGCTGATGGCATACGACCTAGTAGAGCAGAAACTTCTGAACCGGCCTGTGTGAAACGGAAAATGTTATCAATAAATAGAAGAACATTCTGGTTCATTTCATCTCTAAAGTATTCAGCCATTGTTAGACCTGTTTCAGCAACTCTCATACGAGCTCCAGGTGGTTCGTTCATCTGACCAAAGACTAGTGCAGTCTTTTCAATAACACCGGACTCTGTCATTTCTGTCCAAAGGTCATTACCTTCTCTTGAACGCTCACCAACACCGGTAAAGATTGAGTAGCCACCGTGTTCAGTAGCAATGTTACGGATAAGTTCCTGAATAAGAACTGTCTTACCAACACCGGCACCACCGAACAAACCAATCTTACCACCTTTAGCATAAGGAGCAAGAAGATCAATAGCCTTGATACCTGTTTCTAGAATTTCAACAACAGGACTTTGGTCTTCAAATGAAGGTGGGTCTCTGTGAATTTCCCAATGTTGTTCATTATCTAGGTTTTCGCCACCATCAATAGTTTCACCTAGTGGGTTGAAAAGTCTGCCTAGTGTTTTTTCACCAACCGGAACTTTGATACCTGAACCGGTAGCAGTAACTTCCATATCTCTATATAAACCATCAGAAGAAGCAAGCATAATACATCTTACTTGGTCATTACCAAGGTGTTGTGCTACTTCCATAACAAGAGTTTTGCCATCATTTTCAACAGTAAGGGCATCCTTGATTTCAGGGATTGTGTCTTCAGTAAACTGTACATCAACAACAGGACCCATTACCTGAATGATTTTACCTTTATTCATTATATTCATCCTTTCATAAGTATATTATGAAAATTAACCTTTATTTTTCTGAGCTTTTGCACCGGAAATAACTTCTGTAATTTCTTGTGTAATAGCTGCTTGACGAGCTCTGTTATAAAGGACTGAAAGGTCCTTTAACATTTCCTTCGCACTATCAGTAGCAGACTGCATAGCCATCATTCTGGCATTCTGTTCACTACAGTAAGATTCAACTAAGGCACCGTAAATGTAACCGGCAATAAAGTCAGGTACAACATTATCGAAAACAGCATCAGCAGATGGTAAAAGAGTAATATTCTCAATATGAGTACCCATATCAATATGGTCTGATGTATCTGTAAATGCGTGTTTACGAAGTGGTAATAGACGCTTAACCTTTGGTTCAGTGGCAATAGCTGACTTCATATTTGTATAAACGATATAAACTTCATCAAGTTCTTTAGATTCATATAAATCCATAACAGTTTCTGCAATTTTTCTGGCTCTGTTTAAGCTAGGGTCTTGAGCAGTAAACTGGAAATGTTCGTCAACAAAAATATCTTTCTTCTTGAAATAATGACGACCAACTTGACCGATAACAAAAAGTTTATCGTTACTTGTTTTTTCTGTATCAATAATCTCTTGGGCTAACTTAATAACATTTTGGTTATAAGCACCGGCAAGACCTTTATCGGCAGTAACAACAATAATACCCTTACGCTTATCAGCGTCACCTGCAACATACTTTTGGTCACAGAAAAATCTGTTTTCAACATCAGGAACAAGTTTCAATGTTTTTCTGATTGAATCCTGTAGGCTGATAAAGTATGGATGAGTATTTTCATAATTTCTCTTAGCCTTTTTTAGCTTACTTGAAGAAATCATATACATAGCATTTGTAATCTTAAGGGTATCGTTGATACTTTTAATTCTGCTTTGGATTTCTCTTGTATTTGCCATATCAAGACTTCCTTTAACTTATAGACTTATATTCTTTTGCTACTTCAAGGATTTTATCCTTAAGTTCATCGGAAAGAACTTTCTTTTCTTCGATTTCTTTACCGATTTCAGGATGCTTAGTAGCAAAGTAATCTAGCATATTCATCTGGAATGGCTTAATATCCTTAACATCAACATCAAGCATTAGCTTGTTTTCGGCAACAACAAGTGAAATAACCTGTTGTGCCAGTGAAAGCGGATGACATAAAGGTTGCTTTAGCATTTCCATTAGGCCTTTACCAAACTGAAGTTGTTCCTTAGTTTCAGGGTCTAGGTCTGATGAGAACTGTGTAAATACTTCCATTTCTCTGTACTGAGCAAGGTCAATACGGATAGAACCGGCAGCCTTCTTCATAGCCTTTGTCTGAGCAGCACCACCAACACGGGAAACTGACAAACCAACATTAACAGCAGGACGCATACCTGAGTTAAATAGGTCACTTTCTAGGAAAATCTGACCGTCAGTAATAGAAATAACATTTGTAGGAATATAAGCTGAAACATCACCTGCTTGAGTTTCGATAATTGGTAGAGCAGTAATTGAACCACCACCGAGTTCATCAGAAAGTCTGGCTGATCTTTCAAGCAGTCTTGAATGTAGATAGAAAACATCACCTGGATAAGCTTCACGACCCGGAGATCTTTCCAGTAGAAGTGACATTGCTCTGTAAGCAACAGCATGTTTACTTAAGTCATCATATACAATAAGTACATCCTTACCCTGATACATAAAGTATTCAGCAAGTGAAGTACCTGAATATGGAGCAATATACTGAACAGGAGCAGGGTCTGATGCAGTAGCTGAAAGAACTATTGAATAATCCATTGCTCCATTCTTTTCAAGTGTGTTAACAATTCTTGCAACTGTTGATGCCTTTTGACCGATTGCAACATAAATACAAATTACATCGTTACCTTTTTGGTTTAGGATAGCATCAGTAGCAATAGAAGTTTTACCTGTCTGTCTATCACCGATAATAAGTTCACGCTGACCTCTACCGATTGGGAACATTGAGTCGATTGATAGAATACCTGTTGCCATAGGTGTGTCAACTGATTTTCTCTGTACAATTGAAGGTGCTGCACATTCGATTGGACGGTAATCGGATTCTTTAATTTCACCTTTACCGTCAATAGGAGCACCTAGGGCGTTTACAACTCTGCCAAGGAAGTTATCACCAACAGGGATACCGGCCTTTTTGTGAGTTCTTGAAACCTTAGTACCTTCGTGGATACCACGGTCTTTGTCAAAAAGAATAACACCGATTTCGTTAGCACGAATATCCTGTACCATACCTTTTGCACCATTTTCAAATACAACGATTTCGCCGTACATAGCAGCGTCAATGCCGTATACACGAGCAATACCGTCACCTAGAGAGATAACTGTACCGGTTTCTTTCTCTCCATTATCAAAATCAAAATTTTCAATTTCACTTTTTAGTATTGAAATAATTTCATCTGATCTGATTGCGCTCATTCGAGTTTACCTCCAGACTAATTTACGATTTAATGCGTTAAGTTTATTCTTGAAACTTCTGTCAAATTCATGACCGTTAGCTTCAATTACAAATCCACCAATAAGGTCAGGATTTTCAATAAGTTCAAGTTCAACCTTACTGGCATTTAGCTTTTTCTTAACGAATGCTTTTAACTTTTCTTGCTGTTCCTCAGTTGGTTTCACAACATAATAAAGATGAGCAACAACAATCTTGTTCTCTTTATTGTACCAATTATGATACTCTTTGAAAATATCATTAATAGATGTCATTCTGCCATTTTTTGAAACTACCTTGATAAAATTACAAATATCTTTTGGGAAAATCTTATCAATAATTTCATACTTTTTCGTTGGCATAATTACCGGAGAGCAAAGAACTTTCATAAGTTCCTTGCTTTCGGCAAAAGTATCTTCAGCAATACTAATAGAGTCAGCACTAACATTTAACTGGTACAACACCTTAGCATAGTTACTAACTGTTGTAGTCATTACTTGTCCTCCTCACCTAAAAACTCATCGTAGGAAGAAGTATCTGAATTGCTTGACTGTTCTTTAACAACCTTTGTTGCTGCTACAAGAGCAAGACCTGCAATTTCACTTTCAAGTTTGCTCATTGTCTTGTCATATTCAAGCTGAGCATTCTTTTGTGCTTTATCAACAATTTCTTTTGCCTGATCATTGGCAGAAGCAATAATATTGTTTTTCTGAAGTTCGGCTGTCTTTTTAGCTTCCTTAGTAATTTCAGCTGCTTTATCCTGAGCAGCCTGTACATTACCTTCGTACTCAGCCTTTAGTTTATTAGCAGCTTTCTTTGTGTCGGCTGCATTGTTTAGGTCATCCTGAATCATTTTTTCTCTTTGGTCCATAACCTTTTTGATAGGTTTTAGAAGGAAGAACTTAATAATACAGAAGAACACTAATAGGTTAATAACTGTGAATAAAATATTCCATGGATCTAAATTTAGCATTATTTATCCCACCTACCTTAGAATAGTAGAATAACAAGAAGGCCAACAACAAATCCGTAGATAGCTGTTGCTTCTGCAAGTGCTGAACCAAGAAGTAATAGCTTTGAGATTTTGCCATCTGCTTCAGGTTGACGAGCAACTGACTGAGAAGCCTTTGATGTTGCAACACCGATACCGGCACCGGCACCAAGACCTGTAAGTACGGCAATACCTGCACCCATTGCAATAGTTGGGTCACTGTTACCAGGTAGAAGTAGGATAATTAGTAGACCTACAACGAAACCGTAAATAGCTGTTGCTTCTGCAAGGGCTGAACCAAGAAGTAATAGTTTTGAAATCTTACCGTCAGCTTCAGGCTGATGAGAAACTGCTTCACAAGCCTTTGATGTTGCAATACCGATACCAACACCGGCACCAAGACCACCAAGAACTGCAAGACCGGCACCGATACCTGTATAAGATACAAGACCTTTACCTAGTTCTGCATTATCAGGAAGTAGTAGGATAATTAGTAGACCTACAACGAAACCGTAAATAGCAGTTGCTTCAGCTAGGGCTGAACCTAGAAGTAATAGCTTTGAAATCTTACCGTCAGCTTCAGGCATACGACCAACTGATTCACAAGCCTTTGATGTTGCAATACCGATACCAACACCGGCACCTGCACCTGTTAGAACTGCAAGACCTGCACCAATTGCAAGTTGAGAAACATACTGACTTGAGTTATCAGGTAGAAGTAGGATAATCAGTAGACCTACAACGAAACCATAAATAGCTGTTGCTTCAGCAAGGGCTGAACCTAGAAGCAATAGCTTAGAAATTTTACCGTCTTCTTCAGGTGCTCTGGCAACAGACTCACAAGCCTTTGCAGTAGCAATACCGATACCAACACCGGCACCCACACCTGTTAGAACTGCAACACCTGCACCAACTGCGATACCAGGGGTTGCACTTGAATCTTTTAATAATAGAATAATAAGCAAACCAACAACAAAACCGTAGATAGCTGTTGCTTCTGCAAGAGCTGAACCTAGAAGTAGAAGTTTGCTAACGTTACCGTCTGCCTCAGGCTGACGAGCAACTGCTTCAGTAGCCTTGGATGTAGCATAGCCGATACCAATACCGGCACCAAGACCGGTAAATACTGCTATACCTGCACCAATTGCAAGTAATGTCAACATAGTGAACACTCCTTAATATGTTAATTAATAATTATTCTGTTTCTATACCTTCCTTGATAAACAAAGATGTCAAGAATACAAATACATAGGCTTGAATCAAGCCATCAAAAAAGTCAAAGTATAGACTAAATGCTACCGGCACAACAACTGGAACAACACATTCGATAAGTGTCATAACAACAAAAGCACCCAGAACATTACCAAATAGTCGCATACAAAGTGAAAGTGGTCTTATTCCAATTTCAAGAATGTTAAAGGGCAACATAATCGGCGTTGGCTCAATAAAACTCTTAAGAAACTTTTTCGGACGCTTCTTAATCAAAGCTGCACCTTCAATTAGGATTATACTCATGAGAGCCAAGGCAATGGTAACTGCCAAGTCCTTTGTCGGTGACTTAAAGCCAAAAATACCTATAATGTTACTAAACCCTATATAAATAAGAACAGATATTAAGTAAGGTACATATTTTGAACCTTCCTCTCCAACCATTCCACCAACAAATTTATAGAGCCAGTTTACACAAAACTCTAAGAAAACTTGTTTTCTGCTAGGATTTTTCACCCTCAGATTTCTTACAAGAATAAGACATAATGCAAGGAATACTGCCATTATAATCCAAGTGACAACAACCGACTCGTAAACTTTGATACCACCAAAGATTGGGATTGTAAACACAGGTTCACAGGTCATTTCCTGTTGGATTGATTCTGCAATATTGCCCATAATGTCGCCTCCTCTTCCATATAAAATTGTTTGGTTACGGTTCACTACAAAATATAGTGTGCCAATAATCTTATAACACCCATATTATCCGACTTTTGATTTAAAATGTCAATATTTTAACAGACATTTTGTAAAAAACTACAAAAAATTCAATAAACATTAGTACATTTTGTGTTTTTGCAAGTGATTGTTGTTTGTATTGCAAAATTTATATTAAAATATATTATTATAAACATAATTCATATATATTTTTGCAATATAACAAAGTATCACTTTCATCACTAGAATTTTAACTTGTAAATAATTCCCATCTATTTGTGGGTAATATTCAACAAAGTCAGCTTTTATGAGGATTATTTTACTTTATTTTAGTTTCTGTTTAGTAAATTTTTTCTTAACATATATATTTTATATTTACTTTATAGAATAATAAAGAAAACCAGTGCTAAAAAAGCACCGGTTTAGTTATATTATGTATTCAATTATTTAATTAATTCAGGAAGTTTGCGCATCCAATGGCTGATATTAATATGTTGTGGGCAAATTGACTCACACCATTTGCAATTTGTACAATCAGTTGCACTGCCACCTACCAAGGCAACACTGCCATCATAAAATTCTTTTGCAACCTTTACACTACTGTGAATACCAATCTTGTTAATTGCTTCAAGATTTCTAGGTATCATAACATGTTGAGGACAACGGTTACACTTATAGCAACCGTTACAATGAATCATTCTTGAATTAATATAGGTTTGCTGAGCTTTCTTAATAGCCATAATACGCTTACCACTAAGCATACCGATTGAAGAAACCTTTGCATATTCAAGGTTCTGATTAATATGTTCAAAACTACCCATATCAGAAAGTACACAACTGACACCTTCTTTATCCCAAAGATACTGCATTGCAATTTCTACAGGTTTAGCACAAATTTCATCAAATACAATTTGTGTAGACTTAGGTACATTGGCAAGATAACCACTTCTAAGTGGTTCCATAATATTAACTGCCATTCCCTTTTCCTTGGCATATTCAAGGCCTCTTAGACCTGCTTGATATTCTTCATCAATATAGTTAAGGTGAATTTGGCAAAAATCCCAATGTTCCCAATAGTCACAAATCCACTTAAACATATCAAAGTCATCATTAAATGAAAAACCAATGTAACGAATTCTACCGTCACGCTTTGCTTTATAAAGATGTTCAAGTACATTATACTTTAGGACTTTGTTGTCCCAGAAATTAGCATCAAGAGAATGAAGCATATAAAAATCAATTTGATTTACATTCATTCTTCTCATTTGTTCAGCTAAAATTCTGTCAAAATCATACTCGTTATTGTATTCCCATACAGGTGCTTTTGAAGCTAAATAAACCTTACTTCTGTAACCGTTCTTTAATGCTTTACCGGTAACAATTTCAGCTTGTCCGTCCTGATAGGAATAAGCAGTATCTATATAGTTAACACCATTATCAATGGCATACCTTATTAATTCAATAGACTTTTCTTGGTCGATAGTGTTGGAATTAGGAAACATAGGAAGTCGCATTGTACCAAAACCCAATGCAGAAACCTTTATACCGGTGTTTCCAAAATTTCTATACTGCACCTCAACACCTCCACATTTAAACATACCACAACATGATACCACAATATTTAGTGGAATACAAGGTACATTTTTGACATTATTTAGTTATATGTACATCTAATTGATTGTACGGAATTGCTATATTATTTCGGTCTAATGCCTTTTTCATACTTTCAATCATATCGTGATATACATCCCAATAGTCTTCAGTCTTAACCCAAACTTTTACCACCATATCAAGTGAACTGTCACCTAATGCATTTAGTCTTACAAAAGGCATTTCATCCTCTGTGATAACCTTATCGTTAGATAAAGCAACATCCATTAAGATTTTCTTCACTTCTTCAATATCGGCATTATAATCAACAGGTACATGGAAATCCAGTCTTCTCTTATCTTCTGCTGTAAAGTTTACAACTTCTTTTGACGAGATTACGCTGTTAGGAATCATAATATATCTATGGTCAGCAGTAAGTACCTTTGTGTGCATTAAATCAATTTGAAGTACAGTACATCTTTCACCGTTAATTTCAATTACATCATCGGTTACGAACGGCTTTGTAAAAAGAAGAATAATACCACAAGCAATGTTGGATAAACTATCCTTTAGAGCTAAAGCTATTGCAGCAGCACTGGCTGAGAAAAATGCTACCAAACCCGTTGTTGAGATACCTATATATGATAAAGCACTCATTATAATCACAACATAACAAGCAATTTTTATTGCATTTACAAGGAACTTTGAAAGTGAAAAGTCTATATTGGCCTTATCTAGACCTTTTCTAACTACTTTTGAAAAGGCTTTTGTTGCAAAATAACCACCTACTAAAATGATTATCATTATTAATAATCCTTCCCAATTAAAGTTTTCAAAAAATCTTGAAATCACTTTCCAAGTATGAGTAAAAAACTTTTCCATTGCAAAATCTCCTTACTTTACAAGCCCACTACGAAATTCCATATTGATTTGTGCAATTTCTTTTTCACCGTCAATATATGGCTGGTACATAGTCATTGCATCAAAACCTACAGAACCTTCACAACTGTCTTCATTATAAGCTAAAGAAGTTTTGATAATTTCAATTCTTTCTTCTCTTGTTGTATCAGCAATTTTAATTGACTTATACATTTTAATTCCAGCTTTCTAATATAATATAAAAAAGAATTATACAATTTCAGTATCTCTGCCATTTACATCAATGTCATACTGTCTGCCATTGTAGTTAAATGAGAAATGGTGAGGGTTATCATCAGTATTAACACAAACTACTGTTGTTTCACCATTAAAGTTACGAGCAAATGCCCAGTACAAACATTCATTGCTAATCTGAACATAATCACCGTACTTTAGAGGAACACTATTCTTACGAATTTCTGCTAATTTCTTAATATGGTCAACAAGTTCTTGATTTTCAATAGGAATATTATCCACATCAATAGTAGGTCTTAGTTCAATATCTCCACCATCATTTTTGTGACCTTTTATTCCCCATTCACTACCATAATAAATTGATGGTACACCGGGTAAAGTATAAAGAATTGAATAAACATTAAACAAATCTTTAGGGTCATTGATTAATGATGCAACTCTGTTAACATCATGATTATCAACAAAGTTATAAAGCAACTTGCCTTTGTACAGTCCCCATTCATTGTTAAATTCTCTGTTTACATTGTAACCAATATCACAAAGGTTCTTTGAATTTAAGCTATTGTAAATACCGTTAAATAGTGAATAGTTAGTAACTGAGTCAAGTAAATCAGGTTGCAACCATCTTGTATATTCACCGTTAATGATTTCACCCATTAGCCAGAAATCACTTTTCTTAGCAGTTGTTCTCTGCTTTAATTCACGGAAGAATTGTAAATCAATACAATCTGCTGCATCAAGTCTGATACCATCAATATCCCATTCATCAATCCACATTTCTACTGCGTCAAGTAGGTGGTTTCTTACATCAGGATTCTGCATATTAAGTTTAACAAGCAGTTCATGACCTTCCCAACTGTCATAATGAAAACCGTCATTATAACTATTGTTAAAATCAAATCTTAGACCACTAAACCAAGAGCAATACTGAGAGCCTTCCCTATGCTTTCTTACTTCTTCAAAGGCAAAGAACTTTCTGCCTACATGGTTAAACACACCGTCAAGAACAATCTTAATGTCATTTTTCTTTAGTTCCTGTGCAACCTTTTTAAAATCTTCATTTGTACCAAGTCTGGTGTCAATTCTTCTATAATCAGTTGTATCATAACCGTGAGTTGCACTTTGGAAAATCGGTCCAATATAAAGAGCGTTAATTCCTATATACTTCATATGAGGAATGTAGTCAATTAGCTTTAAGATTTTGTGGGATTCATTATCTCCACCTTTATTTTCCATATCACATCCGAAAAAACCTAAAGGATAAATGTGATAAAACATTGATTCATTAATCCATTTTGTTTCCATAACTGTACCTCCCAGAAACATTCTATTATCCATTTTAACGAATAAACACCTTAATTGCAACAAAAGTTTGTAGAATAGGTATATATTTATTCAACATTAATATAATTTATGTTGATTATTTGTGTAAAACCGAAAATTTTTATTTCATATTGAGTTAACAATACTTATGTGCTACAATTGGAAATGTGGTATTAGCAAATTACAAAGGAGGAATACATTTGAAAAAAATAGTAACAATTTTACTGGCAGGCTTAATGTGTGGTGCAATTCTTGCAGGTTGTGGAAATAGCGAAGCCCCTAAGCAAGTACTTAAAGGATATAGCGACAGTGAAACTTATTCTGATGGTGATGAAAGTTCTACTCAACAGAATTTTAGTAAATACACTTACGACAAAAGTTATGACAGTAAGTTTAGCAAAGATGAAAATTATACAAAGGTTACTTCTAAAAACAAGGAAGATATTACCGGTTATTTTCAGGACTTTGACACTTGGGGTACTACAAGTTCCTTTAGTGACCATTACGACTTTAAAACTGATATGATTACCGAAGGTGACTACTACTGTATTGCAGATGAAAATGTTAATGTAAGCTCAGTTGGTCAAAGAAAAGCAGTTAAGATTTATCACGAATATTCTGTATATTATTATGATACAGAAAGTCATACACTTTACTACATTCACAACAACCTTAACGAAAGTTAATTAAAAAAACAATGCCCTTATAGGAATAAAACCTATAAGGGCTACTTTTTTATCTGAAATTAATGTGCAATAGAAGTTAATTTTCTATCTTTTCTGTCTTTAATTAATCTTGCAAGGTATACAAATGGTGTATCACATAGACTGGTAACAATATAAATAACATAGCTGGAAATCATAATGCTAAATAATGTGCCGATTTCATATGTACCCCAGAAAGCAAAGATTGTGAATAATGCAGTATTTAGAATTTGAGAAATTAGAGTTGAACCGTTGTTACGAACCCATAAAAATCTTCTCTTATCACCAAAATGCTTTTCGGTAAATCTCCACCACAAATGATAAAGCTGAACATCGATCAGCTGAGAAATTGCGTATACAACCAATGAAGAAATCATCATTCTTGGTGTATTTGAGAATACTGCTGTAATTGATGGCATTACCCAGTCAGACTCTGATGGAGTATACAGCATCCAGCTTTGTGTCATACAAATAAAGAATACTGATGTAAACACACCAATCCATACTGCCTTGTTGGCTTCTTTCTTGCCTTCGGTTTCACTGAGAATATCAGTTACAAGGAATGTTACTGCAAAGAAAACATTACCTAAGGTTTGTTCCATACCAAAGGCTCTAATCATAATAAGTGCCTCAATATTAGCAGTAATTGTTGCAATAACAGTAACTGCATAAAGACCGGCTTTTCCAAAGAAATTATATGCAAATAATGCACCACCAAAAATAAACAGTAGTGAACCTATAAGTAATAAATTATTAATCATTTGTTTGTTCCTCACTTTCTCCACCAACACCAAAGTCAGTATTTTTCATTAAAATATCTACCCTATCGTTATCAATATAATTTGGTGCAATTTTTTCTGCAAAAACTTTGATAACGGAATTGTCAGGTTTCACGTTAGTTGTGTTATCATTCATAATGTTTACACAAACTCTGTCAAAGTACTTTAAACCTGTTTCAATATCATTTTTCATAGAGCTTTCTGTTTGTCCGGTTAATCCAAAGAGTAAACAAACTTCATCTGCATATGTTCTTATTTTTTCAGGAGTTGACTTACCAAAACCTTTTTTCATTACATTTTCTCTATAGTCAACATCAAAGGTTTCAACACCTGTCTTTATTCTTACATTAATGTTGTGTTCCTTGAACTTTTCCTTTAATGCAGGAACTTCTTTGTGATGAATATAGTGACATTCAAAATGTACTGTAGAAATATTCTTTTCTTCACAAGTTTTGATAATCAAATCCATAGTCTTGTTATCTAAGTCACAAAAACTACCGGAATTAATAACTTCCAGCTTATTATAAATACCTGTAACCTTAGATAGCACCTGTGCATTTAGATTATAGTTATCCTCCTCATCAAGACAATAGTCAAGATGATAGTCGCAAAATGTACATCGTTTCCACTTGCAACCACTACCTCGTAATAAAACAATTTCACGAGGATTTTTGTCCTTTAAGACACTGTACCTTTCCATATTTCCTCCTTAAAATAACGGAACAGCAAAAATAAAAAATGGGCATAGTTATACTACGCCCAAAGTCAATAAAATTATTATTGCTAAAGTCCGTAGTTTTGTTTATCGTCAGGATGGTCACGAACTGACGGGCAAAAAGCCAAAAAGTATTATACAACAAGATACAAGGTTTTTCAAGTATTTTACAAAAGAAAAATGAGTTGAAGCATTAACTTCAACCCATAGAATAATTATAATTTATCAGGAAGAAATTCCCAAGATAATTGTAACTATACGAAGTACAAATAGACCAAATGCAACCCACATAACAGGGTGAATGTCTTTAATCTTACCTGTAACAACCTTTAGGATAACCCATGATAGGATACCGAACATAATACCTGTTGCAATTGAATATGCAAATGGCATCATAATGATAGCTAAGAAACCACCAACTGTATCAGCAATATCTGTGTTGAAATCCATCTTTGTAATGTTCTTTAGCATTAATAGACCAACAAATACAAGAGCAGGAGCAGTTGCAAATGATGGAATAGCTAGGAAGATTGGATATAGTGGAAGTGCAAGTAAAAATAGGATTGCAGAAGTAAAAGCAGTAAGACCTGTTCTACCACCTTCAGCAACACCTGTTGTAGATTCTACATAAGATGTAACTGTTGATGTACCAAGACAAGCACCTGCACAAGTACCAATAGCATCAGCCATTAAGGCTCTACCAACTCTAGGTAGTTCACCTTTTTCGTTAAGTAGCTTACCTTCCTGAGCAACACCGATTAGAGTACCAACTGTATCAAATAGGTCAACAAATAGGAATGCAAATACGATAACTGCAAAGTTAACAACATTTGATGCTACATAACCAAAGTCAAAGTGGAATGCAAGTTTTGAACCCATATCTGCTACAGGACCAAATACATGGTAGTTAGAGAAATCAGGAATTAGTGAAGTACCATCGTACCAACCTGTTAACTGAGCAATAATACCAAGTACCCAAGTAGCTAGAATACCGATAAGGATTGAACCCTTAACTTTGAAATGCCATAAAGCAGCAACAATTAATAGACCAACTAAAGCAAGCACTACAGGAGCTGAACCTAGGTCACCTAGCTTTACAAGTGTTGATGACTGAACTGCCTTACCATCATAGTAAGCATCAGTTGTAACAACGCCTGCACCCTTTAGACCAACAATAGTAACGAAAAGACCGATACCTGCTGAGATACCATTCTTTAGGTTTGCAGGAACTTTGTTTACCAAAGTTTCTCTAAACTTAAAGATTGAAAGGATAATAAAGATAATACCTTCTACTAGGATTGCAGTTAGTGCAACCTGCCAAGGGTTTGTGATACCCTGTTCTGCTAACTGAGGAACTACTGTGTATGCAAAATAAGCATTAAGTCCCATACCGGAAGCAAGAGCTACAGGATAATTAGCGAAGAATGCCATAATTAATGTAGCGAAAGCAGCAGAAACAGCTGTAGCTGCAAAAACAGCACTCTGGTCCATTCCTGCTGCTGACAAAATACTTGGGTTAACTGCCAAGATATAAGCCATAGCAAGGAAAGTTGTGACACCGGCAATAATTTCAGTTCTTACTGTAGTGCCATTTTCTTTGAGTTTGAATAATTTTTCCATGTTCTACTCGTATGAATTAAATCATACTACCCCTTTCATAAAAATATTGTTTATAGAAAACACAATATATATTTTAATACATTAAAGAAGTAAAAAGCAAGTAGAAAAATATACAAAATAAATAGTTATTGACGAAGTTTATTGCTTTTTGTTACAATAGAACAAAGGGACTTGATAAAAATGAAGGAAATATTAGCAATACTACTTATTTTACCAATTATTATGGGGTTATTTGGTTGTACGAAACAAAATAATTTCGTCAGTAAGGAGAAAAAAATGACTATCAAAAATCCACATATCATTTATATTAGAGAGTCATATTCTGACAAAATCAAAGCAATCTTTTCCGGCTCAACAAGTAAAGAAACTGAAGAAGTAAATCTAAAGAGAATAAAGTCAAGTGATGACTACAATACATATAGTTGTACAGGTGACTACAAAAAATATGACAGAGTTATGTTTATCGGTGATGATACCGATAAATCAATGGTTCTTGTATTTAATAAGTACATTAGTGGTTATCACCTAGAGGCCGGTAGCTCAGAAGGTAATATCGGTATTCCATTTGTATATGACGAAAAAGAAGAAGATGCAAAATATGAAACAGTATCCTTAAAATACAATAAGGATAAAGAGAAAAATATTTTCATTTACACACCTAAAGAATATGACAAAAATGATAAGAATAAAAAGTATTCTGTCATTTATATGTGTGACGGTCAAAATCTTTTTGACAAATTGTCAACTGACAAAGGTTGTTGGAATGTTGCTGAAAGTGTAAATTCTATGATGAAGAACAGTGACAACAACTGTATTGTAGTTGGTATAGATAATGGTGACGGAAACAGAGATAATGAACTTACCCCTAACATTGGTGAAATCAGAGAAGACCAAAAGTCTTTAGGTGATTTTGAAAATGGTACAGGCAAGGAATTCTCAGATTTTGTTGTAAATACTGTTATGAAGTACATCAACAAAAACTACAACATTTATACCGACAAAGAACATACTGCTATATGTGGTAGTTCTTCCGGTGGACTTGAAGCTTTTTATATTGGTATGGAACACGGTGATAAGTTCCGTTCTATCGGTGCATTGTCCCCGGCATTTCTATTATTTAATGAAAACACATGGAACAAATACTTAAAAAATCTTGATTTTAAAGGTAACTATCCCCTATTTTATATGTACAACGGTGATGGTGATGAACTTGAATCAATGCTACTAACCGATACTAAAAAAATGATTAAGTATCTTGAAAACATAAATTATCCTAAAGATAAAATCATATTTAAGGAATACAAAAAGGCTTGTCACAATGAGCATTTTTGGAGAAGTATCTTCCCTGAATTTTTATATTACACATTTAATAAGTAATAAAGTGGAAAACAAAAATCCTAAAAATTACAAAAAACTATTGACAAAAGTTTTTGATAAGAATAAAATATGATTGAAAAGCAAGGATAGGGACAGTACATGAAGTACTTTTCTTCAGAGAGTTATCGGTTGGTGAAAGGTAACGAAAAGTTTCATAGTAAATCACCCTTGAGCTGACATCTGAAATTTAGTAAGAGCGTTCGTGTGTTCTGCGTTAAAGAATAGTACATATTGGTGTATGAATTAAGTGATTGCTTTTTTGCAATAAAAAGAGTGGTACCACGGAGATTATGGTCTTCGTCTCTTTATGGGACGAAGGCTTTTTTATTTTTATTGAATAGAGGTTATTAAAATGTTGACATTAGACAAAATCTATCACGCTTCTCATGTATTGAAGAATGTTGTTAGAGAAACAAAGCTTGTTGAAGCTCCAAAAATCAACCCTGAATGTGAAGTTTATCTAAAGCCTGAATGTTTACAGCTTACAGGTTCATTTAAGCTAAGAGGTTCAGGTTATATGATTTCTCAGCTAAGTGATGAAGAAAAGGCACATGGTGTTATTGCTTGTTCTGCCGGTAACCATGCACAGGGTGTTGCACTTGCAGCTACTAAGTATGGCATTAAGTCTTTAATCTGCTTACCTGATGGTGCTCCTATTTCTAAGGTAGAGGCTACTAAGAACTACGGTGCAGAAGTTTGTATGGTTAAAGGTGTATATGATGACGCTTATGCAAAGGCTATTGAACTAAGAGATAAATGTGGTTATACATTTGTGCATCCATTTGACGATATTAATGTTATTGCCGGTCAAGGTACTATTGGTCTTGAAATTATGGAAGAAATGTCCGATGTTGACGCTATTGTTGTACCAATCGGTGGTGGTGGACTAATTAGTGGTGTTGCATTTGCTGCTAAGAAGTTAAATCCAAAGATTAAGGTTTATGGTGTTCAGGCTGCCGGTGCACCATCAATGTACAACTCAATTAAAGAAGGTAAAATCATTAAGCTTGATTCTGTTAATACAATTGCTGACGGTATCAAGGTTATGGAACCGGGTGAAAATACATTTAAGTTAGTTTCAGAATATGTTGATGAAATTGTTACAGTAACTGAGGATGAAATTTCTTCTGCTATTCTTGCACTTATCGAACAACAAAAAATGATTGCTGAAGGTGCAGGTGCAGTTTCTGTTGCTGCTGTAATGTTCAACAAGCTACCTGTTAAGGGTAAGAAAGTTGTTTGTGTTGTTTCAGGTGGTAATATTGATGTTACTATCCTATCAAGAGTTATCAAGAGAGGTCTTATGAACACAGGCAGAAGTGCTTCCCTATGTATTGAACTTATGGATAAACCGGGTCAGCTGGAAATGGTTAGTAAGATTATTGCTGATTGTGGTGGTAATGTTATTTCTGTTCATCACGAAAGAGCAAGCGAAATTGCCGACATTAACGGTTGTTACCTAAGACTTGTTCTTGAAACAAAGAACTTTGACCATATTGCTATGATTGAAAAAGCATTAAAAGATAATGGCTTTAAGCTAGTATAATTTACATATAAAGGAGTAATCAAAATGAGTGAAAAAGTTTACACAAAAAATGCACCTGATGCTATTGGCCCATATTCACAAGCAGTTAAGACAGGCAACCTAGTATTTACTTCCGGTCAGATTGCTATTAACCCAGCCAGTGGTAATGTAGAAGCTACTACTATTGAAGAACAAACTCATCAGGTTTGTAAGAACCTAAAGGCTGTTCTTGAAGAAGCAGGTACTTCCATAGACAAAGTTGTTAAGACTGTATGTTTCCTAAAGAATATGGAAGACTTCGGTGCTTTCAACGGTATTTACGGTGAATACTTTACTGAAAAACCGGCTCGTTCTTGTGTCGCTGCAAAACAGTTACCTAAGGATGTTTTGGTTGAAGTTGAAGTTATTGCTGAACTATAATAATTAATCTCTATTCACATAGCTGTCTACCGTAACGGTAGGCAGTTTTTCTTTTGTTAAATATAGATTATACCTTATCAAATTAAAGATATATCCTTATCATATAATTGATATTTATTACATAGAATTGTAAAGTGTAAGAAAAAAATTTATAAAATTTGTATATAGGTCTTGATATTTTAAACAAAAGGTTCTATAATGTTAATAAATAATTGTTAAGAATATCAATTATGACAAAGTAAGAAATTATATTTAATATAAATGGAGGTAATTAAAATGGCAAGATTTACTCTTCCAAGAGATCTTTATCACGGCAAAGGAGCTCTTGAAGCACTAAAAGATTTTAAAGGTAAGAAAGCTATCGTATGCGTAGGTGGCGGTAGTATGAAACGCTTTGGTTTCCTAGACAAGGCAGTTTCTTACCTAGAAGAAGCAGGTATGGAAGTTAAGCTATTTGAAGGTATCGAACCTGACCCATCAGTTGAAACTGTTATGAAGGGTGCTCAGGCTATGCTTGACTTTGAACCTGACTGGATTGTTGCAATGGGTGGTGGCTCACCAATTGATGCTGCAAAAGCAATGTGGATTAAGTATGAATATCCTGACATTAGTTTTGAAGATATGTGCAAGGTATTCGGTATTCCTAGTCTAAGAAAGAAAGCACATTTCTGTGCTATTTCTTCAACATCAGGTACTGCTACAGAAGTTACAGCATTCTCAATTATTACAGACTACTCAAAGGGTATTAAGTATCCTATTGCTGACTTTGAAATTACACCTGATGTAGCTATTGTTGACCCTGACCTAGCAGAAACAATGCCTAAGAAGCTGGTTGCTCATACAGGTATGGACGCTATGACACATGCTATTGAAGCATATGTTTCTACTGCTAACTGTGACTACACAGACCCTCTTGCTCTACACGCAATTAAGATGATTCAGAGCGACCTAATCGGTTCTTACAATGGTGATATGGAAAAGAGAGACAATATGCACAATGCTCAGTGTCTTGCAGGTATGGCATTCTCAAATGCTCTACTAGGTATTGTTCACTCAATGGCACATAAGACAGGTGCTGCTTTTGCTGACTATGGTGCACATATTATCCATGGTGCTGCTAATGCTATGTATCTACCAAAGGTTATTGCATTTAATGCAAAGAATGAAACAGCTGCTGAAAGATACGGTCAGATTGCTGACTTTATGCACCTTGGTGGTGACTCACTTGATGAAAAGATTTCTCTACTTATTGACCATCTAAGAGGTATGAATGATGAACTAAATATTCCTCATTGCATCAAGAACTATGGTCCTGACTCATATCCAACAGAACAGGGCTTTGTACCTGAAGATGTATTCCTAGAAAGACTACCTGAAATTGCAAAGAATGCTATTGCTGATGCTTGTACAGGTTCTAATCCTCGTATTCCTACACAGGAAGAAATGGAAAAACTTCTCAAGTGCTGTTATTATGATACAGAAGTAGATTTCTAATTTTATAACACATACTATAAAAGGCTATTACTATTGTAATAGCCTTTTTTCTTGAAAGGATGGTAATTGTTATGAAAAGAACTGTTGATGATAAGGGATTTACACTAGAGGAATTTTTACAAAATTACAAAGCTAAGGACTACCCTAAACCATCTGTAACTGCTGATATTGTTTTATTTTCTATAAAAGAAAATAAAGTTCAAGTATTACTGATAAAAAGAGGTGGTCATCCATTTCTTGACCATTGGGCATTACCCGGTGGATTTGCTGAAAGTGATGAAACAATCTTTGATACTGCAAAACGGGAACTTTATGAAGAAACTTCTATTAAAGATATACCTATCGAAGAAATCGGTGTGTTCTCTTCCCCAAACCGTGACCCAAGAAGTTGGACAATGACAGATTCATTCCTTGCTATTGTTGATAAAAACAAGATTAAGCCTATAGCCGGTGACGATGCAAAAGATGCAAAGTGGTTTGATATTAAGATTAATGACAGTGATGATAAGGTTAAATTAGTTTTAAGCAACAAGGATGAAAATGAAATTATTAATATAAAACTTGAAAAAAATATAACTAAAGGTGTTACAAAAAATAGTGCTGACTTTAAAATTATTAGCAATGATGGATTGGCATTTGACCATGGTGAAATAATTTGTAAAGGACTTACAAAAATAGGGTTCATAATTTGTTAATATTTTTTGTTTAAATACCTTGAAAAATGAAATCTTTATGTTATAATCTTTATGATAATAAGAAAGGATTAGGAGATTTTATATGAATATTAAAAAATACAGATTTGGCGAACCATTCTGTACAGACTCTACTGTAATTGATTTGCCAATTGAGAAGGAAAGCCCTGACTATATTTCTTTAAAAGAAGATAACCTATTTATCTCTATGTCACTAAATGATAGTGATGCCATTTATGGTCTTGGTGAACAAATGGGTGGTATTAACAAAAGAGGCAGAAAGTATCGTTCATTCTGTTCAGATGACCCTTGCCACACAGAAGAAAAGGAAGCACTATACGGTGCACACAACTTCTTCATTATTAGTGGTGAAACAACAGTTGGTTACTTTATTGATTTTCCGGGTACTGTTCACTACGATATGGGCTTTACTGTTGAAGATGAAATTACAATTTCACTGGAAGGTAAAGACGCTGACTTCTATGTAATTAACGGTGAAAATGAACTTGAAGTTGTTAAGAACTTTAGAGAACTAATCGGTCAAAGTTATATGCCTCCAATGTGGGCATTTGGTTATCAGCAAAGCAGATGGAGCTATGCTAACAAAGAACAGGTAGATGCAGTTGTAGATGGTTATGAAAAGGCAGATATTCCACTTGATTCTGTTATCCTTGACATTGACTATATGGACCACTACAAGGACTTTACAATTGATGACAAGGCATTCCCTAACTTCGAAAGTTATGTAGCAGAATTAAAGGAAAAGGGCATTAGACTAATTCCTATTATTGATGCAGGTGTTAGATGTGAAGATGGCTTTGATGTTTATGAAGAAGGTGTAAAGAACAACTACTTCTGCAAGGATAGAAACGGTGATGACTTTAAGGCAGCAGTATGGCCCGGTATTTGTTGTTTCCCAGATTATCTAAAGGCTGACACAAGAAAGTGGTTTGGTGACAAGTTCCATACACTAACTAACAAGGGTATTGAGGGTTTCTGGATTGATATGAATGAACCTGCTCTATTCTTCTCAATGGAAGGCTTTAAGAAAGCAGTTGACTTTGTTAAGCAGTATAACGGTGAAGACCTAGGTTGTTGGGACTTCTTTGAATACAGAGATCAGTTCTCTAAGCTATCTAACAGTATTGATGACTACAAGAATATGCACCACCTAGATGGCAAATACAGCCACTATGATGTTCATAACCTATATGGTTATATGATGACAAGAGGTGTTGGTGAATGTTTGCCAAAGGACACTCTCCTATTCTCCAGAGCATCATGCATTGGCTCACATAGATACGGTGGTATTTGGACAGGTGACAACACATCTTGGTGGAGTCACATCCTACTTAACCTAAGAATGTTACCATCACTAAATATGTGTGGTTACATTTATACAGGTGCTGACTGTGGTGGTTTTAATGGTAATGCAAGTAGAGAACTTGTAATCAGATGGATGCAATTATCTGTATTTACTCCACTATTTAGAAACCACTCTGCTATTGGTACAAGAAATCAGGAAGCATATGCATTTAGCAATAACAAGGAATTTAAGGATGTTATTGAAGTTAGATACAGACTTATTCCTTACCTATATGACCTAGCTAAGAAATGTGCTGAAAACAATGAAATGATGTTTAAGCCACTTGCATTTGAATATAAGGATGCACTATCTAAGGAAACTGATGACCAGGTTCTTCTTGGTGATGAAGCTATGATTGCACCTGTTTACGAACAGAACAAATCAGGCAGAACAGTATATCTACCTGAAGAAATGACATTCTACAAGCTTTCAGGCAACAAGGTTGTACATAAAGAGAAACTTGAAAAAGGTGTTCACTTTGTAAATGTTGCACTAAATGAAGTACCTCTATTTGTACGAAAAGGCAAGAAAATCCCACTATGCAACACAGGTAAAAATGTTGACAATCTTGACACAACAATTGTAGAATATCTAGAAGGTTAATTACTATTAATAACAAAAGCTGAGTTTGTAAAATCAAACTCAGCTTATTTTTATGCACAGAATTATAACAAAAAAGGCACTGAAAACAGTGCCTTAATTTTATCTTTTATATTTATTTGGAATAATGATTTCTGATGTATCCTGCTTTAGTTTTTTCTTCTTTGGCTTATCAGCAGGTTTTACATAATGAACATCTTTAAAATCTTCTTCATCATAATCATCACCGTAGTCCTCAGCACCACCGTGAGCTGACTTTGCATGAGAAGAAATATTCTGTGTTTCTTCAGGTTCTGCATTTGTATTGGAAGAAATTTCATCAAAGTTATCTTCTTCATCATCTTCAATAATTGCATGAGAACCACTAACATCAGATTTGTTAGATTTAACTTTTACATTAGGTAAACCTTTTCTCTTGTTTCTTATTTTCTTAATTGTAAAGATTACGAAAATTACAATACAGATTAAAGCTAATGCAAATGAAACTAATGCAAGAGTTGATGCCCAATTAAGATTATTAATGAAAGCATCCCAACCAGTAGCCTTTTCACTATTTTTAATATAGTCAAATGGGCTTGAGCTTTTACCTTTTGATTTATTTTTAGATAATTCTTTTGAGATTTTATCCCAGTCGCTATCTTTTAACTCAGTATCATCAATGTCTTTAACATTTTTGTATGTTGGAGTTGTTGTTTCTCCGGCATCAGCATTTTTATCGGTATTAGTGTTAGTATCTGTATCAGTATTAGTATCAGAATTTGTATCACTACTACCGTCTGAAACTTCACCGTTATCGTCATAGAAATTGTAACTACCAGCATTACCATCATAATTAGTGTTAGTATCGTTACTGTAATTATCAACTACCGGTGCTTCAGTATAATCCTGAGCATATGTATATGTATCAACATTATTGGCCGGTTCCTGTGACTGAGTATAAATCGGTTCTGTATTTACTACTGCCGGTGCAGTTGTATAGACTGCTTCTTGATTATTGTCAACATAGTCCTCAGCATTTGCTACTGTTGCAAATGAAAGAGTAGTAATTGACAATACGCAAACTCCACATATACAGATAAATTTCTTTAATCTATTAATCATAAAAAGTAGCTCCGTACTGTTAGAAAATTGTTTAACAAATCTTACTTAGAAGAAGTTGTTGTTGTGCTTGTCTCTTCTGGCTTTTCCCAGAACATATCAGGGTCATACTTATTAACTACAGATTCGTTTACTTCACACTTAAGTGCCTTAGCTTCTTTCTGTAGGAATTTGTTGTAATCATCATTCTTCATTTTTTGAAGAACATTCTTCCTAGTAGAATCATCCTTAGTTAGATATTCCTTTTCGCCATCCTTAGTGTTTTGCTTCTGGATAACATAAATTGTCTTGGAATCATCTTTACCGATTGTAACAGCCTTAGCTTCGTTAACTTTCATATCAACAAGCTTCTTAGCTACATCTTCACCAATTGAAGAAGAACTTAGGTTGTCCTTATCAAGTAGTTCACAACCCTTTTGAACTGTATCACTAGCCTTTGAAGAACTCTTTGTAGCCTTTAGATACTTTGTACACTGATCTTCCATTGTTGAACCGTTGTTAATAGCCTTAGCATAAGATTCTGCATCAGATGTTAACTGCTTCTGCTTCTTAGAATCATAAGCCTTTGATGTCTGCTGACCTGATTTATCAGTTGTTGTTTCTGATAGAGGTACTGTAAAGTATGTGTAGTATGTGTAGTTGTCATCAAAGAACTTCTGTAGGTCTGAGTCAGGAACTTCTTCTGAACCACCCTTACCATACATTAAATCAAATAACTTCTGCTGTTTACCGGACATATTGTACTGTAGTTCCTGATAGCTTTCCTTAGAAATACCATAAGGTTCCAGAATATCCTGTTCCGGTGTTGTTGAGTAACCCATCTGTGAGTAATACTCAGCCATATAACCCAGTGTCCAGTCCTTTTCAGCCTGTTCAGCATAAGATGCTTCATCAACTGTAGCATTTAGACTATCTAGCTTACTGTCAAGATAAAGAGCTTCTCTAAGAGTTAAATCAGCTTTATCCTTAATCCAATCAGAAGCTACTGCTTCCTTACCGTCATCATCCTTAATCTTTAAATCAAGGAAACTTTCGTCTTTCTTGTAACCATCTGCTTTCTCAGCATAAGTCTTAGCCTGGTTATAAGCATTGAAAAGAGCAAAAATATAAACACCAATTGCCTTTTCATTTTTGCCTTCTTTGTAAGACCATTGAGCCTTTGTACTGATTGGAGTACAAGCTGCTGCTGATACCATAATTGCACCTGCAACTGTACCAGCCATTACTTTTTTAATATTCTTAAAATTCATTTGATTATACCTGCCTTTAGGATAAGATAACATAATAATATAACATAAGTTGTATTATACAATAATTCAATCAAAAAGTCCATAAAAAACACTAAAAATTCATAAAATCAACGATTTTTTCTTTATTTTTGTACTTTTATGTAGGAATTTGTCTATTATTTCTCCCAGAATAATTCTGTTAAAGAACTAAGACCGTTTTTGTTCTTGTCAACTTTAAGTGTAATATATGGGTTTTCTGATGGTGTTAATATAGCTTTGCCGTTAGCATTGCCTATTAATTTATAAAGTTCCGGATTTTTCAAATCGTTTACTTTCAATATAATATTGCTTTCACTTTGCTTAATATCATAGATACCACATTCTTTTGCTTTGTTCCTTGTTAATGCAATATCACAAAGACCAATTACAGATTGTGGCATATCACCATATCTGTCACAAAGTTCATCAACTACATCATCATAGTCATCAGGAGTTTTTATATCTGCTATTCGTTTATAAGCATCAAGTCTTAGAGATAGACTTTCAATATAGCTTTCAGGAATATGGGCATCCATCTGAATATCAACAGTACATTCATTTGTATCAGTTGGTTTAATCTCTCCCTTTTCTTCCTTAACTGCTTCATTAAGTAGCTTTAGGTACATATCGTAACCAACATCCTCCATATGACCATGTTGTTGACCACTTAGGATATTACCTGCACCTCTAAGTTCAAGATCACGCATTGCAATCTTGTAACCACTACCAAACTCAGTAAACTCTCTAATTGCATTAAGTCTTCTTTGGCTAATATCAGAAAGCACCTTATGAGGGTTAAATGTAAAGTATGCATAAGCTCTACGGCTACTTCTGCCAACTCTACCTCTTAACTGATGAAGTTGAGAAAGTCCCATATTATCTGCATTTTCAATAATTAAGGTATTTGCATTTGGTAAGTCAATACCTGTTTCAATAATTGTTGTACATACAAGCACATTGATTTCTTGGTTCAACATTCTTGCCCAAATATCAGACAATTCATGTTCAGACATTTTACCATGAGCAACTGCAATTTTAGCTTCCGGTATTGCTTCTGAAATTGCAACTGCCTTTGCGTTGATACTTTCTGTATTGTTATGAAGATAGAAAACCTGTCCCCCACGCCTTAGTTCTCTTCTAATTGCTTCGTGGAGAATTGCAGGTTCATGCTCAAGTACATAGGTTTGTACCGGTTGTCTGTTGGTTGGTGCTTCTTCCAATACAGACATATCACGAATACCACTCATAGCCATATTAAGTGTTCGTGGAATAGGTGTAGCTGACAAAGTTAGTACATCAACATTCTTACAAATTTCTTTAAATCTCTCTTTATGAGCAACACCAAATCTTTGTTCTTCATCAATAATTGCAAGTCCTAAGTCGTGGAAAGTAACATCCTTTTGTACCAGTCTATGAGTACCCACTACAATATCAACTTCACCACGCTTTAGCTTTTCAACAATTTCTTTCTGTTGTTTTGCAGTTCTAAATCTACTTAGCAGTTCAATTCTTACCGGATAACCGTCAAATCTATTGATAATAGTCTGATAATGTTGCCATGCAAGGATTGTTGTTGGACAAAGAATTGCACATTGTTTACTGTCACAAACACACTTAAAGGCTGCTCTCAATGCAACTTCAGTTTTACCAAAACCAACATCACCACAAAGTAGTCTATCCATTGGAGCAAGTCGTTCCATATCACCTTTGATTTCATCAGTACATCGCAATTGGTCAGGTGTTTCATCATACATAAACTTGGCTTCAAAGTCCCTTTGCCACTCACCGTCAGGTGAAAAAGCATAGCCCTTAGCTTTCATTCGCTCTGTATACAGCTTAGAAAGTTCCTTAGCCATATCCTTTACTGCTGAACGAACTCTGGTCTTTGCTTTCTGCCATTCACTGCCACCTAGTTTAGATAACTTTACATGTTCATTATCCCTAGGACCAATGTACTTTGCTACCAAATCAAGCTGAGTTACCGGTACATAAAGTACATCACCTTTTGCATAAGTGATTTTGATATAGTCTTTCTTTACACCTTGTACTTCTAGGTTATGAATACCACTAAAGATACCTATACCATGAGTTGAATGAACTACATAATCACCATTGTTTAATTCTGATAAAGAATAAATTTCTTGACCTTGCTTTTTTCGCTGTACTTTTCTTTTAGGCTTTTGCACTGACTGACCATATGTTATTAAGTGGAAGTCAGTTTGTAATAGTTCAAAACCTGTTGACAAAGCACCTTCCATAACATAAATGTTACCTTGTTCAGCTTTCTTTAAGTCTGTTACAAACTGTGCTTTAAAACCTTTTTCTTTTAATTCTTCTGTAAGATTTCTACCTGACTTTTCTGTACCTGCAAGAATTGCAACAGTAGTTCTTTCCTTAAAGAATTCATTTAAATCTTCACAAAGTACAGTTAATAAACCATTCCATGGTGCAACTTGCTTTACATTAAATGAAACAATATCACTTAAAGGTAAATCAAAATGACCACTGGTAAAGTTATCCATAAAAATTGTATGTCTGGTGTTTACAATTTCCAAAAATTCCTTATAGTCCATTGAGAACTTATCAAGACCTCTGCAAAGAATACCATCTTCAAAGTATTCTTTCATATCCTCTTTATACTGAAATTCCATAGACTTTACTCTATCAGAAATATTAGTGTGTTCACTGATAAAGATAAAATCTTCTTCATCAACATAGTCAAGGACAGTTGCAGGTTTCTTATATACTAAAGAAATGTACTTATCAAGGATAGTTAGGTTTACACCATTGGCAATATTTTCAGCCTCTCTATAGAGAGTTTCCTTTGCTTTTTCAGTTTTTTCACTTCTTAGTAAATTAGCTTTCTTAACTATTTTTTCAGAAAGTTCTGCTTTGTTTTCCACAAGAATTTCATTTGATGGGGAAAGTAAAATACTATCCACCTTGTCAAATCTTCTTTGGGTAAGAATATCAAAATGGTTGATAGAGTCGATTTCATCACCCCAAAATTCTACACGAACAGGGTTTTCGCTATCCGGTACAAATAAATCAAGAATACCACCTCTCAGTGCAAATTGACCTGTACCCTCAACCATATCTGTACGCTCATAACCAAGCAAATTAAGAGCCTCTACACATTGTTCTGTAGAGATTTGCTGACCTTGTTTTAAGTGAAGTGTAGCTTTTTTTAATATTTCCGGTGGAATAGTATATTGAAGTAATGCATCAATTGTACCTACCACAATATCACATTCACCTGTTAAAAGTTTTGTAAGAACCTTTAACCTTTGGTGTTCGTATTCCCTGGAAATACCACTAACTTCTCTAAAATTAAAGTCTCTTTGAGGATATACACAAGCCTTGTAACCCATCATACATAGGTCATTACAAAATACTTGTGCTTCCTTTTCATCACCGGCAACACAAAAAGCTCTGGCATCGTTATAATGACAGAGCGTTCCTATGATATTTGATTTAAAACCTGAATTAAGTGCTGTTACTGCAACTGCACCTTTTAACTTTGCATAAGAATTTAGTTTTTGAAAATTCTTTAACTGTGCAACACAATCAAATAAAAATTCCATTATTCACCTGCATATTATTAGGTTAGGAATTAAACAAATTCATTGCCTTATCAACATTACCGTCAATAATGTACTTAATAGCCTCACAACAATTATCGGCCATTTTATCAATCAGTTTAATTTCGTCACCTGTAAATTTTGAAAGAACCCAAGCAGCCAAATCATAGTCTGGATGAGGTTTCTTTCCTATACCTACCTTTATGCGAGGGAAAGTATCTTTACCACTTAGATAAATAATGTTCTTAACACCATTTTGTCCACCGTGGCTACCTTTTCGGCGTATTCTCATCTTTCCAACATCAAGGGATATATCATCAAATATTAATATCACATTCTCAGGGGGGATTTTGTAGAAATTCATAGCCTCTACAACAGCTTGACCACTATTATTCATATATGTCTGTGGTTTCATTAGTAAAACCTTTTTACCGTCAATAGTACATTCACCTACAAGTGACTTGTACTTAATACGGTTTACATCACAAGAAAACTTTTCTGCGATTTTATCAAGACAGATAAAGCCTGTGTTGTGACGGGTATTCTCGTACTTTTTGTCCGGATTACCAAGACCAACAACCATATATTCAATAGAAGAACTAAATTTCTTTTTACCAAACATTTTATCACCTAAAAAATAAAGGGGCACTAAAGAGCACCCCTTAAAAAGTTAAAATAATTATCAATTATGAGTTGATTGGAGAAACAGGCTTGTCAGAATAAATTCTTTCAATAGCTTCTGCAAATACAGGAGCAACAGGAAGAATAGTGAACTTATCAAGCATCTTGTCTTCTGGGATAGGCACTGTATCAAGAAGAACAACTTCCTTAATAGGACTCTTCTTAATTCTGTCAATAGCAGGACCTGATAGAACTGCGTGAGTTGCACAAGCAGTAACATCAACAGCACCACCCTTTTCGATGATAGCTTCAGCAGCGTTACATAGTGTACCGGCTGTATCAATCATATCATCAACTAGGATAACTCTCTTGCCCTTAGCATCACCAATAATGTTCATAACTTCAGAAACATTAGCTTTCTGGCGTCTCTTATCAATAATAGCAAGACCACAACCGATTTTAGCTGCAAAGTTTCTTGCTCTTGTAACTGAACCAAGGTCTGGGGAAACAACAACATAATCATCTGCGTTTGTACCCATCTTTTCTCTCATATGTGCTGCAAGAATTGGAGCACCGATTAGGTGGTCAACAGGAATGTTGAAGAAGCCCTGAATCTGATTTGCATGAAGATCCATTGTTAGGATTCTGTCAGCACCGGCAGCAGTAATAATATCTGCACAAAGTTTAGCTGAGATTGGATCTCTAGCCTTTGCTTTTCTGTCCTGACGAGCATAACCGAAGTAAGGCATAACTGCAGTAATTCTACCGGCAGAAGCTCTCTTCATAGCATCAATCATAATTAGCATTTCCATAAGATTATCATTTACAGGTGTACATGTTGACTGTACAATAAAGCAATCAGAACCTCTTACAGACTCGTTAAGTGAAACTGCAATTTCACCGTCAGAGAATGTACAGCAATTGCTTTTTCCAAGTGGAAGTCCAAGACAACCTGCGATTCCCTGTGCTACATCCTTATTAGATGAGCCGGAGAAAATCTTAATGTCTTTACCATTGAAATTCATTTTTTAATCCCCTTACCTATGTTTGTTTTTAGTTTATATATAAAATTTAACAAGTAAATTTAATACCTTATTTATAGCCTTTGCTCTTAGCAATTTCGTTAAGTTCCTTTAACTGTTCAGGGTCATTAGCACCTAAAACAGTATCAGGGTTGCTTGAAACAAATGCTGAAACAACTTCATTCTTATCTAATAGAAGTTTTAGTGCATCAGGAAGATAATATTCCTTAGCATTGTTATCACTTTTAATTTCGCCTAAAACAGAAAGTAACTTTTCGCAGTTAAACCAAAAACCACCTGAGTTGATTTCATTAATTTTCTTTTCTTCTTCGTTACAATCTTTCTGCTCAACAATTTTTAGGAAATTGTTGTTTTCATCTCTGACAATTCTACCGTAACCTGTAGGGTCAGAAACTTTAGCTGAAATTACTGTTGCAACACTACCCTTTTCTGTATGAAGAGCAAGTGCATCGGAAATAGTCTTTGCATCCATAAAAGGAGCATCACCGTTTAGAATAACAACATTGCCACTGTGCTTTTCCAAAAAATCCTTAGCCATCATTACTGCATGACCTGTACCAAGACGCTCAGCTTGATAAACAGTTTCTACTTCAAAAGGAAGCGAACTTACAAATTCATCAATACATTCCTTCTTGTAGCCTTTTACTACACATATGTCATCAACACCGGCTGACTTTACTGAGTCGATAACCCATCTTAACATTGGCTTTCCCAAAACTTCTGACATTGGTTTAGGAAGGTTACTTTTCATTCTTTTACCTTCGCCACCTGCCAAAATAATTGCACAGTTACTCATAATATACTCTCTCTTTCTATGCTATACACATAATAAGACACTACTATTATCCCACAATTCCTCAAATTTTCAAGTACAAATCCAAAAAAACTGAAAAAATTCTTAAATTTTTAACATATTACACAATATACATTACAAAAAATCTCCACTTTTTATAAGAAATATTTTTCCAAAAATGTGGCTATTTTTTTATTTTTTTGTTATAATTATTCCTAGACTAAGAAAGTCTGCAATAAAACTGCAGGTGAATTACTTAGTGGTTAATTTTATACTTTTACAGGAGGATTCAAACTATGAGTCACAAGTATGTGTACCTTTTTAAAGAAGGTAACAAGGACATGCGTAATCTTCTAGGCGGTAAGGGTGCTAACCTAGCTGAAATGACAGGTCTAGGCCTACCAGTACCACAGGGCTTCACAATTACAACAGAAGCTTGTACAAAGTACTATGAAGATGGCAGAAAGATTAATGATGAAATCCAGGCTGAAATCATGGAATACATCATCAAGATGGAAGAAATCACAGGTAAGAAGTTTGGTGATAAGGAAAACCCACTACTAGTTTCTGTTCGTTCAGGTGCTAGAGCTTCTATGCCGGGTATGATGGATACAATCCTTAACCTAGGTCTAAACGAAGATGTTGTTGCTGTTATGGCTGAAAAGTCAAACAACCCTCGTTGGGCATGGGACTGCTACAGAAGATTCATTCAGATGTATTCTGACGTAGTTATGGAAGTTGGTAAGAAGTACTTTGAAGTTCTTATTGACGAAATGAAGAACAAGAAGGGTGTTACTCAGGACGTTGAACTAACTGCTGAAGATCTACAGGAACTAGCAGAACAGTTCAAGGCTGAATACAAGAAGCAGATTGGCGTTGACTTCCCTACTGATCCTAAGGAACAGCTAATGGGCGCTATTGAAGCCGTATTCCGTTCATGGGATAACCCAAGAGCTAACGTTTATAGAAGAGATAACGATATCCCTTATTCATGGGGTACTGCAGTTAACGTACAGGCAATGGCATTCGGTAACATGGGTGACGATTGTGGTACAGGTGTTGCATTTACAAGAGACCCATCAACAGGTGCTAAGGGTCTATTCGGTGAATTCCTAACAAACGCACAGGGCGAAGACGTTGTTGCAGGTGTTCGTACACCAATGCACATTTCTGAAATGGAACAGAAGTTCCCAGAAGCTTTCGCACAGTTCAAGACAGTTTGTAAGACTCTAGAAGATCACTACAGAGATATGCAGGATATGGAATTTACTGTTGAACACGGTAAGCTATATATGCTACAGACAAGAAACGGTAAGAGAACAGCTCAGGCTGCTCTAAAGATTGCTTGTGACCTAGTTGACGAAGGCATGAGAACAGAAGAAGAAGCTGTTGCAATGATCGACCCTCGTAACCTAGACACACTACTTCACCCACAGTTTGATGCTACAGCTCTAAAGGCTGCTACACCAATGGGTAAGGGTCTTGGTGCTTCTCCGGGTGCTGCTTGTGGTAAGATCGTATTCACAGCTGATGACGCTACTGCTTGGGCAGAAAAAGGCGAAAAGGTTGTTCTAGTTAGACTAGAAACATCTCCAGAAGACATCACAGGTATGAAGGCTGCTGAAGGTATCCTAACAGTTCGTGGTGGTATGACATCTCACGCTGCTGTTGTTGCTCGTGGCATGGGTACTTGCTGTGTATCCGGTTGCTCAGACATCAATATGGATGAAGACAACAAGGTATTCACACTAGCAGGTAAGGAATTCCACGAAGGCGATCCAATTTCAATTGACGGTTCAACAGGTAACATTTATGACGGTATCATCCCAACAGTTCCTGCTTCAATTGCCGGTGAATTTGGTAGAATTATGACTTGGGCTGACAAGTACAGAACTCTAAAGGTTAGAACAAATGCTGATACACCTGAAGATGCTAAGAGAGCTAAGGAACTAGGTGCTGAAGGTATTGGTCTATGCCGTACAGAGCATATGTTCTTCGAAGAATCAAGAATTGCTGCATTTAGAGAAATGATCTGTGCAGATACAGTTGAAGAAAGAGAAAAGGCTCTAGATAAGATTATGCCATATCAGCAGGGCGACTTTGAAGCTCTATATGAAGCTCTAGAAGGTAACCCAGTTACTATTCGTTTCCTAGATCCTCCTCTACACGAATTCGTACCAACTGAAGAAGCTGACATTGAAGCTCTAGCTAAGGCTCAGGGTAAGACAGTTGATCAGATTAAGGCTATCATCAACGGTCTACACGAATTCAACCCTATGATGGGTCACCGTGGTTGTCGTCTAGCAGTTACATATCCTGAAATTGCTAAGATGCAGACAAAGGCAGTTATCAAAGCTGCTCTAAACGTATCTAAGGCTCATCCTGATTGGAACTTAGTTCCTGAAATTATGATCCCACTAGTTGGTGATGTTAAGGAACTTAAGTTCGTAAAGAAAGTTGTTGTTGAAACAGCTGACGCTGAAATTGCTGCTGCAGGTACAGATCTAAAGTACGAAGTTGGTACAATGATCGAAATCCCAAGAGCTGCTCTAACAGCTGACGAAATCGCTAAGGAAGCTGAATTCTTCTGCTTCGGTACTAACGACCTAACACAGATGACATTTGGTTTCTCAAGAGACGATGCAGGTAAGTTCCTAGATTCTTACTATGACAACAAGATTTATGAAAACGATCCATTTGCAAAGCTAGACCAGACAGGTGTTGGCAAACTAATGGAAATGGCTGTTGAACTAGGTAAGAAAGTTAGACCGGATATGCACTGCGGTATCTGTGGTGAACATGGTGGTGACCCAACATCTGTTGAGTTCTGTCATAAGATTGGTCTAGATTATGTATCTTGCTCACCATTCAGAGTTCCAATCGCAAGACTTGCTGCTGCTCAGGCTGCAATCGCTGAAAAGAACTAATCACTACTTGTAAAAGTATTTTAGGGGGTTGCCCATATGGACAGCCCCCATTTTTATATTTATTTTGAGTATTCATTCGAATACTCTTTTTTTATATTGTGCCGCTTACAGTAATAGTTGAAACTCCAGGTGTTATGCTAACTGCACCTGTCGTGTCATCCCTTGTAGTTGTAGCAGAAGGAACTGTAATTGCCCCAGCTTTTGTTTCAAATTCGCCTGTTGTAGTGTTATATTCATATTCATTACCTTCTGTCCAAGGAGTTCCATTGTATGTAACTTCTATATCAGAAAGTATAGGGTCAAATTTATCTGTCAAAATAACATTATCAGCTGCGACTATTGCTACATTTCCCCTATTCTCAATGGTAAATGTGTAAGTTACTCTACCGTTATTTTCTACAACAATTGGTGTAAGTGCCTTTGTAATTGAAAGCATTGGTTCAGACTCAGGAAAAACTGTTTCATTTGCAGTAATAGGTGTATTAATGCCATCACCAATTACTGAAACAGTATTTTCTATTGAGCTTTCCAGATCAAGTGGTGCAAACTGATTTGTCCTAACTTTATATACAATAATAACAGTACCACCTGCCGGAATAGATATTCCGGTAATAGTTAGTGGTGGACCTACTGTAACTGTTGGTGTATTTTGAAGAACCCCATTTACATAATAAAGAATTGCACCTTGGATATACTCTAGTGGTACTAATGAGAGTTCATTATAATCATACTCACCTAAATTATCCGTTAAGATTAAGTTACTAATTGAAGTTGAACCTGAATTTCTTATTGTCATAACATAGTTTATTTCACTATCTGCATAATATCTATCTAAAACTGCAGTCTTTGTAACAGTTATCTTCTCAACAATTTCACCGATTGTAATATTAGAATTTACTGTTTTTCCATTATAGGCTAATGTAGCCTGATTATAAAAATTTGCCATACATACATTCTCCATTTTTAATTTTCTGGGTAATAACCCTAATATATAATATGGACTTAAATATTAATGTTGACAAAAAAGGACTATTGCATAAACAATAGTCCTTGATTTACTATATCATTTAATCAGTTAAGTGACATATTGAAGATTTTCTTATCTTCCCCACCTGTTGACTTATAAGTAAAAGTAACTGTTAAAAGTCCCATCTTTGAGTTATTAGGGTCTTCCTCAATATGAGCATCTGTACATTTTACTGAATTAACCTGATTGTTAACTGCAGTTGTAATTTCTTTCTTTAGCTTAGCATTTAGCTGGTCAGTGACCTTACCGTTAGCAGTTGACATAATCTTAAGTGCATCACTACCTGTAGTTTTGCCGTCCTTAGTTGTCTTTGGAGAAGCAATAACAAAGTAAACTTTCTGTTCAATAGTTTCATAATTTGTTGGAAACTTATCAGTATCAACCTGTGGCTGAGATACTGTAGCATTCTCAACATCATCAGTATTCTGCTGAACTGTATCGCCATCAGATACATAAGCACCCTGAGCGCTACTTGAGTTATCCTCATCATTACAACCTGCAAACAACATCATTGTTGTAAAGGCAACTAAACAAAGTGATAGTGCTAAAATCTTTTTCATAAATTTCATTTCGTTTTCCTCTCTAAATAAATATTTTTCCCTATTATAATAACACAAAATTGTGAACAATTCTATATTTTTTCTTTATTTTATTTGCACAAATTTCGAATAAAATATTTATATAAAACAACTAAAGAAAAAGGGAATGGTTGCCCATTCCCTAAAAACCATTTATGAACCTGCTGATTTGTAATTACTAATACCTTTGTTCCACACAAAGATTGAAACTAAGAATAAAGCAGTAGAAATTTCGACTACATTTTCATTATTAAAGTCGATTTTCATATCATACTTAGTAGTACTGTCATCTTTTACATTAGTGCCTTTGTAGATACTTTTAATTAGACTTACAAATTCTTTTCGCTTATCGTCTGTTAAAGTAGTGGTTTTGTTGTTGTAGGTAATCAGCACCTTACTACTGTTAACATCAAAAACATTTAATGCATCTTCTCCACCTTTTAAATTATTACAACCTACCATAATTACAACCAATACAAGTGATAAACATAATAATAAAATTTTTTCATAATAATCTATCCGAAATTTTATAAACCCTTTGGTATCATATATTTAATCCACTTTTAATACATCGCATTATTTTGGTACTGTCAATAGTATTTTACAAATGTGTAAAGGGCAGTTTCTAATAAAAGAAACTGCCCTTGGAGGAGATATAAAACAAATAATTTTTTATCTTTATTTGTCAGTTGTTTTTGTTGTTTTCTTTTCAGCTACTTTTTCAGTTTTAGCCTGAGCCTTTGGTTCAGCTTTAGCTTCAGCCTTTGGCTTTTCTTCAACCTTAGATTCTGCTTTTACTGCTTTCTTCTCAACCTTTTCTTCTGTAGCTTTTACAGTTTTCTTTGTTGCCTTTTTAGCAGTAGTTTTCTTTGTAGTTGTTTTTGTAGCTGTCTTAGTTGTTTTCTTTGTTGTAGTCTTCTTAGCAGGTGCTTTCTTAGTTACCTTTTCTTCCTTCTTTTCTTCTTTTTTCTTAGGTTCAGGTAACTTTTCAACACACTTAAAGAACATAGCACTCATTGGTGGGATTGATAAATCAATACTCCAATTAGAATCATGTCTTGGCTTTTCTTCGCACATAATTCTCTTACCATTTGTAATACCGTAACCACCATATTCTTCATCATCAGTATTGAATACTTCTTCATATACACCATAGAATGGTACACCGATTCTGTAATCAACTCTGTGCATTGGCTGGAAGTTAAATACACAAATAATGTTATTGCCGTCTTTATCAATTCTACGGAATGCAATAATTGACTGAGTATAGTCGTTGTGGTGAATCCACTGGAAGCCATCCCAGTTAGTATCAATTTCGTGCATTGGTCTTTCTGTAATATAGAAATGATTTAGCTTAGAAACAAAGTCCTTTAATCTCCAATGCTTTTCATATTCTAGAAGATTCCACTGAATACTTTCTTCTGCGTTCCATTCATCAAACTGTCCAATTTCTGAACCCATAAATGTTAGCATTTTACCCGGATGAGCAGCCATATAAGCTAAGAATAGTCTTACACCGGCAAACTTCTGGTCATAGTCACCCGGCATTTTATTGATTAGAGAACCCTTACCATAAACAACCTCATCATGAGAAATTGGTAAGATAAAGTGTTCGCTAAAGCAATACATAAATGAGAATGTAAGGTTATCATGGTTGAATGGTCTCCATAATGGATCAAGTGACATATAATGAAGCATATCGTTCATCCAACCCATATTCCACTTATAGTCAAATCCTAAACCACCATCATCAACTGGACCTGTAACCTTTGGCCATGATGTGCTTTCTTCGGCAATCATCATTGTATGAGGGTGATACATATGGATAACTGTATTTAGTCTTTGTAAAAATGCAACTGCCTCTAGGTGTTCCCTGCCACCATACTGGTTAGGAACCCACTCACCATCTTGACGATTATAGTCAAGGTATAGCATTGAAGCAACTGCATCAACACGGATACCATCAATGTGGTAAGTATCTACCCAATACATAGCTGATGAAATTAGGAATGAAATTACTTCATATCTTGAGTAATCGAATACATATGTACCCCATTCTTTATGTTCACCTTTACGGCTATCAATATATTCATAACAAGCTGTGCCGTCAAAACGACCTAAGCCATGAGCATCCTTAGGGAAATGAGCAGGAACCCAGTCAAGGATAACACCGATACCGGCCTTGTGACATTCATCAACAAATGCCATAAAGTCATGTGGTGTACCATAACGAGAAGTTGGAGCATAGTAACCTGTTACCTGATAACCCCAGCTACCGTCAAATGGGTATTCTGTAATAGGCATAAGTTCTACATGAGTATAACCCATTTCCTTTACATAAGGAACAAGTTCTTCAGCAAGTTTGCGATAGTTAAATACACTACCGTCCATATACTTTCTCCAAGAACCTGCATGAATTTCGTAAATATTCATTGGCTTTTCTAGGTGGTTTGATGACTCCTTGTCCTTAATCCACTGGTCATCTTCCCATTCAAAGCCACTTAAATCATAGAACATAGATGCATTATCCGGTCTTGTCTGAGAATGGAAAGCATATGGGTCGGACTTTAGTTGTCTTTCGTTCCAAGGTGTTTCAACACAATATTTATAAATATCGTACTGCTGAATACCCTCGATGAAAAGTTCCCAAACACCGGCTTCACTGATTTTGTACATATAGTTAGCATCGTTATTCCAACCGTTGAAGTTACCAACAACAGAAACAGAGAGAGCATTTGGTGCCCATACTCTGAAAACTACACCATCACGATTATCCCAATTAACTCTATGAGCACCCATAAACTCATAGGCTCTAACAGAATCTCCTGCATGGAATAGTTCGAGGGGTGTACGAGAATCATTAAATTTGTAATCCATTTATATTAACACTCCTTCAATGTGTACAACTTACATTCAATAAGTATATTTTATCAATTTTTTTATTATAATTCAATACATTTTGAAAAACTTACATATAAATTTTGCGACATATTTTGTGCAAATTCCACAATTAGCAATGTTTTTCAAAATTAATATTCCATTCAAGAATAAATACCATGAAGAAACTGATGAATAATCATATCAACTGCTGATTTATCCATCTTAGGTTCTTTCTCTGAATGATATTCATACATATGGAAACCAATCATACCAAGGAAAGTTGTTGCAAATTGGTTTTCCCTACCGTTCATATTACCAAGTAAACCTCTGGCATTTATGAAAATCGACTTTACAATGTTATTTATCTCTGTACAATGGCGAATAAAAGCATTGTTAAATTCACTCATTGGTGGGCTATACTGCATTGTCATTAACATTAGGTAAAGGTGTAAATTCTCGCAACCTTCTGATACATAGCAATAAGCAAAATTATGAAGACTGTCTTCAAAGGAACTGCTACTGTTAACTACTTCCCTAAGTTTTACAACTACAGGGTCAATGTACTGTTGCATTATACCCTCAAGAATACCGGACTTGTTCTTAAAATGATAATAAAGTGCCGGTTTGGTTAACTCGCATTTGTCAGCAATTTCCTGAACACCTACTGCGTCATAGCCTTTTTCATAAAATAATTCTATTGATACTTGTAATATTTTCAGCCGTGTTTGTTCATTAGCCATAATACCACAACCTTATAATGTATATTATTATTTTACCGAACGGTAAGTATAAAGTCAATAGTAAATAAACATTTTCTTAAATAATTTATAAATATAATATTCTACAAAAGAAAAATCCTTTCATTGACTAAACAATAAAAGGACTTTTCGATTATTAAATTTAAAATTATACGCAATATTTCTTGTTAAAAATTCAAAGTAAACTACTTTTTATAAAAATGAAAATCACAACAATCTCCACCATAACCTAGAGTTTTTGTTCGTTTAAAACCTATTTTCTTTAGTCCACCGTATGTAATATCATCAACATCACAAAATAAAGGACAAAGTTCTTCACAATCATTTTCCACACAAGCAGTATGCCACAGGCATTTTTTCATTGTAACATCGAAGTAATCTTTTCCGTAATTTTGTTCACTTACCCATAAATCACTTTTACGCACAACCTTAAGAAATACACTGCTGTAAATCTTATAGAAAAAAGGTACAAGCTCCATTTTTGCAGTAGAAGAATGTTTCTTCTCTGCTACTTCATTAATCATATAATTTTGCATATAATTATGTACATCTTCATTGGATAAATCAGCTTTTAACAAAGTCTTATACAAAGCAATACGAGGAAGTATTGTAGTGATAAGGGTATTCATCTGATTTTCTGTTTTATTGTGAGTGTTTTTTATTAGAACATTCAGTATTTTTTCTTCATTACTAAAAAGTTCAGTTCCCTTTTCTTCACCAAATTCTCTAACTAAATATCCTTTAATCTGCTTTTGTTGCTTAATTTTCATTATATACACCTCACAAATTAATTCTATAAAGTAAAATACACTATTTATGATTTTGTTTTATCTTGTTATCAAACATACTGTCTCAATGTGGCTCGATTCTCCAACGAGTAACGCATTTCGTACCCAATGTACAAGAGAATAGTGGAACACCTATTTTCGCCTAAAAATGGGTATGTCGAACCGATTAAAGCCTTGAGTTGCCTTGTTCATCAAACAAGGCAATATCTCAATTGTTCTTACTTTTTCATCTTTAGCTGTTCTTTGAACATTGTTGACATAGCATATTTTCCCTTTTTACTACCAAGATCATCAATGCTCATGTCTCCTTTGAAAACCAATTCCATAATTCCTATGTATGCCTCACCAAGTGCCGCTGTAATAACTCCAGCTGTTCCTGCTGATATTACACCACCAACCACAGTTCCTGCTCCTGGTATGAATTTCAACAAGTTAGTAACTACAGTCTTTCCTAACAAAGTTGCACCACCCGCACCAATTGACGATGACAACAGTGCAGTGATAACGCTCTTATTTACATCAAAACCAAATATTACTGTAATTGAAGCTATCATACCTAATTGAGTAGGTATCAGTAATGCACAGTCAGAAAACGGAATAGGTGCAGCTCCTTCACCTGCCGCTGCAACTGATGCTGTTGCTACTGCTGCCTGTGCACGGCGCTTTTTTTCTTCTAAACATGCAATCTGAACATGTTGAAGTGTGTCCATCAACTCATCTGGAAGAACCTCTCCCATTACCTTGATTAACACATCTAATCCGTATGCTTTAGCAACACCTAAATCTTCAATCTCATAATCTTCTGCAAGCACAGGAATTATCTGGATAATATCCAAGTTTTCATTCAATAACACTTGTCTCATTTCCTGTGCTTTTTTCTTTGAAAATGATTGTGTAAGCACAACGATAATCGGAACTTGTGTGATTTGATTCTCCATTGAGAGTTCTCTTAACCACTCAATTTCTTCTGGCTCAATTCTATTTGAGGCAGTATTGATACAATACCAAATACAGTGAATAGCCTTATTTATATCTTGAGTAGCAAGCCCTTTACTGATTGTATCCATTACCTCTTGCTTTACTTCTGCCTGAACTTCTTTTCCAAGTTCAAACCCTCTCGTATCATAGATTGCAAGTGGTACACCTTTTTTTGTGATTTTTCGCATATGCGATGTTACTGGCTTACCCATTCCAGTGTCAGCAAGTTTCTCCTTGAATACAGAATTGATCAAGGTACTCTTACCGACACCAGTTTTACCAGCAACTATTATATTAAGTGTGTTTAGGTTCTTGATTTTCTCTGCTATTGCATTAATTGCTTCTTGGGCAATTTTTTCAGCATCAATTCCAGCCATTATTCTTTCTCCTTTGTTTCTTCATTAAATGGCACTATTTCAGGCCCCATTTCATTGAAGTCAATTTCATCATTTTTCAACGATTTTTTATATGCTTTATTTCCATACTTTTGGATGAGTGGTGGAATAAAAATGAATCCTGCTACTGTGAATGCACTACCGGCAACAAACCACGCCACTTTGCTATATCTATCTTTTTTCTTTTTATCTTTCATACTTTGCCTCCCATAAGAGTCCTTGTAAATTTTGCGAATTTCCTATAATAGAATGTCCTTTAATGCCTTGCTCATCAATTCCTGACGTTTCTCCATAAACTCTTCAAAATTTGAAAGTTCATAAGAAATATCTCCCGGAAGGTACTTAGCATTTTCACTATTTTCAGTAATCTTCAACCAATCAACGAGTGGTGTGGCATTCTTAGATTCATTCTCTCTGCCTTCGAGCAACTGAAGGTTTGCTAGTGTATTCCTTCTTCTTCGCCAATCTTCTTTAGTATCATCATCAATCACTGTTCCGTCCGGTAACACTAAGTCTTTAATCTTTCCTTCTTCAAATCCTGTATACGGATGCATATGATCTTGATGGAATCCCTTCTGACTATATTTCAAATTTGGATACAGAAGAGATAACAACATAAATGTATAGGCACCAATCTCATATGTATCAAACATTGCATCAATCTCATCCGCAGTATATCTAAGAGTTCTGTCGCCTGTGAATCTAATCCCATTTAGATTTTTCATGCTAAATGAATTAGATGGTGCAGCCTTCAATGCCTCTCTTATGCTTGTCAGTGCAGAGTTTGATGCGGTACCAAAAATCTGTCTTACCTGTGCGATTACAATATATTTTCTTAATTCAGCTTTACTGCTTGAATCGAAATTACCACCTTTGTATCTGTAGTAAACCATAGGAGAAACAGCCACATAAGAAATCATGTTCTCTGAGTTGAATCCGAACTCATTTAACAAATCAACTGTATCCTTGATGGCTTTTCGGATTGAGTCCCAGTTTTCTTTGATTTTTAGTACACTGTCTTTTTTGAATGTTTCTACTTTTAATGCTACGGACATATCTAAAAGATACAAACAGGTACGCATTATAAAGTCATTAGAGAACTTGAATCCTTCGCCTTTCTTATTTATTTCAGAAAGCAACTCATCAATTTCATCCCTTGCCTTATCCCAATGAGAAACAATAGTAGAGAATAGCAAGTCACTCTTTGAAAGAATGGTTCCACCAGAATTTACTCTAACGAAAATATCCAATACACTGTCTATCGAATCTTTTTCTACTTCAAAGTAGTTGATAATTTCATCAGTAACAAGTCTTGTATGTAAAAGCAAAATGTTCTTTGTTGCAACTTTATCGGTTGCCCAGCCATTTGGAATGATGACTTCTGTTAATAAATCTTCAGCAGAATACTTAAGGATATCTTTTACTAAATACCAAATCTTATCATCCTTATTCTTTGCAGCCTCATCCACTGTTAAAAATCTGAATTCATAGGAAATATCCTCGTCATCAGTTTTTTCGCTATGCAAATCAAAGTAAAGTTCCTTCTTTGGAAAAGCATCATCGTTCTTCCATCTTTTGTTTGGAAGTTTTCTGCTCATACTTCCTTGCAACGCTATATACAAAGAAGTCAATCTCTGCTGCCCATCTAAAACTGCCCAGATAGTTTCATCTCCACTACCAATTGGGAACGGCTGTGGTGCAGCAGGATTCTTATACATATCTCTGTCATGGTAATCTTTTATAAATTCATACATTGAATATTCTTTTTGGTTTACAATTGTCTTCTTTACTTTCCAAAACAAGAAAGTACCAATAGGATACCCAAGCATGACTGAATCTAACAGTCTTGTAATTTGCGAGTCACCCCACACATATTTTCTCTGAATAGCAGGCAGATATATCCTTCTGCTATTCACATCGTCTATTATTGCTCTTATACTCTTCTTTTCGTATGCCATGATAAACCTCACTCATTACTCGTTTTTATCTGCTCTCCGTTTGGGAAGATAAATGACTGTTCAAATATAACTTTCATCACATTATTAAATACATGTTTCATATCTTCAAAAAGCCAGAACTCACCTAAGTTTTTTTCCAAAATTCTACGAAATCTAGATATACTCATAAGTTAGAAACTCCTATTCTTTATATTAATAAAACATCTAATCACATTAGATTTATCATAACTCTACATATTTCAATTTTTCTAACCATACTTTATACATTTGTTAATAAGACCACACACTCAATGTGGTTTGTATGAGGGAACATATCCACAGGTTGGATTTTGGTAACGGAATAATCTTTTGTAGTTAGATAATGCAAGTCTCTTTCCAAAGTTTCAGGGTTACAACTTACATAGACGATTTTATCCGGTGAAAGCTCACAGAGAGAATCTAGGAATTCTCTACCACAACCTGCTCTTGGTGGGTCAACAAAAACAACATTTGGTGAAGTTACTTCTTCACTTGCCATTTCTGTCATAAATTCACTGGCATCTTTACAATAGAAATTTATGTTACTCTTCTTATTAAGTTCTTTATTTTTCTTAGCATCTTCAACTGCTTGAGGGTTAACCTCTACACCTACTACACTTTTAACATATTTTGATGCTACAAGACCAATTGTACCTATACCACAATAAGTATCCAGCACAACATCATCCTTATTAAGCTGAGCAAATTTAATTGCAGTTTTGTAAAGGACTTCTGTTTGAAGTGAATTCACTTGGTAAAATGACTTTGGTGAAATTTCAAACTTACAACCACATAATACATCCATAATTGTACCTTTGCCGTAAAGCACCTTTTCATAAGAACCCAGTTTCATTTTTGTAGGGTTAGGGTTTATGTTATGGACAATAGTTGTAATCTTTGGGAATAGTTTAAGAACACCTTTGACAAACTCTTTTTCTTTAGGAAATTTACCTTTAGCAGTAACAACTGTTAATAGAATTTCACCGGTATTTTGAGCAGTACGGACTAAAATATTTTTGAAAAAGCCTTTGTCTGTTTTAGGGTTATAGATAGAAATATTTAGGTTCTTTAGAACTGTTTTTACTGCAATGGCAATCTTGTCACTACGCTTGCTGTTTAACAGACAATGCTCAACACCGACAATACCGTTATTTGATGACTGAAAAACACCACTGATTATTCTGCCACCTTTTGTTGTACGGTACACAGTCTGAACCTTATTTCTATAATTATAGGGTGAATCCATACCTATAATTTTCTTAACATTACAAAATTGTGAAAGGCATCTTTCTACTTTATTTTGTTTCCAACTTAGTTGTTGTTCATATGGCATATTCATTAGCTGACAGCCATTGCACTTTTTATATACAGGACAAATTAATTCTTTTTCCATCTTAAAAACTCTTTTCTCTATTTTTTATCATTATAACATAATAATGTGGAAATAGATACTTTTAATTATATGGTTTCACTATTGTAATCAATTAAAAAACTGCACAACTTAATGTGCAGTTAGTTCATATTCTTTTTCATATAATTTTTTATCTTGTCTCCACATAAAGAAAACTCTTGATAATAGGATAATCACAACACTACCTACAAATATTTGAAGTGGATATGTTATTACACTACTTTGAGGGATTATCATACTTAGTATTGTAATTGCACCAACAGGTGGCATATACATTTTTGTGTAGGTTAAAATCAAAAGCATTATTAATGTAGCAATTAAGGCTGAAACTGTTAGTGGTAATTCTAATTTTATTGTTAATAAATATCTAGATAATGAACCTACTAAAGCACAACCTGTTATAACCAAAACAGTTTTTATAGGTTTGTTTCTCACTTTATTTCTTGGTCGAGAGAACTCTGTAAATGCTACTAAAAGTGGTGGTGCAATGATAAATTTATAGTTAAAATAAATTGCCACAAAACCAACAATAGCAACACAAACTATCCTTAGTGCAGTATCAATAATATCATCTTTACTGTTTAGCATTACAGGTATATATTCTTCATCTTCTCTAATTTTCATTTTCAAAAATAGTTGATGAAAACCGATTACCAATATGGTTAATACAACTGCAGAAATGGGATAAATAAAACTTTTCGTTTGCATCATAACCGGCAACACTATTGCAGACACAAATGGTGCAAAAGTTGTACCGGAAAACATAAATAATATTTGTGCAAAAGAAAAGGCAATTATCATTTGTGGGAAAAGTGCAAGTCCACTGTATCTAACTATCAGCACACCAACAGTTGCACATATTGTTATCAGGAGTAACATTCTTTTTCCGTTGACTTTCCAACTTCTCTTTTGTGCTACCATATATCCAACTGCAAGTGCAGTTATCTCCGGGAAAATTATTTCTTTTTCATTAAGTAATTCAGCTATCCCTACCATTATCCCAACTAGTAATAATGTGGATATGTAGGGTATTATGTTTTTGATAAATTTTTTCATAAATATTCTTTCTATTTTTTATTTTCTCTATTATAACATTTGTTTTAACTTAATACTATACAGCATTTATAATATAATAATATTAGAATATGTATTGCGTTTGTATATACAATACTATATAATATTATTAAGGAAACAAATTATACTTTTGGAAGGAGTTTTATATATGGCAAAATCAGCAAACTTATATGCTAGAATTGAACCTGATCTAAAAGAAAACGCAGAAGCTATTTTGAATGTACTGGGCATTTCTGCGTCAAGTGCAATCACTATGTTTTATAAGCAAATTGTAATGCACAATGGTATTCCCTTTGAACTGAAAATTCCTAATCATCCACTAGATATTAACAAAATCACAGAAGATGAATTTAATAAGGAAATAGAGAAAGGTTTACAGGATGTTGAAAATGGAAATACTATTCCGGCTAAAGAAGTATTTGCATCTATCCGTAACAAGTATGACATATGAATTATAAAATAGATATTACATCTAAGGCTCAAAATGATTTAGAAGAAATATTCAGATATATTGCTTTTAACTTACAATCTTTTATAAATGCATCTAATCTACTTGACCGTTTTGAACAAGCTATATACTCTTTAGAACAACTGCCTGAGCGTTTTAGATTGTATGACAAAGAACCATGGAAAAACAAAAATTTGCGTATTATGCCTATTGATAATTACTTGGTGCTTTACATTACAAACAATGTTAAACATATAGTTACAATTGTTCGTGTAATGTATGGTGGCAGACATATTGAAAAGCAAATTAATAAATAATATTGATATGAAAAGGCTCTCATTACCAGCAAATAGTATGAGAGTCTTTTTAATTAAACATTAAATTTTATTCAGGATCTGATAACTTTTTATCTCCAAAAGTATATTCTTTTCTGTGTTTCTATATTCATCAAGTAACCTTAATTATTTCTAACCAAAAGGCAGACATTTTCCACATGGCTGGTACGAGGGAAAAGGTCAAATGGGGTTAATTCTACAGGGGAATAATCGTTATCTGCAAAAAACTTTAAATCACGAGCTAAAGTTCCCGGGTCACAAGAAACATAAACAACCCTCTTTGGTGACATTGCTTTAATAGAAAGTATCAAGTCCTCTGTTAGTCCTTTTCTTGGTGGGTCAACAACTACAACATCAGGAGAAATATTGTCATTCTTTAGCTTTTCCCCACACTTTGTTGCATCACCACAAATAAACTGTGCGTTATTAATATTATTTAACTTTGCATTAAGTTTAGCATCCTTAATAGCCTGAGGTACAATTTCAACACCAATTAAACTTTTACATTCATTAGCCATTGTAAGTCCGATTGTACCTGTACCACAATAAAGGTCAATTAGATTTTCTTTACCTGTAAGGTTGGCATATTCTTTAGCTTTGTTATACAGTTTCTCTGCTTGACTATGGTTAACTTGATAAAAACTATTTGGGGAAATTCTGAAATTAAGTCCACACAAGTTGTCAATAATATAAGTGTCACCATAGATTGCTCTATTTTTTGTACCTGTAATTACATTTGTTTTTTCTTTATTAGAATTAATTACAACACTTTTTAGGTTAGGTATATTTTCTTTTAAAGAATTAACCAGTAAAGTTTCATTCTTTAGCTTGTCACCGTTAATAACAAGACAAACCATCACTTCACCTGTTTTTTCACCGTATCTAACATACAAATGTCTCACTAAACCTTTGTGGGTTGTTTCATCATAGATAGTTTCATTAGTGGTTTGCAAATAGTCCTTGACTACTGCCATTACCTTATCAAAAATTTTAGGTTGTAACAAGCAAGTATCGGTATCAACCACCCTATGGCTATGAAAGCCATAGAAACCCATTTCAACATTACCGTCTTTATTTTTAACTAAAGGAAACTGTGCTTTGTTTCTGTAATTATCCGGTACATCTGCTCCTACAATAGGATTGATTTTTACATTAAGACCTGCAATTCTTGCAATAGCATCCTTTACTTTTTGCTCCTTGATTTTTAATTCAGCATCATAGGTAGTATGACGGTAACAACAACCACCACATTTTAGAAAAACTTTACAATCTACTTCTTGTCTATATTCTGATGGCTTGATAATTTCCATCACTTTGCCAAAGCAATAACGCTTTAGCACCTTAACAATCAGTACATCTACCCTGTCACCTACTGCTGAATTAGGTACAAAAATTGCAATACCCTCATCACTTTTGCCTACACCATAACCCTCACTTGTTGTGCCGGTTATATCAATTATTAATCTGTCATTCTTCTTAATAGTCATAATTTTTTTCATATCTTAATTTTAACATTTATACATAGTCAAATCAACAATTTTATAAAATATCTGTTATAGTAATTGCAATTTATCTTATAAAATTATATAATGGAACTATAAATAAATTAAAGAGGTAATTATTGTGGATAAAAAGCATTTTTTAGACGATAAAAAAAGAATTCATTTTATGGGAATTGGTGGTAGTGGTATGTGTCCACTAGCAGAAATTCTTTTAGCTAAAGGTTATGAAATTACAGGTTCTGACATTGCAGAGGGTGACACTTTGGAAAGAATCCGTAACTATGGCATTAAGGTATATATGGGACAAAATGCAGAGAATATTAAGGATGCAAAACCTGATGTTCTTTGCTACACAGCAGCAATCAAGGATGACAACCCTGAACTTGTTGCAGCAAGAGAAATGGGTATTCCAACACTTGAGCGTTCAGAAATGTTAGGCATTGTAGTAAGTCACTACAAAAAGAGTGTTGCTATCAGTGGTACTCACGGCAAGACTTCTACAACAGGTATGCTAACTCAAATTCTTGTGGGTTCAAAGAAAGACCCATCAGCTATTATTGGTGGTAAGCTACCATACATTGGTGGCAACAGTCACGTTGGTAAAAGTGATATTATGGTGTGTGAAGCTTGTGAATATGTTGACTCTTTCCTACAGTTACATCCATTTATCTCAGTTATCCTAAATATTGATGCTGACCATCTTGACTACTTCAAGAATCTTGACAACATCAAAAAGTCATTTAACAAGTTTGCTCATCAGACAAGCAACCTTGTTGTTTATAACGGTGACAATGCAAATGCTGAAGATGCACTTGAAGATGTTAACATTAAGAAGATTACATTTGGCCTTTCAATGGAAAATGACTATTATGCAACAAATATGCAAAGACATGGTGTTACTCAAAGTTATGATTTAATGTATCAAGGCGAATTTCTAACAAAGATTAACCTATCAGTACCTGGTATTCACAATGTTTATAATTCTCTTGCAGCAATTACAGTTGCAGATTATCTTGGTGTACCAATTAAAGATATTGCAGAAAATATTGCAAAGTTCACAGGTGTACACAGAAGATTTGAATTACTGGGCAAACCAAATGGCATTACTGTTGTTGACGACTTTGCTCACCATCCAACAGAATTAACTTCTACACTAGAAACTGCTATGGAGCTTGGCTTCAACCATGTATGGGCAGTTTTCCAACCACATACATTCAGCCGTACTGCACTATTAATGGATGACTTTGCTAAGGCTCTAAAGATTCCTGATACTGCAATTATCTCTGCTATTTTACCGGTTAGAGAAACTAACACATACAATGTTTACAACACAGATTTAGGCAAGAAAGTTCCAGGCTCAGTATGCCTTGAAACATTTGATGAAATCACTGACTACATTGTTAAGAATGCTAAAGAAGGCGACCTTGTACTAACAATGGGTGGTGGTAATGTATATATGTGTGCTAACCAAATTGTAAAGGCATTGGAAAATAAATAATCTGTAATTTCTACTATTGTAGATTATTTTGTAATATGAAATGATGTGATTTTTATGACAGCACTTTCTAATAAAGATATGGATAAACTAAAGGAAAAAGCCTTACAGTTACGCCCAAAAATTGATAATTTAGAATACTCTCACGGCAGAGTTGCTGAGATACTGGGTATTTCTAAAGAACACTTAATAGAAATTTATTGTGAAATGGGTTTTCCCTATTACACAATGGATATTTCAGAAGTTAAAGAAGATATAAATACTTATAAAAGATTTTTTAAAAAAGCATAAATTAAAGCTCTATGAAACTAGATTTTCATAGAGCTTTATTGTCATATTTTTTGTCTTTGATAATTTATAATCAGTATTATAAATTAGGGTTTTTCAATTTTGTCTGTGGGTAAAGGTAAGTTTGTTTTAAATTTAATTGTCTATAAAGAAAAAATTTATAGTGAGATTATGCATTTTAAATTATATATAACTATGACTCACAGGTGTAGAGCCTTTCAACAAAAGTTTTTGTTCAAAAACTTTTGCATAAGTTCACATTAGCAAATCAAACTTCGCCTATGGCTCGTTTTCTTTGATGTTCACTTAATTGATGTCCCGTTTGAAAATTAACCTTTCTATTTGTATTTTGTCCTTTGTAGATATTATAAATTTATAGTCTGTAAATAGGACAAAAATCCCATAGGTATCACACTTTCATTACGGGCGAACAATGTGTATAGAGTAATAAGATGGTATACAGTTTTTTATAATTTACAACATCCCCACAAACCCTAATTTACAAAACACTAAAATAAAAAATATTTTATAATAGGCTATTTATGTTCTTCTACATAAGAGAGAAACTCAGATGTTTTTGACCAATAATTAATACCCCAATTTTCAAAATTCCACTGTTCCATATAGTCATTACACTCAAAGTCTATATAATATAAAATATTATCTTGGAACACAAAGTTAGTTGGGAAATAATCAATATTTGTATTTTTAGGATAAAGAATTTTACACATCTCCTTTACTTGCTCTATACAAGCATTAGGCAGACAATCATTTAATACCATATAAAAAACAGTTTCACCTTTGATATATTCCTTTAAAATTCTTTCATTTTCTCTATCATAGTCAAGTAATTTCGGCATAGCAATACCTATATCCAATAATCTTTTATAATCATCAAGTTCAGATTGAAGTTTATCGCCAAACTGATAATAGGAACATGGTTCATGGTGAATTTGCTTTAGTACATATTCTTTCTTACCATCAGTTACAAGATAAGAATATCCACCCTTCCCCTTACCTAACAACTTAATTATTGAAAACGCCCTAGAGTTAACATTCATTTTTTCCATAATTATCTCCCATAAATATACAAAAAAGTCCCTTATACAAGGGACTTTTAATATTTAATTTATTTTACTGTAACTGTAACAGTCTTTGATTTTTGAGAACCATCTCTTGCAGTTACTGTAATTTTACATGTACCCTTTTTGATACCTTTGATAATACCCTTAGAGTTAATTGTTGCAACCTTTGCATTGCTACTCTTTACTGTAACTGTTTTATTGCCACAGTTTGCAGGGCTTACATATGTTTTTAGTTTGAAAGTCTTACCTTTCTTAATTGTTACCTTTGTGCTATTCACAGAAACTGATTTAACGGCATACTTAAATGGGTTTTTGTATAGTTTTGCATAAGAATGAATACCTGAACCTTTGTTACCGTAAATAGTAATCTTCTTACCATTTGGGTAATACTTATAAGTAAAATAACCGTTAGAGTCCTTAATTGAGAATGCCTGTTTTACAAAAATATCATAGCCTGTCTTCTTACAAGTTGAAGGTACATATAGTGAACTGATACTACTGCAACCGATAAATACTTTAGAACCAAGTTTCTTAAGCTTTGTACCTAGTGTATTGCCCTTTAGTTTTTGACAATTAAAGAAAGCAGATGTACCAATGTTTGTTACCTTTTTAAAGTTAAGTGTTGATGCTAACTTCTTACAGTTTGCAAATGCATTATCATCAACATATGTAACATTAGAGAAGTTAATTGAACCTGTCATATTCTGACAATTAAAGAATGCATTGTAACCAACATAACCTAGCTTACTTGAAGAAGTAAACTTTTTAAGTTTTTTACAACTATCGAATGCAGCAATATCAACTCTCTTAACATTAGATGTACCAGTAATTGTTGTTAGGTTAGTACAACCATAAAAAGCATATTTACCGATTTTCTGTGCTGAACCAAGTTTTACTGTTTGTAGTTTCTTAGCATTTTTAAAAGTATAATCTTGAATTACTTTTACCTTTGGTAGGTTAATTGTCTTAATATTTTCTGAACCAAAGAATGCATCAGCATCAATAGAAGTTGCATTTGAGCTAACAGAAGTTAACTTAGGTAGGTTGTACAAAGCAAAACCCTTTATAAACTTTGCATTTCTAATATTAAGTGAAGTTAGATTATCAGCACTATAAACCGCTCTTTTGTTTAGGGAACCTGCAGTAAGGCTAACCAGTTTATCGTTATTGTACATACAATACTCACCTAGTGTTGCATTACCTAGGTTTGCCTTTGTAAGATTATCACAACCATAAAAAGCATTGCCACCAAAAGACTTAGACTTTGGAGCATTAACTGTCTTTAGATTTGTACAATATTCAAAAGCATAGTCACCGTAAGAAGCACTACAATTTGTTGTAAAATTAGTCATAGCCTTACAATTATAAAATACATTCTTGCCTACACTTTTAACTGTTGAAGGTAAAGTAATATCAGTTAAAGAAGTACAATAACTAAAAGCATTATTGCCAATCTTAGTTAGCTTTGAAACACCATCAAACTGTACAGAAACAAGATTTGATAGATTATAAAAAGCATATGAACCGATAGAAGTGATATTACCATCAATAACTACTCTGTTAATTTCCTGATACTTAGAACTCCATGGTGCATTATAAGCAGTAAAGTTAGGTAATTCACCTGAACCTACAATATAAAGGTAACCACCACTAACACCCCAAGAGATGTTGCCTACTGTTGCAGAAGTTTCCACAGTATTTGTTTCTTTAGCAGAAACAGAAATTGCTGTTGTCATAGCAGTCATACACATTAAAACTGCCAAAACAATGGATAATAATTTTTTCATAATATTCCTCCTTTTATCCTATTAATATTTTATCATTTTTTCTTATCATTTACTATTGAATAAATGCTAAAATTTATTACACACATAAGCATTATTATTGTAAAACTTTACTATACAATTTTTTCTATTTAAAATAAAAGTCAAATTTACTTAAAATAAGTCAAAATTAGTCAGAAAAAAGGCTGTCCCATAACGGAACAGCCTTATAAGTCAGAATAGATAATATGATTAACTAATTAAAAATTAGTTGTTGATTAGCTTATCGCCATCATCCCAGCTATATAGCTTACGGATTTCCTTACCAACGATTTCTGATGGATGCTGAGCAGCATTCTTACGCATAGCTCTGAAGTGAGCCTGACCACCTGCTGGTGACATATCTAGTAGGAAGTCCTTAGCAAAAGCACCACTCTGGATGTCTGCTAGAATCTGCTTCATAGCCTTCTTTGTGTCTTCTGTAACAATCTTTGGACCTGTGATGTAGTCACCGTATTCAGCTGTGTTAGAGATTGAATATCTCATACCTTCGAAACCTGACTGATAAATTAGGTCAACGATTAGCTTCATTTCGTGGATACATTCAAAGTAAGCATTTCTTGGGTCATAACCTGCTTCACATAGTGTTTCAAAACCAGCCTGCATTAGAGCACAAACACCACCACATAGAACAGCTTGTTCACCGAATAGGTCAGTTTCTGTTTCTGTCTTGAATGTTGTTTCTAGAACACCAGCACGGCTACCACCGATACCTGCTGAATATGCTAGAGCTAACTGCTGAGCCATACCTGTGTAATCCTGTTCAACAGCTACTAGACAAGGAACACCCTTACCTGCCTGATATTCTGAACGTACTGTGTGACCAGGTCCCTTAGGAGCAATCATTGTAACATCAACATTAGCTGGAGGTACAATCTGACCAAAGTGAATTGCAAAGCCATGAGCGAACATTAGCATATTGCCTTCTTCTAGGTTAGGTTCAATGTCCTTCTTATACATAGCTGCCTGCTTTTCATCGTTGATTAGAATCATAATGATGTCAGCCTGCTTAGCTGCTTCTGCTGCTGTAAATACTTCAAAGCCCTGAGCTTCAGCCTTAGCCCAGCTCTTAGAACCGTTATAAAGACCAATAATAACCTTTACGCCACTATCCTTTAGGTTAAGTGCATGTGCGTGGCCCTGTGAACCGTAACCGATAATTGCTACAGTCTTATCCTTTAGTAGGTTAAGATCACAATCCTGTTGATAAAAAATTCTTGCTGCCATTTTATATTCCTCCCTTAAAATTGGCATAATATAAGGTTAAATAGCATGGAAAATTTAATGCTAGTTAATCGCTTAATCGTTGAAGCCACTGTGATAGGCTTCACCATGTCCCTTTTCAATAGCTACTTTACCTGTACGAACAATTTCCTTGATACCAAATGGTCTCAGTAATTCAAGCAAAATGTCGATTTTGTCAACTTCTTCGCTATATTCAAGGGTTACTGCAGATGATGAAACATCTACAATTTTAGCTTGAACAAGTTGTGCAATACCCATAATTTCTTCTCGTTTCTTACTTGTGCAAGAAACTTTAATTAAGAGTAATTCACGACCTATATATTCACCCTCTTCAAGGCGTTTAACCTTGATAACAGGGATAAGCTTGTTTAGTTGCTTTTCAATCTGTTCAACTACATATTCGTCACCATCAGTAACAATTGTAATTCTAGAGATTTTAGGATTACTTGTTACACCAACGGCTAGACTGTCAATGTTAAATGCTCTTCTTGAGAAAAGACCAGAAATCTTTGACAATACGCCTGAACAGTTCTCAACAATAACTGATAAAGTATATTTCATCTTAATCCCCCTACTTAAATTGATGGTGTATCAGGATGAACATTACAGATAAGAATGAAAGGTTCTTTTAGCTTAAACATTTCTTCTGCAACTTTTTCAGCCTCTTCGTTTGAGTTAACTTCAGCAGTCTTAATACCATAAGCCTCAGCAATCTTTGTGAAATCAGGATCACCAAGGATTGTAGCACTGTATCTGCTACCGTAATGGTTTGACTGAAGTTCTCTAACCATACCAAGACGATTGTTACGCATAACAATAATCTTAATATCAACATTATTCTGCATAATTGTGCCAAGTTCAGTTAGGTTCATTTGGAAAGAACCGTCACCACAAACTGCAACAACGTCTCTTGATGGTCTTGCCATTTTAGCACCAATTGCTGCAGGAACACTGTATCCCATTGTACCCATACCACCGGTTGTAAGGAATCTGCCCTCACGAATACGGAAGTTGTTAGCACACCAAATTTGGTTCTGACCAACATCGGCTACAAGAATACCCTTGCTCTTCATCATAAATGAAAGTTTTGCAATCAATGATCTTGGTTCAACATAACCTTCCTTAACAGGTGGAACTCTATAAAGTTTTTCTTTCCATTCTCTATAGGTTTCACACCACTGATGAGGAATGTGGTAGTCACCGATTTCATCAATTAACTTTTCAATTACATTCTTCATATCCCCTACAATCGGTACTGTTGTTCTAACATTCTTACCGATTTCAGCAGGGTCAATATCTATATGTATAATCTTGCTTGTACGACTAACCTGGTCAGGCTTTGCAACAGCTCTGTCACCAAGTCTAGCACCACAAACAATAAGCAAGTCACTTTCATGCAATGCCATATTTGCATATTTCTTACCATGTGTACCTAACATACCAAGGTAACGCATATGTTCACTAGGCATTACACCGATACCCATTAATGTAGAAATTACCGGAATACCTGTCATTTCTGCAAACTGTTGTAGCTTTAGCTTACTTCCTGAAGAAAGTACACCACCACCGGCAACAATAAGTGGTCTTTCTGCTTCTTTAATAAGGTCAATTGCCTTTTTAATCTGCATCTTGTGACCACGAACATTTGGTTTGTATCCAACAATATCAACACTATCCGGATATTCAAAAGACTCAATCTCTTCTTCCTGAACATCCTGAGGTATATCTATAAGAACAGGTCCCATTCTGCCTGTTGTGGCAATATGGAAAGCCTCTTTAAATACTCTTGGCAAGTCCTTTGTATCATTTACAAGGTAGCTATGCTTTACAAATGGTTCACAAGCACCTGTAATGTCAGCTTCTTGGAAAACATCTCTACCAAGAAGTTCTCTCTTTACCTGTCCTGTAATACAAATAACCGGAATACTGTCTGAGTAAGCAGTAGCTATACCGGTAATCATATTTGTAGCACCGGGACCGGATGTTGCAACACATACACCAACCTTGTTACTGCAACGGCTATAACCGTTAGCTGCGTGTACTGCTGACTGTTCCATTCTTACAAGAACATGCTTTATATTAGATTTATATAGTGAATCATAAAATGGACATATAGCTGCACCCGGATAACCGAAAACTGTATCAATGCCTTCAGCTTCCAAGCACTTAATCATAATGTCTGCACCACTAATCATAAGCCTATTATACTCCTATGCTAAATTTTTACTATTTTTTACTCTCTTGATTATACAATATTCCCTAATTTATTTCAAGTAGTGAAAGCAAAAAAAACTCCTTGATTTTTCTAAATCTATATGTTATAATACATTATACGTTGCAAACCAGTTATACTTTTGGTTTATATAAGCGAACGACAGGCCCTATACGATTGAGGCCTGTGAATCATGTCAGGCAGGGAACTGAGCAGCATTAAGCAGTGTTCTCGATGCGATATAGTAAGTCTGCCGTTCACTTATGTAAATCATTGCCGTTATGACGGCATAACGGTTTGCAATTTTTTATTTTACAGAAAAGCAGGTGAATTTTATGTATCAAGTTTTGTACCGTAAATGGAGACCGGAAACATTTGCTGATGTAGTAGGTCAACCTCATGTTACTGTTACTCTTAAAAATGAACTTAAAAGTGGCAGAATCAATCATGCTTATTTATTCACCGGTTCTAGAGGTACAGGTAAAACAACTTGTGCTAAAATTCTTGCAAAAGCAGTTAACTGTCTTGATTTACAAGATGGCAACCCTTGTGGTAAATGTGAAAACTGTATTGATTTTCAAGAAGGCAACTTACTTGATGTTGTAGAAATGGATGCAGCCAGTAACAGAGGTATTGATGATATTAGGGAACTAATTGAAGAATCATCCTTTTCCCCATCAAAAGGTAAGTATAGAGTTTACATTATAGATGAAGTTCATATGCTTACTGATGCAGCCTTCAATGCTTTGCTAAAAACACTTGAAGAACCACCTGCTCATGTTATATTTATTCTTGCTACAACAGAAGTTCATATGTTACCTCAAACAATTCTTTCCAGATGTCAGCGTTTTGACTTCCACAGAATTTCTCCTGAGGATATTACAAAAAGACTAAAGTATGTTGCAGAACAAGAAAATGTAACTATTACTGATGATGCTTGTCACCTAACTGCAGTTATTGCAGACGGTGCAATGCGTGACTCTTTGTCTATAATGGATAGATGTATCGGCATTAGCAAAAATATTGATGCAGAAGTTGTGAGACAAGCTGCCGGTCTTGCTCAAAAGGACTACCTATTCTCCCTATCTTCTGCTTGTATAAACAAGAACCCTCAAAGAGCCTTAAAAATTGTTGATAAGCTACATTCCGAAAGTAAAGATATGGCAAGGCTTTGTGCTGAACTTATTGACCACTTTAGAAATTATATGCTTATCAAAACAATTAATAACCCAAGACAAATGATTGTTATGAGTGATGAGGAATTCGATGAGGCAGTAAGTCAATGTGATTATGTTTCTTTGGCAGATATAATTTACTTTATGGATGTACTTCAGAGAAGTGCTGAAAGAATGGGAAAAAGCTCCTCTAACCGTACAGAAATGGAAACTGCTTTAATTAAGTTAACTGCTCCTGAACTGGACGGTAGTCAAGAGGCTTTGCTTTCAAGATTAGTTAAACTTGAAAGAGCAGTAAATATGGGAAACTTCGGTTCAGCAAAAGCTACCGAAACTAAAGAAGTTACTAATAAAGAAACTTCACCTATTGCAAAAGAAGAAGTTGCTACTTCTTCCCCAATTTCTACAGAGCCAATTCAAAAGGAAGAAAAGGTTGTTTCTAAAGAAAAGCCACCTGTTAATCCATTTGTTGATGACGGTACACCTAAACAAGATAAGTATGCAGGTGCAGATAGCTTAAGAAACAAGATTGAGGAAGTAAAAAAAGGACTTCTAAAAAAGGAAGAAAGAGCTAAAGCAGAAAAGTCATTTGCTCCAACTGTTCCAAGCAGTCCCGTACCATTCCCAGAAATTATTAATCACAATGAACCAAAAAAAGTTGAGGAACACAAGCCTGCCCCAAAAAAGCAACTTAACCTTGAAGAAATTTATGCTAATGCAAAACCATTTATGCAATGGCAAGAAGTTGTAGAGAACCTAAAAGAATATAGCAAAACTATTGCTATGTCTTTCTTAGATACTACTGCTTATGTCAGTGGAAATTATCTACTGATTGATGCAAAAACAGATATACCTTTTCAACTGCTAAAGAGAGATCCTGAACAGAAGGACAGAATCCGAGATGCAGTTCAGGAATTAACCGGTAAGAGATATAACCTTGGTCCATACAAGCCACCGGTTAAAAGAGTTGAAAAAAATGACCCTCTGGATGAATTTACTGATAATTTAAAGGAAAAAGGTATTGAAATTACTGAAGAATAAAGTATAATAATTTTATAAAGCGAAAGGAAATATTAATATGAAAGCAAGATTACCAAAGAACTATGGTGGTGGCGGCATTGGAAATATGCAGCAACTAGCTATGCAGGCACAGAAAATGCAACAGAAAATGGAAGAAACAACTACCGAGCTGGAAGAAAAAGAATACTCAGCTACTGCCGGTGGTGGTGCAGTTAAGGCTACTGTTACAGGTAAGATGGAAGTTAAGTCACTTGAAATTGACCCTGAAGTTGTTGACCCTGAAGATGTTGAAATGTTAAGTGATATTGTTATCGGTGCAGTTAATGAAGCACTTAGAAATGCTGCAAAAGAAAAGGAAGATGCACTATCTGCTATTTCCGGTGGTCTTAGCATTCCGGGTATGTTCTAATGGCAAGTTATAGCGTTGCTCCTTTGCAAAAACTCATTGAGCAATTTGAAAAACTTCCGGGTATCGGTGCAAAAACTGCCCAAAGACTTGCATATTTTGTTCTAAATATGCCAAAAATAGAAGCAGAGGAATTTTCTAAAGCTATTATTGATGCACATGAAAAGATAAAGTATTGTAGCATTTGTTGCAACTTTACCGACAAAGACAAATGTCCTGTTTGTACAAGCGCAAGTCGTGACCATTCTGTTATTTGTGTTGTTGAAACACCAAGGGATGCAATGGCAATGGAAAGCACTAATGAATACAGAGGTACTTATCATGTACTTCACGGAGCAATCTCTCCTCTAAACGGTGTTGGTCCTGACCAGTTAAAGATTAAAGAACTTTTGGCAAGGCTGAATAATCAAGAGGTTAAGGAAGTTATTATGGCAACTAACCCTACTGTTGAAGGGGAAGCAACTGCTATGTACTTAACAAGATTACTAAAACCACTTGGTATAAAAGTTACAAGACTGGCATATGGTATTCCTGTAGGTGGAGATTTGGAATATGCTGATGAAGTTACACTTGCAAGAGCTTTGGAAGGCAGAACAGACCTTTGATAAATTTTAGGTGTAGTTATGAAAGAAAGTACAAAAACAATTGCACAAAACAAAAAAGCCCATCATGACTACTTTGTACTTGAAAGCTATGAGGCAGGTATTGAGCTTTGTGGCACAGAAGTTAAGTCACTAAGGGCAGGTAGAGTAAATCTAAAAGATAGTTGGTGCAATATTGTTGACGGAGAAATCTTCGTAAACGGTATGCACATTTCTCCTTATGACCATGGTAATGTTTTTAACAAAGACCCTATGAGAGTAAGAAGACTGTTAATGCACAAAAAAGAGATTTTAAAACTCTTTGGCACACTTCAGCAACAAGGACTTTCACTTATCCCTATTAGCCTTTACTTTAAAGGTAGCAAGGTTAAGATGCAAGTAGGTCTTTGTAAAGGTAAAAAGCTTTATGACAAGAGAGCTTCTATGGCTGAAAGAGATGCCAAAAGAAACATAGACAGAGCCTTGAAAGAAAGGCAATATTAATCCACATTATAGGCAGGAAACTGCCCTATATATGGGGGTGTAAAGGTTTCGACGGGGGTTTTGAACCTTAGTAAGCGAGTAGTGGCGTAGGACCACTTATAACCTACAACTTTTTAAATTAAACGACAACAATAAAGTTGCTCTAGCTGCTTAATGCAGCTTGTCCTCTTTAAGATTACCACGACTTAATCAGGGCATCATTTAGTGGTAAATGTGAACATTGGAGTGTTCCGACCATTGTCACACATTAGGAACTACTAAGCATAGTAGCCTGTTTGTAGGCAACTATGTAAGGGAATGTTAATATACAAACTACACTCGTAGAAAGCTTTGGGAATAGATTTTCGGACAGGGGTTCGATTCCCCTCACCTCCACCAAATAAATTAAAGGTCGAACACCAACGATATTTTATATCTGATGTTTTAAAGACCTTTGCAATAATATTCGATAGATAAAAAAGCCACCCACATTAGATAATTCTAATGTGGGTGGTTTTTGCACGAAAAATTGATTTTGTTTTAGTTTTTAAAAATTACTGATGTTTTTTTAATGTTTGATGAAACATTTTAATAGTTTTCAAAGCATTTCAAAAGTTTTGAAAATTGTTTGAAAACTTTGAAAATAGTGTTTTAAGTTTTCAAAATTAACGAAAAAATTTCAAAAATTAAGTATTATCTAACTAGATAATACTTAAGGTTACGATAAAGGTACTTATAACCTTTATACTTACCTGATGAAATTACTGCAATAACAGTAAATTCTCTTGCTTTATCCAGTTTCTTTGTGTACTGAATTTTACCCTTATTAACTCTTGAATATGTTTTACCTTTTGGTAGGGTGATTTTGTTGTACTTTGATAGGTTCTTATCATCAAGATGGGAATTAATCAAATAGCCAGTATGATTGCCGTACTTAGCCTTTGACCAACCATTACCCATATCCTTTATGTGTTGCACCTTAGAACCTTTCTTAATTGTAGCAATGCTTTTGCTTGTTCCACCAATCACATCAACATATGACTTTTCACGTAAGGCACTCTCTTTTGTTACCTTGCAGTAGTGGTTACTTAATTCTGACTTAAACTTTTTCCAAATAGATTCGTTGTCACCTACCCAACCATACCAGCCAGGGCAAATCTTACTGCACACATCATAGTGTCTAACAACACGACTTACAGGAATGTTATATGTATTCATCAGCTTTCTTGCCAATGCTACCGTATTTGCAAAGGTTTTATCAGAGATTTTTCCGTTGGTACTGCACATCTCAATGCTAATAGAATTGTAATTAGTGCATTTGCTAAACAGATTGTTACTGCCGTAATTCACGCCAACTGCCCACGCAGTATTAGAAGGTGAAACTACTTCATATACTGTAGTTTCGTCAACGAAGTAGTGAGCAGAGGCATCTCTATTTGCATTATAAAAATAATTAGCGTTAGCCTTTGCAGTATCAGTTGAATTTCCAGTGTAATGAATTACAATGTACTGCCTTCCATTGTTGCCACTTTCATAATTGTACTTTGTATGTAACTTCTTTAGTTTGTATGACATATTGTTATTCCTCCTCTGGGATACCTGCTACACTAGTCAATAATGACAAAATGCCAGATAGCACACTTGCAGATAGGACTGCAACCCAATTTACATCTGACATTACTGCACTTACACCGATTGTTGCTACTGCAGTTTGAGCTGTTGTCTTGATCGCTCTTACTCCAGCTTTCTTAATCCATTGTTTCCAATTTCTCATTTTTCAACACTCCTTTTATAATTTTATATCTTCAATTTTTGCTCTTGCTTCTAACACTGCAAGATACTTTTTCATATACTCAAGTTGAAGATTATATATACTTCTAGGACATGACGGAATAAATGTTAATAACTCTTTATCCCAATTACTTAGCATTGTTTCTAATCCTTTAATTCTAGTTTCTAGCTGAATATATTCAGCTATGAATCTATCTTTATAATCTGTGCTAACCATTAGCAAGGCTGAATCGTTAAGTGAGCGAACGCCAACTACATTATAAGTCTTTTCAAAATCATCTTTTGCAATCCAACTGACATAGTTATCAGAGTGCTTAACTAGATAACCTTCATCTGCTGGATTTTCGTCTGTCGGAACAGTCCAACCACGGTAATTGTTATAATCACCTCGTGTCATTTTCTTAGCTTCTACTTGCTCTACGTTAATGTACTGTCGCATAACATTACTTCCTTTCGTTTTCTAAATCTTCTATTCTATGATTTGCAACTTTCATATCTTCTTGAATTACAGAGATACTTTTTTCTGCTTCATACATTCTGTCAACAACTTGGTTATGTTTTTCGACTTTTTTCTCAAGTTGTTTTATTCTGTAGTTAGTTAATTTTGTATTGCATATAATACCAATTAATGAACCAACACCAGAACCAACCACACCGATTATTGCTGTAACAACTTCTGTTACCAAAACTACTCACCTTCTTCTTGTTCGGTAACATTATCTGTTACAGTTTCTTCAGTTGAGTACCAACCGTCAATAGTTGCTAAGTCTTCATCTGTCAAGACTGACTTACTATACCAGCTTAGTGCGTATGCTCTGACTTGGTATTCATCAAGTTTGTTTTTCATAGTAGACAGAGTTTTGATTACAAAATCGTGTAGATTAAACATTATTACATCACCTCACTTTCGTGTGCTACAATGGCTGTTGCTAACTCATTAAATTTACTATCAATGTAATTCTTTGTATCGGCAATATAAGTTGCTTCAAAATCAGCATCGGCACTAATTTTTGTACT